>OFHA01001244.1_pt1 | contig 18447 bp, 12 predicted proteins | sample 1521891 | NCBI WGS metagenome assembly OFHA01 (sample SAMEA3504089, study PRJEB24116) | mouse gut metagenome | biome: mouse gut; feature: mouse-associated habitat; material: faeces | place: Denmark | collected 2011
CCGCTACTCCGACGGACTGCATCAGGCGATCGAAGCGAAAGAGCATGTCAAGGTAAAGCGCGAGAGCCGCACGCTTGCGACCATTACTTTCCAGAACTTTTTTAATAAATTTGAAAAAAAATCCGGTATGACCGGTACTGCGCTGACAGAGGAACAGGAGTTCCGCGATATTTATGGAATGGACGTTATTGAGATTCCGACAAATAAGCCGGTGATTCGTGAGGATCATCAGGACGCTGTGTATAAGACGCAGAAAGAAAAATTCCGCGCAGTCTGCGACGAAGTAGAAGAAAGCCATGCAAAAGGGCAGCCGGTACTTGTCGGTACGGTTACGATTGAGATTTCCGAGCTGCTGGATAAGATGCTGAGCCGCAGAGGAATCAAACATCAGGTGTTAAATGCCAAGTTCCATGAGATGGAAGCTGAGATTGTCAGTCATGCCGGAGAGCATGGGGCGGTAACAATCGCGACGAATATGGCTGGTCGCGGTACGGATATTAAGCTGGACGACGAGGCCAGAAAAGCGGGCGGATTAAAAATTATCGGTACGGAGCGTCATGAGTCCAGACGTATTGATAATCAGCTGCGCGGTCGTTCCGGTCGGCAGGGAGATCCGGGAGAATCCAAGTTTTACATTTCTCTGGAAGACGATCTGATGCGTTTGTTTGGTTCTGAAAAGCTGATGGACATCTTTAATGCGCTGGGTGTGCCGGAGGGAGAAGAAATTCAGCACAAGATGCTTACAAATGCAATTGAAAAGGCACAGAAAAAGATTGAAGGAAATAACTTTGGTATTCGTAAAAATCTGCTGGAATATGATCAGGTAATGAACGATCAGAGAGAGATTGTATACGAAGAGCGTATGAAAGTATTAAATGGCGAAAACATGCGCGATTCCATTTATAAAATGATCGTAGACTTTGTAGAAGCAATTGTAGATACCTGTCTGTCAGACGATGTGAGCCGGGAAGAATGGGATCTGGAAGAGCTGAATCAGCTGCTCGTTCCGGTCATTCCTCTGGAACCGCTGACCGTCGAAAGTATCGAAGACTGTAAAAACAGTAAAGAAGTAAAACACAAGTTAAAAGAACAGGCAGTAAAGCTGTATGAAGCAAAAGAAGCGGAATTTCCGGAACCGGAAGCAATTCGTGAGCTGGAACGCGTCATTTTGTTAAAAGTGATCGATCGGAAATGGATGGCGCATCTGGACGATATGGATCAGCTCCGTCAGGGAATCGGACTGCAGGCTTACGGGCAGAGAGATCCGCTTGTAGAATATAAGCTGATGGGATTTGAGATGTTCGATGGAATGACGCAGAATATGCGGGAAGATACGCTGCGTCTGATGTATCATGTGCGGATGGAAGAGAAGGTCGAGCGTGAAGAAGTAGCTAAAGTAACCGGAACGAACAAAGACGATTCCGCGGCAGCAAAACCGAAAACGCGGGAAAGTAAAAAAATCTATCCGAACGATCCTTGTCCTTGCGGCAGCGGAAAGAAATATAAGCACTGCTGTATGAATAAAATTTAACCCATGTGCGATACGTCTGTCTGCGCTGCCGATGCGCAGACCTGTCCGGCGGTTACGCTTTTTGTTACGGTTCACAGTAACTGCATTCAGCCCATGGAAAGTTCGCCTGCGGCGAAGGACTGAATTTACGCATTCTTACGGGTTTTGCAGTAAATGCAAAACCCTGGTGTAAACAGTAACCGCTTTTCACACAAATGTAAAATTTATGTAAGAAAATGTTTGAAAAACAGACGTTCTTAGAGTATACTATAAGCCATGCAGGTATCTGCCGTAAGACAGATACCAGTAATTTTTAAAAATAACATGTGATGAACTGGTACACGGCAGCGGAAATGACCAGTTATTTCTGCTGCCATGTACCCGATACAAAACATTCGAAAGGAGAAGATTTATGCAGGTAACAATTTCAGATGCGATCAAATACATCGGAGTGGACGATCGGGATATCGACTTGTTTGAGAGTCAGTATGTTGTTCCGGACGGCGTAACATATAACTCTTATTTGATTTTAGATGAAAAAACGGCGCTGATGGATACGGTAGATGCCAGAGGTATGGAAGAGTGGGAGAAGAACCTGCAGACGGCTTTGGACGGCAGAAAACTGGATTTTCTGATTATTTCTCATCTGGAACCGGATCACGCAGGAAGCATTGGCAGACTGTTGGAATTATATCCGGACGTAGTGATCGTTGGGAATGCAAAGACGTTTAATATGCTGCCGCAGTTTTTTGACGTTGCGCTGGACGATCGTTCGATCGAAGTCAGAGAAGGCGATACCTTGTCGCTTGGTTCACATACGCTCAATTTTTATATGGCTCCGATGGTACACTGGCCGGAAGTTATGGTTACTTATGAAAGCAGCGAAAAAATTCTGTTCTCCGCTGACGGATTTGGAAAATTCGGCGCGATGGATGCGGAAGATGACGAAGGATGGGCATGTGAAGCAAGAAGATATTATTTTAATATTGTCGGCAGATATGGCGCATCGGTACAGGCACTGCTGAAAAAGGCTGCCGGACTCGACATAGCAATGATCTGTCCGCTGCATGGCCCGATTTTAAAGGAAGACCTTGGCTATTATATCGGGCTGTACGACACCTGGAGCAGCTATAAACCGGAGAACTCCGGCGTACTTATCGCATATGCGTCCATTCATGGCAATACGGCAAAGGCGGCGGAAAAGCTGGCTGAAATGCTGCGTGAAAAGGGTGTGGAAAAAGTAGTTGTCAGTGATCTTGCAAGAGAAGATATGGCGGAAGTGATCGAAGATGCGTTCCGCTATGATCGTATGGTTCTGGCAGCGGCAAGCTATGACGGCGGTGTGTTCCCATGCATGCAGGATTTCTTACACCATCTGCAGAGCAAGGCTTATCAGAAACGTACCGTTGGTATTCTGGAAAACGGTTCCTGGGGGCCGACGGCAGGAAGAACGATGAAGGCGATACTGGAAACAATGAAAAATGTATCTGTTGTAGAGCCGCTTGTTACGATAAAGTCTACATTAAAAGAAGAGAATATGGCAGATCTGGAAGCGCTGGCAGATGCAATTGCAGATGCGGGTGTGTAAATAAAAAGATGTGCCGGCTGATAGAAGAGACAGACGTTTTGCGCGTCTGTCTTTTCTGGCTGAATTGCTATACAGAGCATTCGATTTCACTGAAAAATCCGAAAATATCGTTTTTATGAGAGATGTGATGACAGAGCGGCATGGAAGTTACTGTTTGCAGGTTTGCCGGTAAACAGTAACGTATGGAAAGAAAAGTCAGGCCGAATATGAGAAAATGTTTGAAAAACGAAAGTTCATAGAGTATACTGGAACCAGTGAACGGAGCATTACAGAATCGAACAGAAGATCAAAAAGAAAACAAACCGGAATGGATCATATATGAAGCGAATCTCACTAAACGAAATAGAACAAAACATGCAGGCAGAGTCTTATGAACAGCTCTGCATTTATATTTATACGCAGATAGAAAACGGCAGGCTGAAACCGGTGAAAGCGTCGAAGACCAACGGCAAAAGGCCGGCGTTATATCGGGAATACTGGATCATCGATGCAGAGCCGCGTACCAGTGATCAGGTTTATAAAGAAGAACTGAAATATAAAATGAGCATGCAGATTTCCACAGATTATTATCTGCGTCATCTGCCGCAGTATGTATCGGATCGGAAATGGGTCCTGCAGCTGAACGATTATTTTTTGAACAACCAGGAAATAAATCCGGAACCAGTGTCTAAAAATGAGCGCAGTTTCCAAATCTGGGGCAGGGAGAAATTTCTGCAGCAGGAACAGGGGAAGAAAATATTAAAACGGTGCGGCGTTGCGGTTTCCAGACTTTCTTTTTACGAAACATCCGAACCGCTCGCTTATTACAGCAGTCATCGGAATACGCCGCAAAATCTGTTAATTCTTGAAAATAAAGATACCTTTTACAGTATGCGCAGACATCTGATCAGCCAGAAAAACGATAGTGATAAAAAAGAGGGTAAGCGGGAAATATTCGGGATGTTATTTGGCACGCTGATTTATGGCGCGGGAAAGGGAATTTTGCGATCGTTTCAGGATTTTTCTTTTTGTGTAGAACCGTATATGCAGGCGAAGGAAAACCAGATTTATTATTTCGGAGATCTGGACTATGAAGGCATCGGCATCTATGAAAGGCTGGCGGAATTGTCTGAGCGGCAGGGGATAAAAATTTTTCCATTTATAAACGCGTATGTAATGATGCTGGAAAAAGCGCAGGCGGCAGGAGAGCTTCCAAAGATGAAAGAGAAGCAGAATCGAAACCTGTCCGGATATTTTTTTTCCTGTTTCCCGGAACAAACCGTTCGCACCATGAAAGAAATACTAGAGAGTGAACGCTATATTCCGCAGGAAATTATCAACATTACGGACTTTGTGAAGATCAGGCAGAAGGCGCAGGAAGGACAGCATGATGCAGTATGAATTTCTGAAACAATTCCCAAAACGGATGAAAAACGTCGGCCTTTATACGCTGCTGTTTGGGAACAGCAGCCAGAAAACAACGTGGCGTCAGTATGGCTTTGATTCCATGGACGAGCAGTTTAATATGATTTTTGCAGTTATGCTGTATCTGATGGAGCAGTCGCTGAAAGAAGAAAATTGCGTGATGGACGATATCGGGGCGTATATCGACACGTTAAATACAACGGCGTTTGGCAAACCGCTGTCGTATGAGGATTGCCGGAAACTGGGAGACTTTATCGTAAATGTCATATTGTCCAACGACGGACGGCCGATGTATTTTCAGGGCTATGATTTTGAAAAGCTGGAATATCAGAGAATCAATATCAGTTATGTGGCAAACCGGATCGTATATCTGGATACGGAAGTGAAGCGGACTTCTTATTATCTGACGAATGACGGCTACAATCTGCTGCTGGGTACGCTTGAGATTGAGAGCAATATGAAGCTGACGATTCATGAAATGATATTTAAGATGCACCTGGAAAAACAGAGCTATGATAAAGCGGTAGACGAAGTAAAAAATGTGTTTAATCTGATGCGTATCCAGCTGCAAAAGATTCAGGAAGCGATGGGAAGAATCCGCAGAAATGCCCTGAATTATTCTGTGATGGATTATCAGCAGATTCTGGAAGAAAATATGGATACGATACGGGATACGAGAAAGCAGTTTGTGGAATACCGCGATATGGTAACCGCGCGCGTATCAGATCTGGAAGAAGAGCATATTAACGTGCAAAAGCTGAATGAGAAAGAGGAAGAAAATCTGGGGAATCTGCGTGTGATCGAAAGTTATTTAAACCGTGTGATCGACGAGCATCAGAAAATACTGAACAATCATCTGGATCTGAAAGCGTTGTATACAAAGGAACTGGAAGAACTGTCACAGATGTCTCTGATACGCAGATTTTCCCTGCGCAGCGAGCTGTTCGACCGGATTCTGGAACATCCCCGGGGACTGTCCAGGATGGATATTTTTTTCCGGCCGATGTTTCTGCAGGGACCGGATAAGATTTATCATCTGAACAAGGCGCTCGAGCCGCAGCAGGCGGTTCGGAAAAAAGTGGAAGAGGATAGCGGGGAGCAGATCGATTTTGACGAGGAGCAGTGGCAGAAAGAACAGGAACAGATGCGGGCAAAGAAGCTGGAAAAATATAAAAGCTGTCTGGGATATCTGTTAGGCCGTCTGTTTGCCGCGGATCAGTTTACGCTGTCAGAATGCGCGGAGGAGCTGCTGCATGAGGATGAAAACAGGCGGCGGCTGATTCCGAATGTAGAGATTTTTAAGGAAGTTATGGTCGAGCTGATCAAAAGCCGGGAGATTGACATTCCCGCGTTAAAGAAAGAGCGGAGCGAATTTATACAGGAAGTCTCAGGAGGATTTCAGCTGAATGAAATGCTGCTGAATCTGCTGGAAGAGCGGGAGACAGCAAGAGAAACAGGGATACGTAAAATATATGTCTGCCGGATCGAAGGCGCGGAGGCGGTGGTTTTTAAAAATGTCGGCGATGAACAGGGAAATCAGAAAACGATTCGCTGTTCCGATCTGATATTTCGGGCAGAATACGAATTACAGTGAGGAAAGGATGCAGGACGAGTATGGCTTATGAAATCGAAGAAATCCGTACCAGCCAGGAGATATTTTACTATCTGCTGGAGCACCATGAGATTCATGAAGAGACGGAACACAGATTATATCAGGCTTATGCAGAAAATGAACAGATTCAAAATCTGGTAAAATCACAGGGAACAGTCGCGTCCTGCAGTATTGAACGTTACGGAGATGTGATCTATCTGATTCCGCAGGAAGAAAATTATTTTCTCGGATTTTCCAAAGCGCAGTTAAAGGCGGCTTTGTGCAAATCTTCAGGGACAGACCGGGATTATTATTTATCGCAGTTTGTAATTTTAACGCTGCTGGTGGAATTTTATGACGCACAGGGGAAGAGCAGCAAGGCGAGAGAGTTTTTGCGTGTCGGAGATGTACAAAACAGTATCGGGACTTATTTAAAGGCAGGAGCGGAAAGCGGCGGGGAACAGACGGAGGAAGAGACGGGACTGGCGTTTTCAGATATGTACGAAGCGTATGAGGCGCTGCGCTCCGATGAGAAAGGGTCGAAAGCGAAGACAACGAAAGAAGGATTTTTGCATCATATTCTGAAGTTTTTGGAGAAACAGGGACTGATCGATTATGTGGAAGAAGACGAGATGATTCAGACGACAAAAAAGCTGGATAGTTTTATGGACTGGAATCTGCTGAACCAGAATCATTATAAGCGTGTGCGGAGAGTGCTGGGAGCAGAGGAGGGATCGATATGAGTAAAATCAACGCAGTACGGCTGATCAACTTAAATTACAATAACAATGCAATCCGTATCAGTGACGAGACGTTTCATATGAACGGAGAGAGTACGCTGCTGTCCCTGCGTAACGGAGGCGGGAAGTCGGTGCTGGTGCAGATGGTGACGGCTCCGTTTGTCCATAAACGTTACCGGGATGCGAAGGAGCGGCGGTTTGAAAGCTATTTTACAACAGCCAGACCAACATTTATACTGGTCGAATGGGTGCTGGATCATGGCGCCGGATATGTGACGACTGGTATGATGGCGCGCAGGCGACAGGAGATCGGCACGGATGTGTCAGATGCGAACGATTCCCTGGAAATCATACAGTTTATCAGCGAATATCAGACATCCTGTCCGCATGATATTTATCATCTGCCGGTTGTGGAAAAAGGAAAAAAAGAAATGTCGCTGAAAAATTTTGCGGCATGCAGGCAGTTGTTTGACGGTTATAAAAAAGATCCTTCCGTAAAGTTTTTCAGCTATGATATGAGCAACAGCGCGCAGTCCAGACAGTATTTTGACAAGTTGGCAGAATATCAGATTTATTACAAGGAATGGGAAACCATTATGAAAAAGGTGAATCTGAAAGAGTCTGGTCTGTCGGAGTTGTTTGCGGACTGCAGGGATGAGAAAAGTCTGGTGGAAAAATGGCTGCTGGAAGCGGTGGCCAGCAAACTGAATAAAGACAAAGACCGGATGAAAGAATTTCAGAATATTATGGAAAAATACGTCGGTCAGTATAAAGATAATAAGTCTAAAATTCAGCGCAGGGATATTATCCGCCAGTTTCGCCGGGAATCGCAGGGAGTGATGGAAACGGCGGGACAATACGAAACTGTGGAAAAAGAACTGCAGCTTCGACAGGAACAGATCGGTATTTTTTTATGGCAGCTTTCCGCGGCAAAGCATACCGTACAGGCAAACTGTGCGGCAATCGCAGAAAAAAAACAGCGGCTGGCCGCGGATATGGAGCACCTGAAATATCAGCAGATATCCAAAGCCGTATATGAAGCGATGGAAACCGAGCGTTTCTGCAGGGCAGACCGGGAAATGATACAGCTGGAACGGGATGAAAAAGAACAGGAATACGAACAGACCAGATATATGCTGCATTTATTCGATTGTGCCAGGCAGCAGCAGGAACTGGAAGAACAGCGCGCCGAATGTGCGCAGTATGAGCAGCAGCTGGCCGTACTGAACCAGCAGGAGCAGGATTACGGCAGAGAGCGCGGGCAGCTTGGGTATACGCTGCGGATGTATTATGAAGCGGAGCATCGTAAGCAGCAGGAACAGGCACGGCTGTCGGCGGAGAAGCTGACGCATGTTTATGAAAAAATCACGGAGGAAGAAGAAAAGGCTGAGAAATATCGGGCAAAGATATTGGAACAAAGTACGGCTGTCGGCAGTGTGCAGGCGAAAATACAGGAGTATGACGCGAAAGAAGAGACGTATAATCGGCGATATCAGCAGGGGCTGATTCGAAATATACTCGGCGAATACGAACCGGCGGCGTTGGAAATCCGTCTGCAGGAATATGAAAAAGAACTGGACGCACTGAAAAAATCTTATCAGCAGATGCAAAGAACGGCAGAGGAAGGCGGCTGGACGCAGAAAGAAAACGAACGCAATCTGGAAGATGCCGGACGGAAAAAAATGCAGAAGGAACAGGAGCTGGAACATGCGAAAGAAGTGTGCAGCCAGTACGAACAGGAGCTGGCAGAGCGGAAGAAGCTGCTGCGTTATTTTGGTCTGGATGAAACAGTTTTATATGACATGGAAAAAATTGTACATGCGGCACAGCGGAAACTGTCTGGGATCGAACTGGCAAAAAGAGGGCTGGAAAAAGAAGAAGATCTGCTGCGCAAAGAATATCAGCGGCTGACACAGGGACGGGTACTGGAGCTGCCGGAATCGTTTGAAAAACTGCTGAACGATCTGGACATCGCTTATGTCTACGGGATGGAATGGCTGAAAAAGAATCAGTATACGCAGACGCAGAATCAGAAACTGATACGCAGGTATCCGTTTTTGCCGTATGCCCTGATGCTGTCTGCACGGGATATGGAGAAACTAAAAAGCGCGGATACGAAAAAACAAAACAAAGAACTTCCGTATACCTCGTTTCCGATACCGCTTATGGTAAGAGAACAGATGGAGCAGGCGGAGGGCGGCGAAAAGAATCCGGTTCTGGAACTGGAGAACGTAAGTTTTTATCTGTTGTTTAACGAGCATTTGTTAAATGAAAAAAAGCTGCAGCAGATGGCGGCTGAAAAAGAGCGGCAGATCGAAAAGAAACAGGGGCAGATCCGGATCCGCCGTCAGGAATATGAGGAATATTTCGCCAAAAAAGAGCAGCTGCGCAGCCAGTCGGTTACGAAGCAGTTACAGGAACAGGCGGAGCAAAAGCGAAAACAGCTGTCGGACGAGCTGGAGGAACTGACGCATAAAATTCGAAAGCAGAGGGAAGAGGCGCAGAAGCTGACCGACAGACTGCAAAAGCTGCAACAGCAGATTCACGAAAATGTCAGACAGCAGAGCGCGAAGGAACGCAGGCTGGATGATCTGCGGCAGCTGCATCAGGCATATCAGACGTATCTGCAGGATAAACGGCAGATGGAAATTCTGCGGCATGATCTGACTGTTACAAAGGAAAAGGAACAGCTGGCCGAAAGTACGGCGGGCAAATTGCGGGAACGTGCCAGAAATCAGGAAATCGAACTGGAACATGACAGACGTTCTGCCGGACAGCTGGCAGAAAAAGCAGCCTGCTATGCGCAATATGAGCAGACGCAGCAGGCAGAGGGCAGACTGGAAGATCTGGAAAACAGGTATCTGGCCATTACCAGTCAGATCTCTCTGCGTCAGCAGGAAATCGAGCGGCTGCTGCAGGGAGCGCGGGAGAAAGAACATAAAATCGAACATGGACTTGCCAGAAAGCAGAAAAAATACAATCTGTCTGATGGAGAATGGAAACAGACGGTATATGACGAAAAAGCGGAGGAGTATCAGGAGCAGCTGCTGATCGTACGCGAGCGGCAGTATGAGATAAAAAAGGCCCGCTGGAATGAAGCGGATAAAAACGCGGCTCTGGCAAGTCAGCGGCTGGAACAGCATAAAAGGGCGATGATGGAAAAGTGCCGTCAGACGCAGCCGCTGCCAAAAGAAGAAATTCAGCCGATCGATTTTGAGTCTGAGATCGAAAAAAAGGATTATGATCGCAGAGAACTGGAGCAGACAGAGCAGCAGGAGCAAAGGAGGATGGACTGGTATGAGGAACATCTGACCGCTCTGGCAGAATATACAGAGTATCTGCCTGCGGACGAACAGAAGCTGTGGGAGATGATTGCGCATGGACTGGAAGCAGAGAATGTCTGTTCCAAAGAAGAACAAAAGCTGTGGAAGTCCGTGCAGGATCAGGCCGCTGCAGACGCAGGCCCGGCGCGTTCGGAGGAGCCGCAGGAGCATGGCGGCACAGATGCGGGCAGACAGCAGATGCTGGAAAAGATTCAAAGCGTTTCAGATCAGAAATGTGAACTGCAGATGATCGCGCTGCTGCAGGAGACGCTGGAGCGTCTCTCCAGAGAAGAGCTGCGCCGCAAAAAAGGGACGCTCGTCCGTGATTATAATCATTGTCAAAAGCGCAGACAGCAGAAAAAGGATCAGCTGACAGAACTGCTGAATCAGATGGCGCGCAGGGAAATATTTGCGGAGGATTTTTACCGCAAACCGATAGAGGCGATGCTGTCTCTGACGGATCACGCGGGGCAGGTGCTGCGCCAGCTCGTTACGACGCTGCAGTCTTATGAGAATCTGATGGAAAAGATACAGGTGGATATTGCCATCGTGGAAGAGGAAAAGAGCCGGATAGCAGAGCTGTTTGGCGAATATGTGCATGAAGTGCATCAGAATCTTAGCCGGATCGATCAGAATTCTACCATTACGATTCGTGATAAAAATGTGAGAATGTTAAAAATTACACTGCCCGACTGGGAGAAAAATGAAAGTCTGTATCAGACCAGAATCCGGGATTTTATGGAGGAGATTACGCAGAGGGGAATCGAGCTGTCAGAGCGTAACGAAAATACGCAGGAGTATCTGGGCGTGCGTCTTACGACCAAAAATCTCTATGATGTCGTAGTCGGTATTGAAACGGTACAGATTCATCTGCATAAAATAGAAGAACAGCGTCAGTACGAAATTACCTGGTCACAGGTAGCACGTAATTCGGGAGGCGAAGGTTTTCTCTCGGCGTTTATTATCTTATCAAGTCTGTTATATTATATGCGAAGGGACGAGTCGGATTTATTTGCCGACCGCAACGAAGGAAAAGTATTGCTGATGGACAATCCGTTTGCGCAGACAAACGCATCGCATCTGCTCAGGCCGCTGATGGAGATGGCAAAGAAGACAAACACGCAGCTCATCTGCCTGTCCGGTCTGGGCGGGGAATCGATCTATAACCGGTTTGATAATATTTATGTATTAAATCTGATTGCGGCAGGGCTGCACAGCGGGATGCAGTATGTAAAGGCTGAGCACATGCGCGGCAGGGAAACAGAGACAATGCTCGTGTCGCAGATCGAAGTGCTGGGGCAGCAGGAGCTGATTTTTTAAGTATGGACATAATAGGTTAGAAGGAGCGATAATCACATATGCGTATTGTAGTAAAGGTAGGAACTTCAACGCTGGCATATCCGACCGGATGTCTGGATATCCGCCATGTGGAAATTCTTGTAAAGACACTGAGCGATCTGAAAAATGCGGGTCATGAAATCGTGCTGGTATCTTCAGGCGCGATCGGAATGGGCGTTGGGAGACTCTCGCTAAGCGGCAGGCCGGAGGACATGCCGACGAAACAGGCGGCGGCTTCGGTAGGACAGTGTGAGCTGATGTACACGTATGACAGGCTGTTTGGAGAATATAATCATATTGTCGGACAGATTTTGCTGACAGGTTCTGATTTTTCCCATGAAGACCGGAAAGAGAATTTTGAAAATACGATTTTGCGGCTGATCGAGCTGGGAGTAATTCCGGTAGTCAATGAGAACGATACGATTGCCACAGATGAGATCTCGGTAGGCGATAACGATACGCTGGCGGCGATGGTCGCGTGCAGTGTGGACGCGGATTTGCTGATTCTGTTAAGCGATATCGACGGACTGTACACAAAGGATCCGCATAAATGTGAAGATGCGCAGCTGATACCGCTGGTGATGGAAATCACTCCGGAAATACAGCTGCTGGCGGAAGGAAAAGGCAGCGGACTTGGAACCGGCGGTATGATTACCAAGCTGCATGCGGCAGGCATCGCGATGAATCATGGGGTCGATATGGTCATTGCAAATGGCTCAAGGCCGCGAAAACTTTATAATATCGTAGAAGGCGAAGCGGTAGGGACACGTTTTTTGGGAAGAAAAAAGTAAGGAAAAAGGAGACGGTTTTATGACGACGCAGGAGATTTTGATACGGGCAAACGAGGCGAAGACAGCGCTGACACTGGCGGATACCGCACGTAAAAACCAGGCGCTGCACAGGATGGCAGACGCGCTGGAAAAGCCGGATCACAGAGCGAGGATTCTGGAGGCGAATCAACGTGATCTGGAAGCCGCAAAAGGTACCATTTCCGAGGTGATGCTGGACCGGCTGATGCTGAATGAAACGCGCATTGCAGGTATGGCAGACGGAATCCGGGAGGTTGTGGCGCTGGAAGATCCGGTTGGGAAAGTGTTGTCAGAAACCGTACGGCCAAACGGAATGACCATCCGAAAAACGGCTGTTCCAATGGGCGTGATTGCGATTATTTATGAAAGTCGTCCGAATGTGACCAGCGATGCGGCTGCGCTGGCAATAAAAAGCGGAAATGTCTGCGTACTGCGCGGCGGAAAAGAAGCGTGGCAGACATGTCATGCGATTGTGGAAGCGCTGCAGATCGGGCTGGAAGAAGCAGGAATGCCGCGGGAGGCAGTCAGTCTGATCGAAGATACGACGCGTGTCAGCGCCAACGAGCTGATGACAGCGGAAGGATTTGTCGATCTTTTAATTCCAAGGGGCGGCAAGGGACTGATCCGTTCCTGTGTGGAACATGCAACGGTACCTTGTATTCAGACCGGAACCGGCATCTGCCACGTATATGTCGATCGGGCGGCAGACCCTGCGATGGCGCTGCAGATCGTAAACAATGGCAAAACAAGCCGTCCGAGCGTATGCAATGCACTGGAGGTCTGTCTGGTGCACAGGGAGGCTGCAGCAGCGTTTTTGCCGGCTCTAAAGGAGACGCTTTGTGAAAAGCGTCAGAAAGAAGGAAAACAGCCGGTGGAGCTGCGTCTGGATGCGGAGGCGGCAAAGATCATTCCGGGGACGCCGGCGAAAGAAGCGGATTTTGACACCGAGTTTCTGGATTATATACTTGGCGTTAAAATCGTGGATAGCCTGGAAGAGGCGATCGAACATATCAACCGGCATTCCACTGGTCACAGCGAAGCGATTGTTACCGCTGATCAGGATGCGGCCCGGCAGTTTACGGCAGCAGTGGACAGCGCGGCCGTTTATGTAAATGTATCGACGCGATTTACAGACGGAGGCGAGTTCGGACTGGGATGCGAGATGGGAATTTCCACGCAGAAACTGCATGCGAGAGGGCCGATGGGACTGGCAGAACTGTGCACGTATAAATATGTAATCTGCGGCGACGGACAGATTCGGTAAAAGAATGGGGGAGACTTATGGACGCAACCATATGGTCAGAACTGCATCCGGTAACTGACAGAGAATCGATACAAAATGAGGAACAAAAAGATGAAAAAATAAACGGGCAGATTTATCGTATGTCTCCGGCTCCGGATTTTCGCCATGGTATTGTAAACAGTAATATTCATACAAAGATTAAAAGCGGTCTGAAAGACAGTAGTTGTCTTGTTTCGATTGCAAACCTTGATTTTAAATATCATCCGCAGATCAGTCAGGATTATGTCTGTCCAGACGTTATGATCGTTTGTGACCGAAATCATTTAAAAGGCGGCAGTTATGATGGGATTCCCAGATTCGTCGCAGAGACAGTAAGTCCTTCTACAGCAAAAAGGGATAAGACAGAAAAAAAGGATATTTATGAAAAAGCCGGAGTAGAAGAGTACTGGATTGTTTCACCACAGGGAATGGTAGATATCTATTACTTAAATGATGGAACATACAGCCTGGAATACAGTTATATGCTGCAGTTAATTATCATGCGGAACAGGAAATTTGTCTGCGGGCATTTCCGCATATTAAAATGACATTGGGAGAAATTTTTGAGGGAGTATATTAAAAATGGGACAGGTTCTTATATTAGAAGAGACAACGAAGGATCCGATTACGCTCATGGGCAGCCGGGCCGGTATCTGCTGGGGTTCGGATATTTCCGACCGGCAGAAAAACTATAAACGGGGGCTGCAGTGCCTGTCGTCCGGCCATGGCAGAGTTATGGAATATGTAAATGTGGAAATGGTTCTGGAAGGGTATTCTGCGCGCGTAATTCGGGAATGGTACACACATATCGGCGGTTCGCCAACGCGTCTGCAGGCCAGTACCCGTTATGTGGACTACAAGAACTTTTCATATGTAATACCGCCTGCAGTGGCAGACAATGAACATGCGCGTGTCCGATATGAAAAACTGATGCATGAAATTAGTGAAACATGCGCATATCTGGAACAGACATGCGGGATTCCGGGAGAAGACGCGGCAATGCTGCTGCCGCTGGGGATGACGACGAAGATTGTAGACAGGCGTAACCTGAGAAATCTTGTGGATATGAGCCGTCAGCGCATGTGCGGCCGGGCATATCATGAATATCGCATTTTATTTCAGGATATCAGCAAAGCGCTGGCAGAAATTTCGGATGAGTGGGCTTATCTGACCGGGCATTATTTTATGCCAAAATGCGAAGCGCTTGGATACTGTCCGGAGGCACATTCCTGTGGAAGAATGCCGAAAAAGCAAAAATCAGTCCCGACGGACAGCTGCGACGATGCAAATGTTACAAATTGACATATGAAGTCTTTCAGTAAAATGCCGCTTAATAGTGCATGTACACATAATTTTAGATTAATTTAAAATATTTTTGTATAATTTGAAAAAAACAGCTTGTCAACTCCCCCTGTTTGGTGGTAAATTAGTAGTAGGGAAATCAAAGTAACGGATCGCTATTTCAGATCGGTTGCAAAACAGGGAATTCCATCCGTCATATGGGACTCCCAAACCAGCAAATTAATAAATATTTACAGGAGGAAGTTGAAATGCAGACAAAAAATTACAAAATCTGGTTTTGTACAGGTTCGCAGGATTTATATGGGGACGAGTGTTTGAGCCACGTAGCGGCGCACTCGAAAGAAATGGTAGAATATATGAACAAATCCGGTATTCTCCCGTTCGAAGTTGTATGGAAACCAACGCTGATCACAAACGAGCTGATCAGAAAGACATTCAACGAAGCGAATACCGATGATGAATGCGCAGGCGTTATCACATGGATGCATACGTTCTCTCCGGCAAAATCATGGATTCTCGGGTTAAAAGAGCTCAGAAAACCGTTATGCCATCTTCATACGCAGTACAATCAGGAAATTCCATATGATACGATCGATATGGATTTTATGAATGAAAATCAGGCGGCTCATGGAGACAGAGAATACGGACATATGGTTACACGTATGGGGATCGAGCGAAAAATCATTGCCGGATACTGGAAAGATGAAAAAGTACTGGAAAGAATCGCTTCCTGGATGCGCGTAGCGCTGGGCGTGATTGAAAGCAGCCATGTGCGCGTAATGAGAGTCGCAGACAACATGAGAAACGTAGCGGTTACCGAAGGCGATAAAGTAGAAGCGCAGCTGAAATTTGGCTGGGAAGTAGACGCTTATCCGGTAAACGAGATTGCAGAAGCGGTTGCAGCCGTATCTGCGTCTGATACGAACGCGCTCGTAGACGAATACTACGATACTTATGAGATTTTATTGGAAGGCAGAGATCCGGAAGAATTTAAAAAGCATGTGGCAGTACAGGCACAGATCGAAATCGGTTTTGAACGTTTCCTGGAAGAAAAGAATTATCAGGCAATCGTAACGCATTTTGGAGATCTTGGCGCGTTAAAGCAGCTTCCGGGTCTTGCGATCCAGAGACTGATGCAAAAAGGTTACGGATTCGGAGCAGAAGGCGACTGGAAAGTTGCGGCAATGGTTCGTATTATGAAGATCATGACAGCCGGTATGAAAAATGCAAAAGGTACTTCCATGATGGAAGATTATACATATAATCTGGTTCCGGGAAAAGAAGGTATTCTGCAGTCTCACATGCTGGAAGTATGCCCGTCTGTTGCGGACGGTCCGATCAGCATCAAATGTCAGCCGTTATCCATGGGCGACAGAGAAGATCCGGCACGTCTTGTATTTACATCCAAAGAAGGACCCGGCGTGGCAGCATCTTTAATCGATCTTGGAGACAGATTCCGTCTGCTGATCAATGATGTAGAGTGCAAAAAGGTAGAAAAACCGATGCCGAAGCTGCCGGTAGGATCAAACTTCTGGGTACCGAAGCCAGATTTCTATACAGGTCTGGAGGCATGGATTCTGGCGGGCGGAGCACATCATACAGCGTTTACGTATGACCTGACTTCCGAGCAGATCGGCGACTGGGCATCCATGATGGGAATTGAACCGGTCTATATTACAGACGGCACAACGATTCCGCAGTTAAAGAGAGATCTGATGTTAGGAAGCGTCGTATACGGCAAATAAAATTAAAAGTAAGACAGGATGTCTGAGAGATGTCAGCGTCCTGTCTGCTGATAGATGCAAAACAAGGGAAAAGGGATGAACCCTAAATATGGAAGGAGAACCAAATTATGAAATTTTTCGTAGACACAGCGATCGTTGAGGAGATCAAAAAAGCAAATGATATGGGCGTTATCTGCGGGGTAACGACAAACCCGTCTTTAATTGCAAAATCCGGAAGAGACTTTGCGGAAGTGATTAAAGAGATCACAGATATCGTAGACGGTGCGATCAGCGGCGAAGTGAAGGCTACGACACAGGATGCAGAAGGCATGATTGCAGAAGGCCGTGAGATTGCCAAAATCCATCCAAATATGGTAGTAAAGATTCCGATGACAGTGGAAGGCTTAAAGGCAGTAAAACAGTTATCATCAGAAGGAATTAAGACAAACGTAACATTGATTTTTAATGCAAACCAGGCACTGCTTGCAGCAAGAGCAGGCGCTACGTATGTATCTCCGTTCCTGGGACGTCTGGACGACATTTCCGTACCGGGCGTAGATCTGATTCGCACGATTGCAGAAATTTTTGCGATTCATGATATTGAAACAGAGATTATCGCTGCATCGATTCGTAATCCAATCCATATTATCGACTGTGCTCTGGCAGGCGCGCATATTGCAACTGTACCTTACAATGTAATCGAAGCGATGACAAAACATCCGCTGACAGACGCAGGTATTGAAAAATTCATTCAGGACAGTTCCAAATAATCAGAACAGGACACAGTCAGATGCAGGGAACATGGTTCTAACTGCATCCTATGGGGAAAGGATATAACTATGACGGATTTAGAACTTCAAAAAACGGCGGTAGAAGTAAGAAAAGGAATCGTTACAGCTGTCCATGGCGCGAAGGCTGGACATCCGGGCGGCTCCTTATCATCTGCCGACCTGTTTACATATCTTTATTTTGAGGAGATGAATATTGACCCGAAGGAACCAAAAAAGGCGGATCGCGACCGTTTTGTACTGTCAAAAGGACATACGGCTCCGGGCTTATATTCGGTGCTTGCCAACAGGGGGTTTTTCCCGGTAGAAGATCTGCCGACACTGCGGCATATCGGTTCGCATCTGCAGGGGCATCCATGCATCCAGCATACGCCGGGGATCGACGCTTCTTCCGGGTCTTTGGGACAGGGCATTTCGGTGGCCGTAGGTATGGCGCTCTCTGCAAAGCTGAGCAATGACGGTTATCGCGTATATACGCTTCTTGGAGACGGTGAGATTCAGGAAGGACAGGTATGGGAGGCTTCGATGTTTGCCGGACACCGCAAACTTGACAATCTTTGCGTGATTGTAGACAACAATGGTCTGCAGATCGATGGAAAGATCGACGACGTATGCTCTCCATATCCTATTGATGAAAAATTTAAGGCATTTAATTTCCATGTGATTAATGTGGAAGATGGAAATGATATGGCGCAGCTGCGGGCAGCTTTTGAAGAAGCAAGAGCCACGAAGGGGCAGCCGACAGCAATTGTAATGAAGACCGTAAAAGGCAAAGGAGTTTCTTTCATGGAGAACAAGGCGGGATGGCACGGCAAGGCTCCGAATGACGAGGAATATGCAATTGCAATGGAAGATCTTAAGAAAGCAGGTGAAGCGTTATGTCAGAAGTAAAAAAGATTGCAACCAGAGAAAGCTATGGCAACGCCCTGGTAGAACTGGGCAAAGAAGTGGACAATCTGGTCGTATTAGACGCGGATCTGGCGGAAGCTACCAAAACAGGCACCTTTAAAAAAGCTTTTCCTGACAGGCACATTGACTGCGGCATTGC
>OFHA01001247.1_pt1 | contig 18355 bp, 16 predicted proteins | sample 1521891 | NCBI WGS metagenome assembly OFHA01 (sample SAMEA3504089, study PRJEB24116) | mouse gut metagenome | biome: mouse gut; feature: mouse-associated habitat; material: faeces | place: Denmark | collected 2011
GGAGCAGTCTGGTAGCTCGTCGGGCTCATAACCCGAAGGTCGTTGGTTCAAATCCTTCTCCCGCAACCAAATGGTCTGGTAGTTCAGTTGGTTAGAATGCCGCCCTGTCACGGCGGAGGTCGCGGGTTCGAGTCCCGTCCAGACCGCCAATAAGTAGATAACAACTCTTAGAAAGAGTTGTTTTTTTATTTAAATATATGATATTTCTTGTTAGTAGTCTGGTAATGTGTTAGAAAGTTAAAAGAATTGGAAATATGGATGTATTTTTGTTGATTGAATTTAGGATTTTATCCATTTAAATCAGTAACTATACAAAGAGGTGTTTATTTTTTATAAGTGTTTAAAAAGGGATTTGATATATTAAATTTAAAATCTTATAATTTTTGTATATTTATATGTTCCTAAAGTTAAAATAGATTTTTTCTAGTTATTTTATTTTGGAATAGTTACTGAGGAATTAAAAATTATTATATGGAGGTATAAGATGATTGAACCACTATATTTTAAGACACGTGATGAGTTTAGAAACTGGTTGTCTAAAAATTGTACAACAAGTAAGGGGATTTGGTTAGTCTTTAGAAAAACAAAAGAAATAGGAACATTAAAAGCAGATGAAGCACTTGAGGAGGCACTTTGCTTTGGCTGGATTGATGGAGTGATGAAACGTATTGATGATAAATCATATATGAAATATTTTTCTATACGCAGAAAAAATAGTAAGTGGTCTAAAAAAAATAAATCTCTTGCAATAAGTTTAGAAAAACGTGGCTTAATGACTGATTTTGGTTATGCTAAAATTAAAGAGGCAAAGGAAAATGGACAGTGGGATAATGCTAGTAAACCTTCTGCTATTACAGATAAACAAATAGAAGAATTAATTGAATTATTAAAAGAAAATAGATGTGCTTATAAAAATTTTCAACATATGTCTTTATCTGTTAAAAAGACATATACTAGAGCTTATTTAGATGCTAAAACTGAGACTGGACGTATTAAACGATTGTCATGGATCATTGATCGTTTGGAAAAGAACTTAAAACCGATGTAAATATATTTTAGATGATTTTTAATGAATACTAAATTAATTGTGGAGGATTTTTTATGGGGTATAATCAGAAAAAAGAAGTTGATGAGGTTATTGAGGATGTTGATTATACTCTAGATTATTTAATAGAAGCACAGAAATATTTACATAGTGCGAGTAATTGGGGTGTTTTTGATATATTAGGAGGTGGCTTTTTTGCCACAATGGTTAAACATGGAAAAATGGATGATGCACGAAATGCTATAATGATGGCTAAAGATTCAATTATAAGTTTAAAAAAAGAACTTCTTGATGTTAATGAAGTTCTTGATGTAGATTTAGAAATTAGTGATTTTTTAATATTTGCTGATTATTTTTTTGATGGGATAGTTGCAGATTGGATGGTTCAATCAAAAATCAAAACTGCTCAAAGCCAAGTTGATCAAGCAATTGAAAAGTTAGAAGAAATAAAATCTTGTTTAAAAATGATTGTTTGTTAGGAAGAAACATGTTGATATATGTTATTTGATTGTAAGATTTAAATATGTTTGAAAGAATGTCGGATAAAATAATAAATTATATGTAAAAGTGATTGTTTAAAAAAGTAATTAAAAAACAAAATCTGATTTTTATATTGGATTTTGTTTTTTTATAACTTACTTTTTAATAAACTTTTAAATCTTTCTTTTATTAATATAAGCATGCATAATTGCAATCATTGTTTTAGAATCAAAAATTTCACCATTTACAATTTTTTGATATGCTTTATCTATGTCTATTGCAACAACTTCAATTTCTTCATCTTCGTCACAATTTAGAGGATTTTCTACTTTGAAGACGTCGTTAGCTTCATATACATATAACCATTCATCACTATAACCAGGAGTTGGTAAAAATTTGGCTATTTGAGTAATACTTTTAGCACTATATCCAGTTTCTTCTTCTAGTTCTCGCAAAGCACAAAGCTTAGTATCTTCACCTAATTCTAGTTTACCAGCTGGGATTTCTAAAGTATCAGTTGCATTAGGGTAACGGTACTGTTTGACTAATAAAATTTTATTATCAATTATTGCTAGAACTCCTACACCGCCATGGTGTCTTACTACTTCTCTAAATGCCTCATTACCATTTTTGCATTTTACTGTATCTTTATATACTTTAATAATTTTGCCATCATATATTAAATGGCTGTCTATTTTCTTTTCCATAGTTTCACCTCAAATAAATTATAACAAAAAAGTATGCGGGGGTGCATACTTTTTTATATTATTTCACGTAAGGGTGATAATAGGGGGTATGTAAAGCGAATTATCTTCACTTGACAATGTCATTATAACATTCGATTTAGTAAATGTAAAGGGTTTCATTAAAATAAGTAGGTATTTATTATAAAATTTGTTATAATGATTAGTGGTGATATAGATGAAGGAACTTAGAATAACAGAAAATGATGCTAACCAGAGAATTGATAAATATTTAAAAAAATTATTAGTCAATGCACCAGCTAATTTTATTTATAAAATGTTTCGAAAAAAAGATGTTAAAGTTAATGGGAAAAAAGTAGATGAAAAATATATATTAAAGAATAATGATCTTGTTGAAATGTTTTTGTATGAAGATAAATTTCAGGAATTCACAGCTGCAAAGAATATATATCAAGTAACTAGAACTTTTAAAGTTCTTTATGAGGACAAACATGTTCTAATTGTATATAAACCAGTTGGATTATTGGTACATGAAGATGCTAATGAGAGTATTAATACTTTAACTAATCAAGTTTTAAGTTATCTAGCTGAAAAAAATGAGCTGGACTTAGGACGTGAAAATACTTTTATGCCTGGACCAGTACATCGGTTAGATCGGAATACTAGTGGTATTGTAATTTTTGGTAAAACATTAGCAGCATTACAAATATTGAATGAAATGATTAAACAAAGGCATTGTATAGAAAAAACATATTTGACTATTTGTAAAGGGAAATTAAATCAAAAACGTAATCTTAAAGGTTATATAGTAAAACTTGAAGATCAGGCACAAGTAAAATTAGTTGATAAAGATTATCCTGGTGCATTAACGATGGAGACAATCGTTAAGCCGATAAAATTTAATGATGATTATAGTTTAGTAGAGGTAACTTTAGTAACAGGACGAATGCATCAAATTAGAATCCATCTTGCTAGTATTACTCATCCAATTATAGGAGATCGTAAATACGGGGATTTTGAGTTGAATAAGTGTATGAAAAGAAAATTTGGATTAAATAATCAGCTTTTACATGCGTATAAAATAAAATTTGTTAAAACATTTGGGGTATTGGACTATTTACAAGATAAAGAAATTAGTTGTTTGGAACCTGAGTTGTTTAGAGAAATAGAAAAAACTTTATTCTAGATATCTTTTATTAGAGTTATCTTTATTGTATAATTATCTATATATGCAGGAGGAATAAAATGAAATATTATATTGGAATTGATTTAGGTGGTACTAATGTTCGTACTTTGCTGGTAGGAGAAAATGGAACAGTGTACGCTGAGGTAAAGGATAATACTGAAAGAGAAAATGGGCCTGATTATGTGTGTACAAAAATCATCAAGCAAATTGAAGCTCTAGATACAATTGTTTGTGATGGATTAAAAGGTGTTAGTGGGATTGGAATTGGTGTACCAGGACCAGTGGATACAGTAAAAGGAACAATGATTATGGCTACTAATTTGCCAGGCTTTGAAGATTATCCGATTTGTGATAAATTATCTGAGCGTTTTGGTTTACCTGTATTTATTGATAATGACGCTAATGTAGCAGGGTTAGCTGAAGCAATATTAGGAGCAGGAAAAGATTATCCTACTTGTTATTATGTGACTATTTCTACAGGAATTGGTGGTGCTTTTATTGCTGATGGTAAATTAATCTCAGGTGGACGTGGACATGCTGGTGAGATAGGAAATATTATTGTTAAAAATAATGGATATAAATTTGGATCATTAAATCCTGGTGCTGCTGAAGGAGAAGCTAGTGGTACAGCAATTACTAGAAAAGGTAAAGAATTATTAGGTGAAGATAAAGTAAATCATGCAGGGGATGTTTTTAAGTTGGCTAGTGAGGGAAATTTAAAGGCACAGAGTATTGTTGATGAGTGTGTATCACAGTTAGCTGCATTACTTGCTAATATTGCTCATACAGTGGATCCTCATTGTTTTGTAATTGGTGGTGGTGTAATGAAATCACAGGAATATTTCTATGATAAACTAGTTGAACAATTTAATTCAAAGATTCATTTAGGAATGAGAGGTCATATTCCTTTATTGGCGACTAAACTTGAAGATTGTGGAGCTATTGGAGCTGCGATGTTACCAATGTCAAAACTTGGATAAGAAGGAAAATTAATTTTCTTTCTTTTTTATTATAGAAATGTTATTATATGCAAGTGAGGTGACGAGAATGTCAAAAAGAGTAGTATTAGGATTAAGCGGTGGTGTTGATTCAGCAGTTGCTGCTTATTTATTAAAAGAACAGGGCTATGAAGTAATTGGTGTTTTTATGCGGAATTGGGATAGTCAGCTTAATAATGATATTTTAGGTAATCCTACTAATGATAATGATATTTGTCCTCAAGAACAGGATTTTAATGATGCTAAAGCAGTAGCTAAGTGTTTGGGGATTGAAATAAAGAGAGTAGATTTTATTAAAGAATACTGGGATCAGGTTTTTACTTATTTTTTAGATGAATATCGTAAAGGAAGAACACCAAATCCAGATATTCTTTGTAATAAACATATTAAATTTAAGGCTTTTTTAGATTATGCAAAAACATTAAATGCTGATTATATTGCTACAGGTCATTATGCAAGAGTTGTACATCATCCTAATGATGATTCAATTATGCTTAAAGGTTTAGATTATAATAAGGACCAAACATATTTTTTGTGTCAATTAAATCAAAAACAATTACAAAATTCATTATTTCCATTAGGTGAAATTGATAAAAAGGAAGTAAGACGTCTTGCCCATGAATTAAATTTACCTGTTGCTAATAAAAAAGATAGTACAGGAATCTGTTTTATTGGTGAACGTGATTTTAAAGAATTTTTGCAAAACTATATTCCAGCTCAGCCTGGGAAAATGGTTGATATTGAAACAGGTGATGTTATCGGCGAACATTCAGGAATCATGTATTATACAATTGGACAACGCAAAGGCTTAGGAATCGGTGGACCAGGAGCTGCCTGGTTTGTTGTAGGAAAAGATTATGATAAAAATGTTTTGTATATTTGTCAAGGAGACCAAAAAGATTGGTTGTATTCAACAGGTGCTTTAATAAGTGATGTAAACTGGATAGCTTCAAATAAGCCAGCTAAAAAAATTAAATGTAATGCAAAATTTAGATATCGCCAGATAGATAATCCGATTCAATTAGAATTTATTGATGAAAATACAGTATATTTGACTTTTGATAAACCTGTAAAAGCTGTGACTCCAGGTCAGGCTGCTGTTTTTTATGATGAAGATATTTGTTTAGGAGGAGGAACAATCGAGACTGTTTACAAGGATGGTAAACCGATTGAATATTTATAATGATTGAATATACTGGTTATATTAAGAAGATTCGCTTTTATAGTGAGTCTTCTAATTATATTGTGGCTTTAATTGAAGTTGAACAGGAAGATAAATTAATTATAATGAATGGATATATGAATAATTTTAATGATTATGATAAATATTTATTTATTGGTGATTATGAAATTCATCCTAAATATGGTAAACAATTTAAATTAAATGAATATCGAATTGTTTTAGCTAAGGAAAGTGATGAAATTGTAAAATACTTATCTAGTCCATTGTTTAAAGGAATTGGTAAAAAGTTAGCACAACAGATTGTAGATAGTTTAGGAGAAGACTGTTTATCAAAGATAAAAGCTGATAAACATAGTTTAGATTTTGTAATTGGGATGACTGAAAAACGTCGTGATACAATATATGATACTTTAACAAATAGTGATTATGATCAAGAAGTGATGCAGTTTTTCATGGGACATGGAATCAGTTTAAAGAATTTAGGATTAATACAAGGTTTTTATCAAGAAAAGACATTAGATGTTTTACAAAATAATCCTTATCAATTAATAGAAGATATTGATGGTATTGGTTTTAAAACAGCAGATGATCTAGCTTTAAAAATAGGTGGATCATTGGATAATCCCAATCGTATTAAAGCAGCAATTGTTTATTGCATTAAACAGTATGGTTTTAATACTGGTAGTACATATTGTTTAATAGATGAGATAATAAATATGTTCAGTAAAATTATTTATAACATTGATGAATCAGTATTTTATGATTATTTAGAAGAATTGATTGATGAAGAATTAGTTATTAAAGAAGATGAACGTTATTATTATCATGAAATGTATGAGGCTGAAAGAAATATTGCAAAATATTTAAAAGCTAGGATAAATCGTCCTGAAGAATTATTTGATGAAAATGAAGTGAATCGTTTATTAAAAAATTATGAAAAAAAATACTTTCTTAAAAGGTATATAAAAAACGAAGCTATATCTCTTAATAAATTATAAAATTATAAAATAATAACAAACTAAAGAAAAAGTTTTTTACAAAAATTTTACGCAAAAATTGATTTTAGTTGCATTAAAGGGGGATTTTATATGTATAATCAATTGGTGTGGGATGAAAAATTTAATATCGGAGTGGATATTATTGATAAAGAACACCAAAGACTTTTTAGGATCATAAATAAAATTTTTGCATTTGAAGAAGAAAAGAAAAGTCAATAGGCATGTTTAGAAGGAATAAAATATTTTAAAGAACATACTATAAAACACTTTCAAGATGAAGAAAATTACATGGCATCTATCCATTATAAAGAATTTGAAACACATAAATATATACATACAGAATTTCGTGAAAATACACTACCAGCACTTGAAGAAGAATTGGAAATTACAAATTATTCTGCTAATGCTATTGACCATTTTTTGGGTGTTTGCACTGGTTGGCTAATAGGTCACACATTAACAGAAGATATGGCTATTGTAGGAGAAAAAACAAGCAAATGGACAAACCGTTTATTAGGAGAAGACCACACAGCGATTAAAAAAGCAATTATTCAGCTTTTGTATAATATGTTTCATTTAGAATCACAAGCAATTAGTGAAACATACAGTGGTGAGAGATTCGGAAAAGCTATTTATTATCGTTTACTTTATGCTACAAAAGAAGATGATAAAAAATGGGAAATTTTTTTAGTTTTTGAAGAACAACTTCTTATCAATACTGTTGGAAAAATTATGGGAATCAAATCCAATAAACTGGATACTATGTTAGTTAATGCTACTAGATATACAGCTCAGCAGTTTGTAAAAAGAATTATGAAACACTTGCCATCTGCTGAATTATATGAAATGGTAGAAGAAAATTTATTAACTTATGAACAATTTAAAGAGTTATTTGAAAAATATAAACCGCAAGTTAGCCTATTATTTAATACTGGTGCAGGATATTTTTCATATTGTGTAATTGCACCACATTTACTTCAAAACAGCACTGTTACTCCAATTGATACAAATAACGCAATGTCTGAAATTGCAAGATACCTTTCAGAAAAAGAAGCAAGTGAAAAAGAAGCAAGTCAAAGACCAATTAAAATAAATAGTGATATGACTGAAATTGAAAAACATTTTGCAAAAAAAGAATTAGAAAAAAGAAAAGCAAGCCAAAAGCCTGTCAATCAAATTAACAACGCAATGGCAGAAATTGAAAAATTTTTTGTGGAAAGAGAAAATGTTCAAATTAAAACAAATGATATTATGGCTAATATTGAAAAACATTTTACACAAGAAGAAATTATACAAAATCCAATTCAGACAAGTCATATTATAGCAGAAATTGAAAAATATCTTTCTAAAAGAGAAGCAAGTCAAAAACCAATTAAAACAAGTGATATCATAGAAGAAATTGAAAAATACTTTAAAGAAAAAAATAAAAAAACCAATCAAGTAATAGAAAAGGAAATAACAGAGTGTGCAGAACAACAACATCAAGAAGAAAATATGCAAAAACCTAAAGTGCTTGTAGTAGACGATTCTATTACTATACGACATGGCATGAAAGAATTATTAAGTAAAGATTATGATGTTTCACTTGTTCAATCTGGTTTATCAGCAATACAAATGATTATATTAAATAAGCCTGATTTAGTTTTATTAGATTATGAAATGCCTGTGTGCGATGGACAGCAGATACTTGCTATGCTTCGCTCAGAAAAAGAATTTGCAGATACTCCTGTTGTTTTTTTGACTTCCAAAACTGACCAAGAAAGTGTTAGAAAAGTAGTATCACTCAAACCAGAAGGATATTTATCAAAATATTTAAAACTTAGTGACATTAAGCAAAAAATTGATGACTACTTTGAAAGAAAAAAAGTAAATGGAAAAATAGTTACTATAGATAATACTATATTCAAAAATAAAGAATATCTTACTATAGAAAAAAAACAACATAAAAATGATGGAATTCAAAAACCTAAAGTGCTTGTAGTGGATGATTCTATTACAGTAAGACAAGGTATCAAAAATTTGCTTCATAATAATTATGATGTTTCACTCGTTCAGTCTGTACTTTCTGCTATTGTTTCTATTACATTGGACAAACCTGATTTAATTTTATTAGATTATGAAATGCCAGTATGTAATGGACAACAAATGCTTGCTATGCTTCGCTCAGAAGAAGAATTTGCAGATATTCCTGTTATTTTTTTAACTACTAGAACTGACCAAGAAAGTGTTAGAAGAGTAGTATCACTCAAACCAGAGGGATATTTATCAAAATATTTAAAACCTGAAGATATTAAACAAAAAATTGATAATTATTTTGAAAATAAAAGGGCTTAATATTCTTTTGTTTAGTATCAATTGAGTATTTTAATAATAGCTATAAATTATATTATTAAATATTTAATATAAAAAAATGAACTTTTATAGTACAAACTATAAAAGTTCATTTTTTTATATGGAATACTTTATACTTCTATACTTTGACAACTTTCACGAACAATTAAAGAATGTGGAACAATAATTTTAGTAGCAAGTAAATTAGGGTGTTCAATATGATTAATTAGTTGTGATGCTGCTTCAATACCCAGCTGGTGGGAATTTACATCAATCGATGTTAACTGTGGTGATGTAATACGTGCAAATAACGAATTATTAAAAGAAACAATGGACAAATCTTTTGGTATAAAAAAACCTTTTTGAGCGCAGGCTTGTTCCAAGGCAACAGCTAAAATATCATCACTTGCAACAACAGCAGTAGGAGGGTCTTTTTGTTCGAGCAAAGCATTAAAATATTCATTATTATCCACAGAAAGTCTATCAATTTCAAGACAATAGTTAGGATTAAATTCTAAACCATGCTGTGACAATGCAAACTGATAGCCAGATTTTCTATCAGCAGAAAAATACATATTACTTTCTGTTCCCACATAAGCAATTCTTCGATGTCCTAAAGAATAAAGATATTCTGTTGCTTCTTGTCCTGCTAAAAAATTATCATTATCAATATAAATTGTTTGATTTACAAATTGCTTTGCTTTTCCAATTAAAACATATAGTAATCCCTCATTATAAAGATAATCAATAATATCATCATCTTGCTTAGAATAGAGTACAATAAATCCTCCCATTCTTTCATCTTTTGCCAATGTTTGTATTGCTCCTAATATTTCCTCCTCATCTTGTCCTGTTATAACTGTACTGATATAGCCACGTCCATTACAAAATTGACTAATACCACGAATCGCCTCCAAATAAAATGAATTTTCATAAACATCTCTTGAAGATGGAGGAAGAATAATGCTAATAATCTGGGACATTTGTTCAGCATGAGCATTTGATGTAATATTCGGTTCATATCCTAACTGTGCCATAGCATAACGAACCTTTTCTTTTGTTTCTCTGCTAATAGAAGAATGGTCTTTACAAGTCCTAGACACCGTAGAAGGAGATACTCCTGCTAATGCAGCAACATCTCTAATTGTAACAGCCATAAATTACACTTCCTTTCTTCATTTTATTATACAATATTTAAAATAAAATCAAAATACTCCAATAAATCAGTATCATTTTATCAAAAAAAATCAAATATATTTTGTGTTTGTTATCCATTATAAAAAAAAGGGGTACAAAAGTCAATAAATCTATATCATTCAAAATAGATTTTACATAATGCCCTATTATAATAAAAAATTATTTATTATTTCTGCAAAGTAATCGTTATTTAGTAGATAAGTTATTGTTATATTGCATAAAATAGTAATTACACAATTATATATTATGTAGAAAATGGTTTATATTGTCAAATTTTCATTGCATTTTATTGACATATGGTATATATTAAAGTTGCGCAAATAAATACGCAATATTATGCAAATTATATATTATTTTTCGTTTTTATTGCATACATATTGCATAAGCTATTATATTACAAAAATTATGATACATTAAGGAAAGGGAGGATTATTATGGCTAATACAACAAATAAAAGTAGTAATATTTCAATTATTGCTCCTTTGTCTGGAGAAATTGTTGCACTAGAAAAAGTACCAGACCCTGTTTTTGCCGAAAAAATCGTAGGAGATGGCATTGCAATATTACCTGAAAATGGTAAAATTTATAGTCCAGTCAATGGAAAATTAGTTTCTGTTGCTGCAACAAAGCACGCTTTTGGTTTTCAGTCAGAGGAGGGGCTGGAAATACTGATACACTTTGGTTTAGAAACAGTAGGACTAAATGGAGAAGGTTTTACAGTACATAAACAAGAGGGTTCTGATGTAAAAGTAGGCGATTTAATAGCAGAAGTTGATATTGATTTTATAAAAAGTAAAAATTTACCTACTATCACACCTGTACTGATATGCGCTGGATTAGATGATAAAACAATGAAAACTGCATCTGGTAAAGTAGAAGCAAGCAAAGATGCTGTACTTTTTGTAACAGAAAACACACAGCAAACTGCTACTGTATCAGAGTCAGCTCCTACACCTATATCACAGCCAGCACCTGAAACAGCTCCTACACCTGCTAAAAAGAAAGCAATTATTGACTTTGACTTCCTTCAAAAATTGGGCAAAGTACTTATGACAGTTATTGCCGTTATGCCCGCAGCAGGTTTGATGCTTAGTTTAGGAAAATTAATACAAATGGCTGGAGCAGATATTAATTTTGTATATTTAATAGGAAGTACTATGGAAAATATAGGCTGGGCAATTATAAATAATTTACATATTTTGTTTGCAGCAGCCATTGGTGGCTCTTGGGCAAAAGAAAGAGCAGGCGGTGCATTTGCGGCAGTCATTGCTTTTATACTGATTAACCGTATTACAGGCGCAGCATTTGGTGTAACAGAAGCAATGTTATCAGAAGCAGGTGCAGTAGTACATTCTATATTTGGACAAGAAATGTTAGTTGAAAACTATTTTACTTCCATATTAGGCGCACCAGCATTAAATATGGGTGTATTTGTAGGTATTATCGCTGGTTTTGTTGGTGGTGTTGTTTATAATAAATATTATAACTTTAGAAAATTACCTGATGCCTTATCTTTCTTTAATGGAAAACGCTTTGTACCTTTGGCTGTTATCGCATATTCCACAGTTATTTCAATTATTATGATAATTGTATGGCCAGTAGTACAATCTGGCATCAACGCATTTGGTATATGGATTGCAAATTCTTCTTCCACTTCACCAGTATTAGCACCATTTATTTATGGAACATTAGAGCGTTTATTATTGCCTTTTGGTTTACATCATATGCTTACAATACCTATGAATTATACTGCATTTGGTGGTACTTATATGATGCAGACAGGATTAAACGCTGGTTCAGAGGTATTTGGTCAAGACCCTCTTTGGTTAGCTTGGGTAACAGACTTAATCAATTTTAAAGATGCAGGAGATATGGCAAGCTATACAAATTTAATGACCACAGTAACACCAGCTCGTTTTAAAGTAGGTCAAATGATTGGTGCAACAGGTTTACTTATGGGTATTGCGCTTGCTATGTATCGTAGAGTAGATAAAGACAAACAGCACAATTATCGTTCTATGTTTTTCTCTACAGTATTAGCCGTATTTTTAACAGGTGTTACAGAACCTTTAGAATTTATGTTTATGTTCTGTGCTTTACCTCTTTATGTTGTTTATGCAATATTACAAGGTTGTGCATTTGCTATGGCAGGTATTTTTGACTTACGTTTACATTCCTTTGGAAACTTAGAATTTTTAACTCGTGTTCCTATGTCATTAAAAGCTGGTTTAGGCGCTGACATTATTCACTTTATTATTTGCTGTGTTGTATTTTTGATAATTGGTTATGTTGTTGCTTATTTTATGATAGGAAAATTTCAATTTGCTACACCTGGCAGACTTGGAAACTATTCCGACGAATCAGATGAAAGTGCAGAAGGAAATACAGCAACATCTACAAATAAAGGTGATGGAAGCAGTCAGCCAGAACGTATTATTGCACTTTTAGGCGGACGTGAAAATATTGTACTAGTTGATGCCTGTATGACGCGCTTGAGAGTAACAGTAAAAGACCCTTCTAAAGTAGCAGATACACCTGCATGGAGAGCAGAAGGTGCAAAAGGATTGGTGAAAAAAGATACTGGTATACAAGCAATTTATGGTCCAAAAGCAGATGTATTAAAATCTGATATTAACGATATATTATAAAAAATAGAGTAAATAAAGTTTGTTCCCAAATGATTATAAATTATCGTTTGGGAACAGCATATCTATTATCATTTTATTGATAAACTGATAATAAAAAAAGAAAGGACGAATTGCCATGAAACTTTTGACGCTAAATACACATAGCCTGCAAGAAGAAAATTATCCCCAAAAACTGGAGCAATTTGTTGAAACAATATGTCAAGAAAAGCCAGACATTATTGCTTTACAAGAAGTCAATCAGTCTATCAATGCCCCTATTGCAGAACAAAAATTATTAAAAGGATATGTATATTGTAATAACAATGGAGTAGCTATCAGACAAGATAATCATGCAGCACAAGTTGCTTTTCGCCTGCATGAATGTGGTATTGATTGCTCTTGGACATGGATTTCTGCTAAAATAGGTTATGATATTTATGATGAAGGAATTGCAGTATTATGTCTAAATGGTGAAATTACAGCAACAGAAAGTTTTTTTATAAGTAACTGCCAAAATTATCACTATTGGAAAACACGCAAAGTATTGGGAGTGCAAATAAGTCATTGTGAACATTGGTTTTATACAGTACATATGGGCTGGTGGAAAGATGAAGAAGAACCATTTTTAGCGCAGTGGGAGCGTTTTAAAAAGGAATTAAAAAAGCATCAAAACACTAAAATATGGATTATGGGCGATTTTAATAGCCCTGCTGAAACAAAAGAACAAGGTTATGATACTATTAAAAACGATGGCTGGTATGATACTTATTGTATTGCAGAACAAAAAGACGAAGGTATTACAGTAGAAGGTAGTATTGATGGCTGGAAAGACAGCAAACATAATGAACAAAATTTAACAGGTATGAGAATGGACCATATTTGGTGTAATCAATCTGTATCAGTAAAATATTCTCGTGTTATGTTTAATGGCATCAAACAATCAAAAGTATCAGACCACTTTGGTGTATGTATCGAAACAAAATAATTTATATATAATACTTTCATAATAGAAAGAAGGAATGTTTATGAATAGAGCAGCAGGCATATTACTGCCTATTACGAGTCTGCCTTCAAAATATGGTATTGGATGTTTTTCAAAAAGTGCTTATGATTTTGTAGACTGGCTAAAACAAGCAGGACAAACATATTGGCAAATACTTCCTCTTTGTCCTACAAGTTATGGAGATTCTCCTTATCAGTCTTTTTCTACATTTGCTGGAAATCCTTATTTTATCAGTTTAGAAGCTTTAATTACAGAAGGCGTTTTGACAAGAGAAGAATGTGAATCAGCAGACTTCGGAAATCAAGCAGATGATATTGACTATGAAAAAATATATAACCATCGTTATACATTATTACGAAAGGCATATGAACGCAGTAATATCACACAGAACGAAAATTATTTACGCTTTGTAAATGAAAATAGCTGGTGGCTTTCAGATTATGCATTGTTTATGGCAGTAAAAGAAAGATTTGGCGGTGTAGAATGGACACAGTGGGCGGAAGACATTCGTTTACGTTGGGACTTTGCCATGGACTATTACAGAAAAGAATTATATTTTGAAATTGAATTTCAGCAATATATGCAGTTTAAATTTTTTGAACAATGGTATTATTTAAAACGCTATGCTAATGAAAGAGGAATACAAATTGTTGGTGATATTCCTATTTATGTAGCAATGGATAGTGCAGATACATGGGCACACCCTGAACTTTTTCAGCTTAATGAGCAAAATATTCCTTATGCAGTGGCAGGCTGTCCTCCAGATGGTTTTTCTGCTGATGGTCAGCTTTGGGGAAATCCTCTTTATCGCTGGGAATATCATAAAAATACAGGATATGATTGGTGGGTATCTCGTTTAGCATATTGTTTTCGTTTATATGATGTAGTGCGTATTGACCATTTCAGAGGATTTGATGAATATTTTTCTATTCCTTATGGTGCAGAATCTGCAAAAACTGGACACTGGGAAAAGGGTCCTGGTATAGAACTGTTTCGCTGTATAGAGCAGCGTCTTGGCTGGCATGAAGTTATTGCAGAAGATTTAGGCTATGTAACAGATTCTGTTCGTCGTCTTGTTCAAGAAAGTGGATTTTCTGGAATGAAGGTATTAGAATTTGCATTTGATTCCAGAGATTCTGGTTCTGCAAATGACTATTTACCTCATAATTATATAGAAAACTGTGTTGCTTATACTGGTACACACGATAATGAAACAATTGTAGGCTGGTTTGATTCTATTACAAAAGAAGAACAGGAATTAGCAAGAAATTACTTATGTGACCACTATACGCCCAAAAAATATTTGTATAAATCATTTATATCATTAGTAATGGGAAGCAGAGCAAAAACTTGTATTATACCTTTACAGGATTATATGGGACGTGATAATAGAAGTCGTATCAATCGCCCTTCTACTGTTGGCACAAATTGGAGATGGAGATTGACAAAACAAGATTTATCACATGAACTACAACAAGAAATATTAGCTATTACAAAACGATATGGACGTATGAATTGGCAGTAACATTATTTTATTTATATGATATAAAATAATGATATTATAATATTTCCACCTCTTAATATAGATAGTACAGTTATTTTACTTTTAAAAGTAGCTGTATTATCTGCAAACATTTGATAACATTGATAAAATAAAAAAGTTAGGGACATTATATACAATGTCCCTTATTTTTATCGTGGTATATCTGGACGATTCCCCAGCCTTCTACCATCCATACTGATATCTATACCGCTTGCTCTTTCATTTGGCTGTATAATAACAGATACTCTTTGATGTCCTCCCCATTCAAAGCTATAAGATTCTCCTGATGTTTGTCCTATAAATGTTTTCCAATTTACGTCCATTTTAATGTCAGGGTCACAATGTCCCTCTCCTATCCAACAAACCACCGCATCAGGATCAACCGCAATAGTATTGCCTGTTTGCACATTACTTAACACAATAGGATTTCCATCTACTAATATTGCTACATAAGAATTTGAACCCATACCAGTTAATGTAGAAGTAGCAAGCCCTTTTTGAGATATTACACCACAGCCTATAAAACGTACATCATATTTACATTCTGGTGTAAATGCAAGTATATTTTCTGATTCAATAGAGAGTACTTCTCCCATTGCTAACTGGTATACAATAACGTGTTGTCCATAATTTGCATAATAAGTAGCACTATCTCCAGTCATTGTTACTTTCATAAGAGGAAGGTTTTCTCCTGTTACACGACGCATAAAAGACCCTAGTAATGCTTGTCCTCTATTTTGTTGAGGTCCAAGAAGTAATTTTTCAAATTTATAATTTTTATATCCTACATTTTCTCCACATATAAAAGTACCTGCTTTTACAATTAATGTATCATTTCCTGTACAGGTTACTTTTAATGCTAATTCATTTACTGTTTCAAATTTTAACATAGTTTCCTCCCTTTTACACTACTTCTACACCATATAATTTACATAAACCAGCTAAATCTTTTGCTACACCATTTCCTACAGCATTAAATTTCCATACTCCTTTATGTATATATAATTCTCCTATCATCATAGAAATGACATTCGTATAATATTCTGTCATAACAAAACTGACAAGTTCGTGATTCTGCTGATTCATAATTCTAACATAAGCATCTTTTATCATTCCAAAATGTAATTTTTTTTCAAATGCTTCATTAATTGTTAGCACAAAAACAATTTTTTGTATTCTTTTATCTATATTATTAAAATTAATTCGTATTTTTTGTCTGTCTGTACTGCTTTCGGAAACAAATTCTATACTTTTATCTGGGCTAGTTGTTTGTCCATAAAATACAAACCAGTCATCTCCTAACACCTTTTCATTTTCTCCCATCAAAAATGCAGATACATCTACATCACACATTTTATTTGTGGTATTCCACCCCAAACAAACTTCTATTTTAGAAAGTGGTATTGTAGAAAGAACAACCTTTTGACCTTTTTGTATACTATTATATAACTTAGGAACTGCTTTGTATGGACATACTGTATTTTGTTGTACTGATGATATCGTATTTGTTTGATTTTTACATTCATGTGATTTCATAACAGATTGTATATTATTTTTATTTTTTGTTCCTTGGCAATTTATTGTATTAACAGATAGTATTGAGTTTTTATTTACAGCAGATTTTGTTACCATATTTATATTTATCATGTTACACTCCTTAATCAATACTTTTATATTTACCATTTTATTGTATATAAAAAGTAAAAACTGTCTATTGATAGTATAACTTATTATACACCTTTGTTATAGTATTTTCTACAAACATTTATCAAAATTTAATGTATATCATTTATATATTATAATACATTATTTTATATTTACTAATATGTTGATATTCAAAAATTCACTATCTTTGTTTAAAAATACACAAAAAACTTCTTTATACTATTGCTGATTTTTCATTTTATTTATTTCTGCAAAATCCTGCATAAAATAAAAATATATAAAAATTTATTTTGTATAGGTTAAACAAAATAGAAAATATATAAAATGTTTTGTATGACAACAAAAGGTAAAAACGCTATTTTTTGAGTATTTACAAGTGTTTCAGCCAATTTTTTTAGGAACTATTCCCACTTGTAATTTATTGTATTTTCATACATAATAGGTTACAGAAATCAGTTGTAAATCAGCAGATTTTGGGGAAAGTCTGCTGTAACCTTTTGGGGATTACAATTTGATACACAGGCACTGCTTGTCATTACAATCAGAGCCGACTCCTTTATTTTTGCCTTGTTCAGATAGGCGGTTTACAGTTTTAAAGCACAGAATTTATTCTGTGCTTTCTCTATGTTTTACTATAATATAACAGCGAATAGCATTTACTAATATTTTACAATATATAGTATTAAAAATAATTGCCATTCAAATAATCATTATAATCAAGAAATGCTTCTTCTTCTGCATCATCTAACAAATACATAAAACAATTTGTAATAATATCACACCATGCTAAAATATGTTTTGTTTGTTCTTCTGTTAGTAAGTGATTACTGCCTAACATACCATATGGTGATACCCATACTCTTGTTAAATGAACAATACTTACAATGTCTGCTACAATATCTTTATCAATAGTAGATGACATAATTTCATATTTTAATGCTTCTAAACATTCCATTACATCATAAAAGTTTTCATATCTCAATTCTCCGCAAAATGGTCGTAAACTTCCTAAAAAACCATTTTTCCATTTCACATTATGAATATCTTCATTCCTTGCTGAATGAAATGATAATCTTTCTTTTGCTTCTTTTATGTCCATATCTATTCACCTCAAATTTATTTAATATTGAAACAACTATTATACTTTACTATATTATACAACTTTTCTGAGCTACTCCACGGGAATATTCAAAAAGAGTAGTTTTAAAAATAATTTTTATTTTTATTTATTATCAGAAAAACGAAGTTTTTCATAAAATTTTTGTCTCACCTTTGGGGAAAGTGAGTGAAAATTTGAGGCAAAGCCTTCAAAATTTTAACAAAATAGTATTATTTTATTTGCGGAGCGTTGCTCCTGCACCTCACAAACTTTTTTGAAAAAAAGTTTGACAAAAA
>OFHA01001249.1_pt1 | contig 18338 bp, 29 predicted proteins | sample 1521891 | NCBI WGS metagenome assembly OFHA01 (sample SAMEA3504089, study PRJEB24116) | mouse gut metagenome | biome: mouse gut; feature: mouse-associated habitat; material: faeces | place: Denmark | collected 2011
CCTTTCTAAAATTTTCTTTCAATCGTTTTTCTTTATATGCTTCGTCTAAAAATAAATGTCTCTCCCCGATATGTCCGGATACGACACGGCAGTCATCCTTTTCCCCCGTGCCGACAGAGAGCTGTTCCCTCCCGTTCAGCGGGAAATCATATATATTTTCCCCCGCATATACCCTGATCCGATATTCCATTCTCTCATCCGCCTCCCCCATAAATTTTTAAAATTAAGTCCCCGCGCGCCCCGCATGCTGCATCAGCAGCAATCTTCCATATGCGGGTTTGCGCATACAAAAAAGCGTACCATAAGTAAAATGATACGCTCCCAAAACAACAGGTATATATTTTTAACTGCACACGAAAACAGACGCACATCCGCCAACGCACGGATACCGATTAACCTTTCATTACCCCCCCCGATATGTTTATCCTGTGCTGCGCCCGCACATCTTTCGTCTCTCATGTCTGTTCCCCGCCTCACGATGTAATACGGACATTTTAACACAGTTTAAACAATTATGCAAATTTGCCATTTATATCCACCGGGACCGGCCGTATTCCATGATTCATTTCTTCCCGAAACAGCCCTGCCAATCTCATAAGCCATGTCAGCCCAAAAGCCGGCTCCTGTACTCCCGCGGGCTCATCCCCGCGTTTTTCCGAAACACTCTGCTGAAATATGTATAATCATCATACCCCACCATAAAAGCAACCTCGGTCAGGTTCTTCTTCCCCTCCTGAATATACTGCTTCGCCTTCTCCATCCTCTTGTTTGTGATATACAAAACCGGACTCTCCCCTGTCTCCTGCCTGAACACTCTCGAAAAATAGGAATGCTCCACATGGAACTGTTCCGCCAGCATGGTCAATGTCAGTTCCTCATAAAAATGCTGATCGATCCATGCGGCCGCCTCCCGCACGATTGCTTTCATGGAATCCGTAGCCGCCTCCCTCTTTTCCGGCACCAGCATACTGACCACTTCCCGGATCATATCGCATACATTCCGGATATCAAGGCTCTCCACCATCTTATCCAAAGATTCCGTCATATTTTCTATATCAATCGCTTTTTCCGTACTGCATTCCCGCACCGCATAATCCTGCAGTACATTCATGATCTGCCGCACTGTCTGTCGAACCTCCAGATAACTCCAGCCCTTCCTCTCACAATCCGCAATCCCGGTCTCCTTCAGTATCACCCGGCAAACGCCCTCGCCGTCACTGACAGCCAGATGAAAGCGCACCTGTTTCTCCTTTTCTTCCTGAAAATGGAGTGCCATCTTATCCGACCGCTTTCCCCCCCGCCCCACAGAACAGTATTTCATCCTTCTGGCAGAAATTCCGTTCCATCAAAAGCCCTATTGTCTCCATATAGGCCGTATGAATGCTTTCCATGGAATAAGAATGCCCGCTGATGCAAAGCGTCAGTTCCGTCCGTAAAAATTCCGACATGCCTGTCATTAATTTCTCCGCCGCTCTCTCCAGTTCCTTTCCGCTCATTTCCGTGATGATCAGAAATTCATTGGAGTGATAGATATAATTAAATACAATCGCCTTTTCATTACAAAGAAACCCCCGTATTTTCTCTTTCATCTGAAACGAAAATCCATTCCTGCTCTGCCTGCTTTTTCTGACAATCTCCTGCAGATTATGTACCTTAAGCAGCATCATACTGATCCCTGCCAGGTCCATCCCCGCATTGACCGACACGCTCGAAGCCAGAGGAAACTGCCTGTGAGCGATCATCTCACTGAATTCCGTATCCTGTATCAGTGAAGCCGCCTCCTGCATCCGTCTCTGCTCGTGCTCCCTCTCCCCGATCAGCTCAAGCGCTCTGACCAGTGCATTCACCAGATCCATCTTTGTCACCGGCTTCATCAGATAGTTGATGGAACCGGCAAGAAAAGAATCTTTCACATAGGCAAAATCATTATAACCGCTGACCACAAAGGAGATCACCTTCGGATATTTTTCCTGCACAACCGCCAGAAGTTCCGTTCCCGACAAAAAAGGCATATCAATATCCGTGATCAGTATATCCGGTACTTCCTCCTCCATTTTCCGCAGTACATCCTCCCCGTCCACGGCCGACTCCAGCAGTTCCAGAGAATACTTCTCCCAAGGGATCATACGCTTTAATTTCTCCCTTGTCCAGTATTCATCGTCCGCGATCAGCACTTTATATCTTCTCTCGTCCATTCTTCTTCTCCCCTGTCATCCGTTTCCGGCATTTACATTACCGCGGTGTTCTCCTTCTCCCCCTCTATCTTCGGTATCACCATCCGCACCTTCGTTCCTTCCCCAATCGCGCTCTCAATATGCAATCCGTACTCCTCTCCATATAAAATCTTCAGCCTTGCATTAATATTATGGATACCGATGGAATTTCCCTGTTCCGCATAATCCAGATTACTGTGCCGAAGGCTTCCGTTCATTTTCTCCGCGTCCATTCCCACCCCGTTGTCCGCCACACAGATCTCCAGCAATTCCTCCCGCACCTTTGCCTCGATCCTGACCTGCTTTTCTCCCCTCTTATTGCGCAGGCCGTGATTCAGCGCATTTTCCACCAGCGGCTGAATGGATATCCTGGGCACCCGCGCCTTAAGGGAATTCGGATCGATGTCATAATAATACCGCACATGGTCCTGCATACGGACATCCATAACATAACAGTAGTTTTTTAAATGCACAATTTCCTTTGCCACGGTGGAAAAAGGATCTTTCATATTTAAACTGTAGCAGAAAATATTGGACAGAGACTGACTCAGCATCCCCACCTCCGGGCAGTCCCTCACCTCCGCAATACTGCTCATCGTATCTAACGTATTATAGAGAAAATGTGGATTAATCTGCGCCTGCAGCGCCTTATACTGTGCCTGTACCAACTGGAGACTCGCCTGATTCTCCTTCTCTTTTAATTCTTCCACCTGGTCCAGCATCACATTGAAGTTTCTTCCCAGCTCTCCGATCTCATCCGACTTTGTCACATTCGCCCGCAGCTCCATCTCTCCGGCGGCAATCCTCTTGATTGTCTGCATCAGCATATCAAGAGGCTTTGTAATCGTACTGGACACGATAAAGATCAGCACCACCGACACGATCACCATCACCACCGCTATCGTCACAAGGTTCACGGTCAGCGCCCGCTGGTTCTGCTGTAGGATGCTCTCCGGCATCAGCGAATACGCCGTCAGATTGTACTTCCTCTGTTCCGCCTGAAACAGTTCCTGCGTGGATCTGCTCTCAATGGATGCCTGATTGCCTGCTTTTATCTGCTCTGAGATCACCTGATAAATACCGTCGTCTACCTCGGACAGGCTTCCCCTTGATACAATGGGACGGTCCGAATCCGACTGCAGCCAGATATACATCGTATTTTCCGTACAGTATTTCTCTAAAATAGAAGTAAACACCTTGCTGTCCACATCGCACACCACATAGCCGATCTTCCGCTCCCGGTTGCTGTTATTATAAAGTTTTAACACAAAACGGATGATATCTTTCTCCCGATATGTATTGTAATATCCCGAGATCAGCAATGCCGTCTCATCCGATTCCACATATTCCCGCACCTTTCCCGCATTGTATGTTTCCATATTCTCATAGATATCCACCGGATAATTATGTTTCGGCGTTGTCGCCTTCCGATAAGTGCTGATGATCTCATGATCCATCGTATATAAATAAAGTGCCATCACCTTATCGCTTGTCTCAAAATTTCCTGCCCCGACTTCATAGGCTCTGCGGTAAAAATCTTCCCGGAGTCTCTCTATCCCGTAACCGTCATCTTTCAACGCACTGATAAAGTCCTGCTCACTATAGATCTTTATCATCTTTTTTTCCATGTTGCCCGTAAAATGGTAAATTTCCTCCTGCATATTTTTCAGGGAATTCTCACTCTCTTCCCTGGAAAGATGATAAATCATCTCAGAAGAAGTCTCTTTAAACAAAAAAGTCTGTATCAAAAGCGCCAGAAGCACACAGACAATACAGCTGAGCAATATGCGGAAGCGCAGTTTCATATGAATCCTCCCTCTGCCACGGAATTATATTTATTAATATCATACCATAAAATCCCTGCTTTCCCATTGGATTATTTTGAAATATCAATTGGATTATTTTGAAGTCTCTTCACCCCTGCCTACTCCTGTCAGCCATCTGCTTTTTCTTCTCCTTTTCATTCGTTTTATTTTTCTCCTCATTGCAAATCTATTATCGCTTTCACAATCGCATATTCCTCAAAATCTTCCCGGTTTGGTATTCTCTTTCCGGCACGCTCCAAAATGGAATTGTCAATAATATATACCGAAATCGTATTGTCAAATTCCTCTCTTGGCACTTTTGTAATGCCATCTGTTTTCCCATATATGGCAATTCGTCCTATATTTTCATCTAAAGACACAACCCTCCTGACAGAATACCGTATTTTATATTTTTTTCTTTTTTTCATTTTTGAGGCACGATAAATTGCATTGACAGTGCTTTCACTCAAACGATCTGGTACTTGTATTTGAGCCATCTCGTTACAAATCCTCATTATAATCCTCCTTCAATATTTCTTTCAGCCGCCCCCTCGCTCTTGCCAGATAAGATTTCACCGTGTTTTCCGGCAAATGCTCCTTATGAGATTCCCGTTCCCTGTCCTCATCATAATCTACAACTCTTTTCTTTTTACTGACAAAACGTGCTGACTTGCTCAGAATAATACGTGTCATCCATGTGGTAAAATATGCCGGATTTCTCAGCGATTTGATTTTCAAAAACCCCTGATAGACAATCCTGAACAATTTCTAACGCATCGTCCTCATTCCTGACATATAAGAATGCTATCTTATAAAAGTATGGGTTATATTTCTGAACCAGTTCACCACATGCTTCCGCATTTCCGCGGATTGCTTTACAGATTAGGGAGTACTCTATATTTTCCATTTTAACCCGCCTTTCATATAGTTAGATACATAAGCGCGAGCGGAGGTTGCAAAATTTTCAGAAAATATTAAGATCCACCGGTCAGTATTCAAACAAAAACCGCCCGTTTTGAAGTGAACCCCCTTCATTAGACTTTATTTTGTCTAACAAAAGGGGTTCACTTCAAAACGGGCAGCATAATAGCCTTTCGTATTTTTTCATTCAATCCGTTTTTTCATACCTCTCAATCTGACATTGATGTTCCTTCATCTTTTTATCATAATGAATACCAACAAGTAAAATCTCTCCGGCATACTTCTCTATTGAGGCTGGATATTCTTTATCTTTCATCTGCCGTATCGCTGTCCGCGCGCTTTTATCCCACTTAAGTTCTACGATAAGCGCAGGATATTCATGTACATATTCCGGCTTTGGAATAAAAACAAAATCTGTAAATCCTTTTCCCGCCGGCAGCTCCCGCACAGGTTTAAAATAGTACTGCATAGCGCTTAAATAAGCAATCGCAAGCACACTGCTCAAGGAGTTTTCATTGTGATACTGAATAGCTGATGCGTATTTTAAATGAATTTTCTCCACACCTTTCGCAACCGCATCCGCATCCATATCCCATGTAGCATTCAACGCTACCTGAAAAGCACTGTTATCCGGATTTACAAACCTGCCCATTGCCACACCTCCGTATATCCCCGAAGAGCACCTGCTTTCCGCATCCCTTCCATGCCTTAGATTTACCGATACAAAATATAATATTACCCTGTTTTTAAAGTAATATTAACAATATAATTTTAGCATGAATCAATATATCCTGCCACCTTAACATGATATAAATGTATTTATTCAGTAATTCAAACCATCATAAAAGGGCATTGAAATCCTCAATGCCCCTCTTTTTCTTTCTTACCTTATCTCCATATTACTTTCTTACCAGATGTCTCGGCGTACCGTTCACATACAGCGGCATCAGCTCGCCCATGATAAGGGGCCTGCCGTACTTCTCGAAGTCGTCTGTCAGGTCCGTGCCGTCCGCTGTGATCCACTCGTCCGGAACTTTTCTCTCCACGTTCGCGATGGCGTGGATATCGTAAGCGCTGGTGCCGCACTGGTAAGGATCGTCACCGTTTCTGTCGAGAGTGATCATCATGCCTGTCTTGCCCTCATTTGCGGCAACAACAGCGTCATGGCCTACCTGGAATGCCTCATTGATATCTGTCAAAGAAGCGATATGAGTCGCCGCTCTCTGCAATGTGGAGAACTCGATCGCCCTTGTCTTAAGGCCGGTCTCCTCAGCCACCTTCTGTGCCAGGATCACCGCCGTACCGGACATCTGCTTATGTCCGAAAGCGTCCACAGCCACTTCTCTGCCAAGTTCGCATACGAATCTGCCGTCCGCGATCTGAACACCCTCAGATACTGCGATCACAACGGAAGATTTCTTTGCAGCCAGTTCCTTTACCTTGTCCATAAATGCATCCATATCGAACACTCTCTCAGGCAGGTAAATAGCATCCGGTCCTTCACAGTCACTGCCGCGGGATAATGCCGCCGCCGCTGTCAGCCAGCCTGCGTTACGTCCCATGATCTCCACGATGCATACGGTCGGTTTCTGTACGCCGAAGGAGGAATTGTCACGGATAATCTCTTTCATGGATGTTGCGATATATTTTGCAGCGGAGCCATAGCCCGGGCAATGGTCGGTAATCGGAAGATCGTTATCGATTGTTTTGGGCACGCCCACAAATCTCTGATTCTTGCCATGTGCCGCGGCATAATCGGAAAGCATCTTCACAGTGTCCATGGAATCATTTCCGCCGCAGTAGAAAAGGCACTCGATATCATGCTTTTCCATGATCTCAAAAACCTTCTCATATACATCCTCATGTCCTTCGATCTTCGGCATTTTAAACCGGCAGGAACCAAGGAATGCGGCAGGAGTCCTCTTTAACAGTTCGATACCTGTCTCATCCGCAAGATACTCATCCAAATCACAGATCTTGTCCTGTAAGAACCCCTCAATGCCATGAACCATACCATACACTTTGTTCACGCCAAGCTTCTTCGCCGCCGCATAAACGCCCGCAACGGAAGAATTGATCACTGCGGTAGGCCCGCCGGACTGTCCAACTACAACATTTCCCTTCATAACTGTTCTCCTTTTCATGAATTCTTAAATTGGCAGAGATACTCCCTGCTCTGCTCTCCCTGCAAATTTTTCATATTCGGGCGATTGCAAAACGCCGGAAGTTCTCCACTGTATTTCCACAACGTCATATACCCCACAGTAAACTGCAGGGTATCTGATTTACGCGGTATTTGCCTGATATCCGTGCGAATATGACTGCCAGATTCCTTACCTGCGGATATCAGGACTTCCCACGTTTCCTATTTTTTATACAAGTTCCAGAACTACCTGCATCGCCGCATCGCCTTTACGGGGACCAATCTTCACGATTCTCGTATAGCCGCCTTTACGGTTGGCATACTTCGGTGCCACCTCATCAAACAGCTTATTTCCCATGTTTATCTCTTTTGTGTTTCTCTTGCGTCCTGCCGGAGTGGTCGGTACTTCCGTTACGGGATAAAGCACCTTCATCATCTGACGTCTTGCATGCTGTCTGGAAGGCAGATCTTTTTTGATCTCCTTTTCCACTTCATCAAATACGGTTACTTTCTTGCCGTCAACAACTTCTTTGACTCTCTTGCCGTCTTTGTCCTTGCGTGCAACTTTTGCTTTTACCTTAACGGTTTCAAAATTATCTTTTTCCTTTACTGCCAGAGTGATCACGTGCTCTGCGATCTTACGAACTTCTTTTGCTCTTGCCTCAGTTGTAACGATCTTTCCGTGATATAAAAGATTTGTTACCTGATTTCTGAGCAGCGCTTTTCTCTGACTGCTTGTTCTGCCGAGTTTTCTGTACTTTGCCATGATTGGCTCCTTTCATATTGAATGGTTCTTCCGGCCACGCGCATCGGTCTTACTTACCGGAATATTTTCAGTTACCATTTATGAATACACACCCGTGCGCTTCGGACTTACCTGATGTGTACATGGAACCTTCCCGTTCTGCTGCGCATTACGAGAAGTATCGGACAGCTCCGCTGCCCTTCACTCTTCACTGGGGTTAAGCTGAAGTCCTAATTCTTTCAGCTTTGCCAGCACTTCCTCCAAAGATTTCCGTCCCAGATTCCGGACTTTCATCATATCTTCGGATGTTTTATTTGTCAGTTCTTCCACCGTATTGATACCGGCTCTCTTCAAGCAGTTGTAAGAACGAACGGAAAGTTCCAGTTCATCAATGCTCATCTCTAAAACTTTGCCCTTCTCATCGTCCTCCTTCTCCACCATAACCTCCGCGCATTTCGCGTTCTCGGAGAGATCGATAAAGAGATTTAAATGTTCACTAAGTACCTTCGCCGCAAGGCTTACCGCCTCATCCGGTTCAAGCGTTCCGTTCGTATAAACATCCATTGTCAGCTTGTCAAAGTCTGTCACCTGACCGACACGGGTATTTTCCACGGTCACATTGACACGCTCCACCGGTGTATAGATGGAATCCACCGCAATTACGCCGATAGACATATCACTGCTCTTGTTCTTATCAGCGCCTACATAACCTCTGCCTTTTGTGATCGTCAGTTCCACATACAGCTTGGAATCCTTGCCGCCGCTTAATGTTGCGATCACCTGTTCCGGATTCATGATCTCGATATCCTGGTCCACCTGGATATCCGATGCATGGATCACTCCTTCGCCCTGAAAATCAATATATGCCGTCTTTGGCTCATTTCCCTCACTGTTGTTTCTGATAGCAAGGCTCTTGATATTCATGATGATCTCGGTCACATCTTCCTTTACACCTTCGATCGTTGTAAATTCATGCAACACGCCATCAAATTTCACCTGGCTTACAGCAGTGCCGGGCAGGGAAGAAAGCATAATTCTTCTGAGAGAGTTGCCAAGTGTGATACCATAACCTCTTTCCAAAGGCTCTACCACAAATTTGCCATACTTTTTATCGTCAGAGATTTCCACAACCTCAATATTAGGTCTTTCAAACTCAAACACTACGAACACCCTCCTTTTAATTTACATGCAAGAAAAACAAATGCAGCTTCCGCGCTTTGTTTTTCTCTTATGCCCCATTATTACTTAGAATACAATTCGACGATAGCCATTTCATCAACAGGTACGTCTATCATTTCTCTTGTAGGAAGTGCTTTGATGGTGCCTTTGAAAGCTTCCGGATCAACCTCCATCCATTCCGGTGTCAGTCTCCCCGCCGTAACTTCAATAATATCTTTGTATCTCTGCAGTTCTCTGGATTTCTCCCTGATCTCGATCGTATCGCCTGCGCTTACCAGATAGGAAGGAATCTGTACGGGTTTGCCGTTTACAAGGACATGCTGATGTCCGACGATCTGTCTTGCCTCTCTTCTTGTTCTTGCAAAACCCATTCTGAAGATCACGCTGTCCAGCCTTCTCTCCAACAGGATCATCAGGTTCTCACCTGTACGGCCTTTCATTCTCTCCGCCTTATTATAATAGTTTCTGAAAGGTTTCTCCAGAACGCCGTAGATGAACTTCGCCTGCTGCTTCGCACGAAGCTGCAGTGCATACTCACTCATCTTTTTGCCTGCTCTGGGGGATTTTCTCTTGGACTTCTTATCATATCCCAGGAATGTAGGATCAAGTTCCAGGGAACGACATCTTTTCAGTACGGGTACTCTGTTTACTGCCATTTAATTGTTTTCCTCTCTTTCTATACATTGTTTACAGTACATGCGCGCAGCGATCCGGCACCCTGCCTCTCCCTGCGCTTTTGTACATTCTTCCAACGCTTCAGGCTCACAAACCCGCGCTTACGCGCTTTATATCCGACTACATCGGATGTTTGCTCGCGAACGCTACAAGAAAAACAAATGTCTGCCACAAGTGACAGAATGTCACTTGTCGCTTCTGTTTTTCTTTTGCTATCGTTCTATACACGGCGGCGTTTAGGCGGGCGGCATCCATTGTGAGGAACCGGAGTTACGTCACGAATGCTCACTACTTCCAACCCACATGCCTGAAGCGCCCGGATTGCCGCTTCACGTCCTGAGCCAGGGCCCTTCACAAAAACATCAACCGTCTTAAGGCCATGCACCAGTGCTGCCTTTGTCGCTGTCTCTGCCGCCATCTGTGCTGCATATGGAGTAGATTTCCTTGAACCTCTAAAACCAAGACCACCGGCACTCGCCCAGCTCAGAGCATTGCCTTCCGTATCCGTCAGTGTGACGATCGTATTATTAAAGGAAGACTGAATATGTGCCTGTCCGCGTTCAACGTTTTTCTTGACACGTCTTTTTGTCACTTTTTTTGCTGCAACTTTTTTTGCCATTTTAAACTAACCTACTTTCTTTTTACTATGCATCTTGTTTTTCCATCTGCTTATTTCTTCATAACTTACTGTAATTCCAAGGAGAACTTCAGGCTTTCTCAGCCTTATTTCTTCTTGTTTGCTACGGTTCTCTTCGGACCTTTGCGTGTTCTTGCGTTGGTCTTTGTATTCTGACCACGAACAGGAAGTCCTTTTCTGTGACGGATACCGCGATAGCATCCGATCTCCTGCAGCCTCTTGATATTCAGAGCGATCTCTCTTCTCAAGTCGCCCTCTACCGTATAGTCTGCATCGATCACTTCACTGATCTTCTTTACTTCTTCATCTGTCAGATCGCGACAACGGGTATCAGGATTCACCTTTGCCGCCGCACAGATTTTTGTTGCACTAACACGTCCAATACCATAAATATAGGTAAGTCCGATCTCGACACGTTTGTCTCTGGGTAAGTCTACACCTGAAATACGAGCCATTCCATTTTCCTCCGCTTTCTTTGTTTCTTTGGATCTGCCGGGAATTGCAAAACGGCACTTCCCTTATGCAATGAAGTTACTAATTGACTGGGCTTTTATAAAAAAGCCAGCCGGAAAAATATCCGACCTTTCCGAATACCTATCGGTATCAAAAAGTAAACGCTGAACAGGTCAGCATGGAACAGGCTCTTAACCCTGTACCTGTTTATGTTTCGGATTCTCACAGATAATTCTTATTTTCCCTTTTCTCTTAATAACTTTGCACTTTTCGCAAATCGGTTTTACTGATGATCTAACTTTCATCGTGTTCCCTCCTTTCAAAAAGACCGTTTCTCATTGTATCATAAACGCATTGCCATTGCAAGCAAATTTTATCAGAAATCTCCGTATTTTACCACAATCCAGTCACCGCAGGAACTCTATTTATCCCTCCAAATAATCCTTCCTTTTGAAAGATCATAAGGAGAAAGTTCCAATGTCACCTTGTCACCGGGCAGGATACGGATAAAATTCTGCCTCAGCTTACCGCTGATATGCGCCAGTACCTTATGTCCGTTTTCCAGTTCCACCTGAAACATGGTATTCGGCAGTTTTTCCACCACAGTTCCTTCAATTTCAATTACATCTGCTTTTGACATGCTTTAACCTCCTGAATAATGATACTTACATCAATGCCCTCACCCCGAAGGAGCTTCTCCGCCACTTCAGGATCTCTGTACTTTTTTATAATCCGGATATGTTTTCTGTTTTTCTTTTTCGGATGTTCGCAGGTCTTTCCTCTTCCATCCGCAAGATACACATATTCTTTTTCTTCACCAACAATTACATATATCTCATTTTTGTCATGTCCCGCAAGGGAAACCGCCATACAGCCTACTATATTATCCCAGTTTTTATTCCCGTTCCGCATATACGCCCCCGGCACATCCGCTGTTTTTATTATGGAAGATGGCTGAGCGTCAATATCTCCGGTTCACCTTCCGTGATCAAGATCGTATTTTCATAATGAGCGGAAATGCTTCCGTCTTCCGTTACAACAGTCCAGTCATCATCGAGCCATTCCACGTCGCCACGCCCCAGGTTGATCATGGGCTCTATTGCGAGCGTCATACCGGGTGCCAGCTTCATTCCCTTTCTTCTCTGCCGGAAGTTGGGAACCTGGGGATCTTCATGAAGAGAAGTCCCTATGCCGTGCCCCACCAGATCTCTGACGATGCCGTATCCGAACTGGCTGATATAGGCGTCGATGGCATTGGAAATATCGTGAAGATGCGCACCCGCTCTTGCCTTTTTGATTCCCTCAAAAAAACTCTGACGGGTTCTTTCTATTAAAAGCTGCGCCTCCCTGCTGATCTCCCCTACCGCGTAGGTCCTTGCCGCATCGGAATGGTATCCTTTGTAGATCAGCCCCGCATCCAGGCTGACGATATCACCATCCATCAGAATCCTGTTTTTATCAGGGATTCCGTGTACCACCTCGTCATTTACCGAAACACAGATAGACGCCGGATATCCGTTGTAATCCTTAAAATTCGGAATACAGCCCATATCCCGTATCATCTTATCTCCCATCCTGTCAATATCCAGTGTGGAGATCCCCGGGCGAATCGCCTTTCCCAGTTCATCGTGTACTATTTCAAGGAGTCTGCAGGACTCCCGCATAAGCTCAATTTCTCTTGCTGATTTTATACTAACTGCCATTGCCCGCCTCTTTAATAAAAGATATTATGTCCGTGTTCAGACACAGCTACGGACCTATTCAAGAATTTCCGTGATCGTCTTAAATACATCCATCATATCCTGTGTGCCGTCCACCGTCTTTAAAATGCCCTTCTTCTCATAAAAATCGATCAGAGGCTGCGTCTGTTCATGGTAAACATTCAGTCTGTTCTTTACCGTTTCTTCTTTGTCATCATCGCGAAGAATCAATGCTTCGCCGCATTTGTCACAGATTCCTTCTTTTTTAGGCGGTACATTTTCAACATGGTACGTTGCACCGCAGGAAGTACATGCACGCCTGCCCATCATCCTTTTGATAATAAGTTCATCCGGCACTTCCATATCAACCGCCGCGTCAATTTTATCACCCAGTTTTTCAAGTTCCTGTTCCAGGACTTCCGCCTGGGGAATATTTCTCGGAAAACCGTCCAGAATATATCCGTTCTTACAGTCTTCCTGCGCCACTCTGTCAAGAAGTATTCTGACAGTCAGCTCATCGGGCACAAGTACGCCTCTGTCCATATAACTCTTTGCTTCTTTTCCAAGTTCCGTACCCTTCTTGATATTGGCACGGAAGATATCGCCTGTGGAAACATGAGGCAGATGATACTTCTCCGCAATCATCTGTGCCTGTGTTCCTTTCCCTGCGCCGGGCGCCCCTAACATTATAATCTTCATCTCTACCCTCCATGTTGATTATGGGATGGAGTACCCCCCATCCCATATCGAGCAATTACCTTTAGTCGTTGCATTGCATAAAACCTCTGGTTGTTGCATTGCATTATCAATCATTTAAAAATCCTTTGTAATTTCGTACCAGCATCAGCGATTCTACCTGTTTCAGTGTTTCCACTACAACGCTGACAATAATGATCAGGCTTGTACCGCCGAAAGATACGCTTGCGCCGAATACGCCGTTAAAGAAGAACGGCAGAACGCACACGATTGTAAGGCCGCAGGCGCCGATAAATATAATATAGTTCAGTATCTTATGCAGGTACTCACTGGTCGGCCTGCCCGGTCTGATACCAGGGATAAAACCACCCTGCTTCTTCATATTCTCCGCAATCTCTATCGGATTGAATGTGATGGAAGTATAGAAGTAAGCAAAGCAGATCACCAGCACGATATATAACACAAGGCCGAGACTGTAGATTGGCTCACTGGGCCTGCACCAGTTACTGGAACTGAATCCACGGAGCACTTTGCCCCAGAACCCTGTCCCGCCGCTTACTCCCAAAAGGGAGCAGATAATCACCGGAAACTGCATCAGGGAAGATGCGAAGATTACCGGGATAACACCGGCGGTATTGATCTTGAGCGGAATATTGCTGGAATTTCCGCCGTACATCTTCCGTCCCTGCATCTTTTTCGCATACTGTACCGGGATCTTACGGACACCGGAATTCAGTATAATAACAAGTACTACCATCAAAATCATTACGGCAATGATGATCACCGAAGCAACAACTGCCGGTGCGATCTCCCTGCCCCCGATAAACTGCCTGAACAGTGCCGTAAGCTCCTGAGGAAGTCTTGATACGATGTTGATCGTCAGTACTACGGAAATACCGTTGCCGATACCCTTTTCCGTAATCCTCTCGCCGATCCACATCAGGAACGCACTGCCTGCCGTAAGGGCAACGATTACCACAATGACATTCCATGCGTTGTATTCCTGCAAAAGTCCGCGCCGCCCGAAACCGATTGCCATCGCACCGGACTCGATCAGCGCCAGCGCCACCGTCATATAACGAGTGAGCGCCGTAATTTTTTTCCTGCCCTCTTCTCCGTCCTTCTGCATCTCCTCCAGCTTCGGGATCGCAATCGTCAAAAGCTGTATGATAATAGAAGATGTGATATAAGGCGTGATATTAAGCGCGATAATTGACATGCTCAGAAATGAGCCGCCTGTAAACGCATCAAAGAGATTAAAAGCATCTCCCGTCTGCTGGGCAAACCAGTTTGCAAAGTAGTCTCTGTTTACCCCCGGTACAGGGAGCTGGGAAGCAAGCCTGATGATCACCAGCATCCCCAGCGTATACAGCACTCTCTGTCTGATTTCCTTTACTTTAAATGCATTTTTTAATGTTGTAAGCATTAGATTACCTCTGTTGTTCCACCAAGTGCCTGAATCTTCTCAGATGCCGCAGCACTGAAAGCGTTCGCTTTTACGTTCAGCTTCCTGGTAAGTTCTCCGTTTCCAAGGATTTTTACTCCATCTCTGGGATTTTTTACAATGCCTCTCTCCATTAATGCCTGTACATCTACGGTACTGTCATTCTCAAATACTTCAAGAGCACTGATGTTAATGCCTACGATCTCTTTTCTGTTTCTGTTCTTAAAGCCTCTCTTAGGAAGTCGTCTGTATAAAGGCATCTGACCACCTTCAAAACCAATCCTGGGCGCTCCTGAACGAGCTTTCTGCCCTTTATGCCCCTTACCTGCCGTCTTGCCGTTCCCTGAACCGTGTCCGCGACCTCTTCTGAAATTATCGCTGTGTTTGGAACCTTCCGCAGGTCTCAAGTTAGATAAATCCATTCTGATGACACCTCCTTCTCTATTTAAGCTTCTTCTACTTTTACTAAGTGTCTTACTCTCTGAATCATGCCCCTGGTTGCTCCGTTGTCAGGCATCTCCACTGTCTGATGCATCTTCCGAAGTCCCATTGCAACGATCGTTGCGCGCTGCTTCGGGATTGTGCCGATAGGAGATTTCACCAGAGTGATTTTTAATGTTTTGTTATCTTCCATCTGAATTGTCTCCTTTCTAGCTTACAACTTCTTCTACGGATTTACCGCGGCTCTTTGCAACCTCCTCAGGAGTCTTAAGCTGGCTTAAGCCTGAGATCGCCGCAAGAACTACGTTCTGCTTGTTATTGGAACCCAAAGATTTTGTACGGATGTTCCTGATGCCCGCAAGTTCGCAGACAATACGTGCCGGACCACCTGCGATGATACCGGTACCTTCGGGAGCCCTCTTTAACAGAACCTCTGATGAACCATATTTTCCAATAAAATCATGTGTGATACTGTTATTTTCATCGATGGCAACGCTCACCAGATTCTTGATGGCGTCCTCTTTGCCTTTCCGAATGGCCTCAGGGATTTCTGTAGCTTTTCCCAGGCCGGCACCTACATGACCATTACCGTCACCAACAACCACAAGAGCAGTAAAACGCATATTACGTCCGCCCTTTACAACCTTAGTAACACGTTTGATGGTAACAACTTTTTCGGTTAATTCCATGTTGCTTATGTCTATGATTGTACGCTTCATGTACGTTTCTCCCTTCCTAGAATGTAAGGCCAGCTTCTCTGGCCGCATCAGCTAATGCTGCTACTTTACCCTGGTATATATAACCGCCCCTGTCAAAAACCACCGTATCAATGCCTTTTTCAAGTGCCCTTTTACCAATTACCGTTCCAAGATATGCCGCTGCGTCAACGTTATTCGTCTTCTCTAACTCAGCCTTCACCTCTTTTTCAAGAGTGGAAGCGGAAGCCAAAGTCACTCCGGCGGTATCATCGATAATTTGAGCATACATATGATTATTGCTTCGGAACACTGACAGGCGGGGCCTTGCAGCGGTTCCGGACAAACGGTTACGCATTCTTCTGTGCTTTTTCGCACGAACTTCCTGTCTCGATTTTTTACTAACCATTTTTACACTCTCCTTATCTGTTATTTCTTACCGGTCTTACCGACTTTACGTCTGATCACTTCGTCAGCATACTTGATACCCTTGCCCTTATAAGGCTCCGGCCTTCTCTTGTCTCTGATCTCAGCCGCAAACTGGCCGACTTTTTCTTTGTCGATACCTTTAACAATGATCACATTCTGACCTTCCAGCACTGTCTCAATGCCTTCGGGATCCGTCATCTCAACCGGGTGGGAATAACCGAGGGATAAGGTAAGCACCTTACCTGCCTTTGCCGCCCTGTAACCTACACCGTTTACTTCCAGTTTCTTCTGGTAGCCTTCCGTCACACCGACAACCATGTTGTGGATCAGTGTTCTGGTAAGTCCGTGCAAAGATTTCATCTTCTTCAAGTCGTTAGGCCTGGAGACCGTGATCTCCGCACCTTCCAGCTTAATTTCCATCTCGGATGGAAGGACTCTTTCCAGAGTACCTTTAGGACCTTTTACAGTCACTTTATTATTTTCTGCAATTTCCACAGTAACTCCTGCGGGAACCGCGATTGGCATTCTCCCTATACGTGACATGCCCGTACCTCCTATATTTTATATTTTACGCCAGCTCACAGTGTCCTACCAAACGAATGCTAATACTTCACCGCCTACGCCTAACTCTCTTGCTTTCTTGTCCGTGATAACGCCCTGATTTGTGGAAACGATAGCGATTCCCAGGCCGCCCAGAACTCTCGGCATATCTTCCTTGCCCGCATATACACGAAGTCCCGGCTTTGATATTCTCTTGATACCGGAAATGATCTTCTCATTTCTGTCTGCGCCGTACTTTAAGGTAATGCGGATCGTATCAAATGAACCGTCTTCGATCACTTCAAATTTTCTGATATAACCTTCATCTGACAGAATCTGCGCGATAGCCAGTTTCATCTTAGATGAGGGTACGTCTACTGTATCATGTTTTGCAGTATTTGCATTACGGATTCTTGTAAGCATATCTGCAATAGGGTCACTCATTGTCATGGTCAGTTTCCTCCTTCTTCATTTAGACTCATCACGCATCCTACCAGCTCGATTTCTTTACGCCGGGGATCTCGCCCTTATATGCCAACTCACGGAAGCAAATTCTGCAGATTCCGTATTTTCTCAAATATGCGTGGGGACGACCACAAATCCTGCAACGGCTGTAAGCTCTTGTAGAGAACTTCGGTTTACGCTGCTGTTTAATCTTCATCGCTGTTTTAGCCATGGAATTTACCTCCTGTTATTTTTCATAGGGCATATTGAATAATCTCAGTAACTCACGCGCTTCTTCGTCCGTCTTCGCGGTGGTCACGATGATAACATCCATGCCTCTTACTTTATCAATCTTATCATACTCGATTTCAGGGAAGATGATCTGTTCCTTGATACCCAGCGCATAGTTGCCTCTTCCGTCAAACGCGTTGGCGCTCACGCCTCTGAAGTCACGCACACGGGGCAGAGCCAGGTTTACCAGACGATCCAGGAACTCATACATCTTCTCGCCGCGGAGAGTCGTCTTACAGCCGATAGACTGTCCTTCCCTGATTTTAAAGTTAGCGATAGATTTTTTTGCTTTTGTAATAACAACGTGCTGACCTGTAATCTTTTCCATATCAGCAGCGGCAGCTTCCAATACCTTCGGATTTTCCTTTGCTTCGCCGACACCCATATTTACTACGATCTTGTCGATCTTGGGAACTTCCATGATATTCTTATAGCCAAACTTTTTGATCATAGCGTCTACGATCTCATTTTTGTACATATCTTTTAATCTGCTCATGTTTTACCTCCTCCCTTAATCGATCACATCGCCTGTGGATTTTGCGAAACGGACTTTCTTGTCGCCATCCATCTTAAAGCCCACTCTGGTCGGTTTTCCTTTGTGCACATACATCACATTGGAAATGTCGATCATAGCCTCTCTTTGCACGATACCGCCGTTAGCGTTTGCTGCGGAAGGTTTCATATGCTTTGTGATCATATTTACTCCTTCGACAAGCACTCTGCCCTTTTTGCGGTCAATCTCAAGGACTTTGCCTTCTTTGTCTTTATCTTTGCCGGCGATCACTTTTACCGTGTCGCCCTTTTTGATCTTTAACATTGCCATAACCGGTATACCTCCTATAATACTTCCGGAGCCAGGGAAACAATCTTCATAAACTGTTTCTCAC
>OFHA01001250.1_pt1 | contig 18324 bp, 13 predicted proteins | sample 1521891 | NCBI WGS metagenome assembly OFHA01 (sample SAMEA3504089, study PRJEB24116) | mouse gut metagenome | biome: mouse gut; feature: mouse-associated habitat; material: faeces | place: Denmark | collected 2011
GGGTTCCAGCCTTTACGGGCTTTTGGCATTTTGATAAAATTCATTATGGCAGTCCAGAGAACTTACACACATAATCTGACACTCTCGCCAATGGCACTGTATAAGCTGCCATTCCCAGGCGTTTCGTTACTCTATATCTTCAGCAGGCAGAAACACAAGCCCGGCAAATTCTTCCTCGGTCAGTTTCTTCAGCTTTTCCGCTGTGCGCCCTGCAAGCTCCTGTATCTCCGTTTCCATGTAGGGCAGGGCGGCTTTTAAGGTTTCTTTGTCCTGTGCAAGCTGCTTTCGTAAGGACGGCTTTTTCCCCCTGCCCTTGCCGGACAGTTTTTCGATATGCTCCTTAATGTTACCACAAACGGAGCGTTCCCGGCTATCCTTTTCGTCCCGGAGAACGCTTTGCAGGGCGGCGGGGTCTTTGGGCTGTTCCTCAAAGGTTAGGAACTTCCCTAAGTCCGGGTCAGCGTCCCCGGTAATGCGCTTCCCGGCTTCCTGTGTCCGTTCCCCGTTCTCGTAAATCAGCTTGGTATCTCCGGCAGGTACGGAAGCGTCCTTGACGTGTTTATAGTGCTTCTGGTAGTCCAGTTCGTAAAGGCTGCCTGTTACCCTGCCTTTTTCAATCCCGGTCAGCTCTACGGCATAGGCAAGTATTTTGTCCCGTGTCTGCTCGGCGTAGAAACAGAACGTGTTATGCTCCCGTGTGTCCTTGATGAACGTGTCACGCTCCCGCAAGCACCATGTTCCGGCAGGGCGGCATATCCACAAATATTTTTTGTCCTCCGGGTTCGGGCTTTTGGCTGCCTGCTTCAAAATCTTTACATCTATTTCAAAATCAGACTGAAAGTGTTCCGTGTGGGTCTGCATGACTGCTTTGAGGGATTTTAATATATCCACGTTTTCAAATTTCTGCATGGTTCAGCTCCTTTCTAAATCCTGCTTTTTCGTCTTTTCCGCTGCTTTTTTCGGGGCGTTTTTCAACGCTTCCTTGTCCTGTGCAAGCTGCGCCCGGATAGAGGGCTTTTTCTCGGTCTTGGCGGCTGTGCGGGCTTCTTTCTGTATTTCCACGGGGCTTTTTCCAGATAAAGGTTTTATGCAGGATAAACGGTCAGCGGCATAGATAGCGTTGTCGTTGAGCTGCCTTTGCCACGCCCCGGCTTTAGGCGACCAACGGAAGCCGCTTTCTTTTAAGGTTTCACGGGTTTTTTCGTCCGGCTTTTCCTCAAAGAAGATTTGCAGGCGGTTGTCCTCCCGGTTCATTTCCACTGTGCCGCCTTCAAACTCCCACCCGGAGTAGGCGGTTTCCTGTTTTTTTGTCAGCTCCGCAATGCGTCCTTTTATCCGGCGTATCTCTGCGTTGTTGTTGGATAAAGCCCATGAGGGGTAGGGTTTATCCTGTATGTGCCACTGTGAGGACATTTCCTCTTTCATGGCTTCGATACGTTCAGCGGAAAGGGCAGGGCAGCCGTCAAGGGTCTTGTGCTTGCGGTAGTAGGCATTTACCGCTTTCATGGTTTCCTGCGCCGCTTGCAGCTTTTCCAGTTTGGCTTCCAATTTCTGTATTGCCTGCGGGTCGTCTGCGCTGATACCGCCCATGCCTGTGCTGCGTATCTTGTCAAGCAATCCCTGTATCTCGTTCCAGTCCTCCATGTTCCTGTCACGGGCGGCGTTCTGCTTTTCCTTTTTGCGTACCGGGAAATTAGAGCCGCCCGCAATGAGGATAGAGGGTACACGGGCTTCAATGGAAAAACTGCTGTTCATGTTCTCGGCAAGTTTCCGGGCGTAGGTGTCAACAAGGCTGTCAATCTTTTCATGGTACATGGGGTCTACCCGCTTTTTCTGGTGTTCCCCAATCTCCACGGCTCTGTCTACCATTTGCCTGTATTCTGCGGTTGCGCTGCCGGGCTTGTAGTCGTAAAAGCTGTTTGCGTCATTGGCACGGCGGGCAGCTCCCTCATTGATTGTATAATAAATGGTCTTGGCTTCCGGGGCTGCCTGCTCCGGCGTATCTCCATGTAGGGAAAAGGGCTTCCCGTCAAAACAAAATTCTTTTTCCGGGGTAAAGCCTGCCTGTGCTAAAAAGTCCGTTATCCGTGCAAATTCCTTGTAGTCCTCCTGTGTGTAAATGCCCTGTTTCAATGCTTCGTCCTGCGGGTGTATGCAGCCCTCGCTTGTAAGGAATGTAAAGGCGGCTTGGCAGTCGGAAACGTAGAGCAGGGAATTGTCGGTGTTGTCATAATGCCCTTTGTTGTCGTAGTTTTCGCTTTTCCCGATATGGATTTTGTCGTCCAAAGTAAAGAGGGCAACCATGCCGTCATAGCGGCTCTTTGAAGCGGCTGTGATACAGGCGGTGTCCGGCTCTGCGTTCTTTTGGGTTTCGTCCTGCTTTAGCGTTTCAGCGTACTGTTCAAGAGAAATCTGTTCCCCGGCGGCTTCCAGTCCGTCAGCGGCGGGGGTGTTGTTGATGATACCGTCAATCATGTTTGCGTTTTGTTCCGTGGAAAGTTCAGCGGCTTTTAAGTGGTTTTCGGGCTGTTCCGCTGCAATGGCAAACGCCCTTGTCCCGTTCCCCATAATCAGATATTTTCCGTTGTCTGATTGATGATGAAAGCCATATCCGGCTGCTTCCATTTGCTCCCGGCTCATGGCGGTTACAGAAAAACTCCCCCTCGGCGTGGTAATCTGTTCCCCGGTCATTAACTCGTCCGGGGTAATCTGCTTTTGTTCCCGTAAAAATTCCGGCACTTCCACAAAACCGATACTGTCCGTATAGTGGGCGGTGTCCTGCCCGTTCTGATGAAGCACTACCACGTCAGAAACAGAGAGGGAATGTCCCTTGAAGTCCTCCGGGCGGTCAATGTTGAATTTCTCAAAAATCCCCTCTAAGGTCGTCCCCGGCGTGAGTGGTGCGGTGTAGGTTTTTTCATAGTTGGCGGGGTCTACCGCAAGCCCTTTTCCCTGTATTTCTTCCAGTGGTCGGAAATGAAAATCTACGGGTACATCATCTTTTAACTGGTAAATGGTAAAGGTGTTTTCTGCCTGCGGTGCTTCGTAGCCGCCCTCGGCGTATTCCTCAACGGTCATTCCTGCGGCGGCGGCTTCCTGTGCGATTTCCTCCTTGACGTGTTCCTTGTAGGCTTCAAGCTCCGTGTCAAAGTCTTTAAGCTGTGGGACGGGCGGCAGGCTGTAATCCCCGCTGTTTACCATTGCCCGGCATTTGGAAACATACTCTTTCATGGCGGTGTGGTAGGCGGTTTCGGTGGCGGTCATGCCGCTGTTTTCTTCCAGTGCCTTTGTTGCAGCCTGCTCCATTTTGGAGAGGTTATTGTGCAGTTTCAGATAGGGGACAAACTCATGTAAGAGCATTTCCCGCTGTGCTTTGTCCGCTTCCAGTGCTTCCGTGCCGCCGTATTTTAAAACGTGGTTATCCCATTGCTCGTTATTCTCATAATAGGCATGGTAGCTTTCGATATGGTCTATGAGTGTGCCGTCCCCGTCCCCTAAGTCCTGCCGTCCTATGTAATTGTCCGGCTGCCCGTCCATTACAAAGTCAATGCGGAACTTGGTTTTATAGTAGCCGTCCTCGGAAACGGTGGCTTCGTCTAGGCTTCCGATAAGGGCGTTTGCTTCGGAAAGGCTCATGGTTTCGCCGTCATGGAAGCGGCTGTGTTCGCTCCAAAGGATTGTTACAACCGGCTCTGCGTTGGGGTCGGGGGTGGGGAAATTATCTTCGGTCTGCTCCGTCTGTGCGTCCTCTTTTGCGGGTTCTTCCGTGGCTGCCTTTTCCGCTTTCGTGGTGTCGGCGGCGGGTTCGTCTGCGCCTGCTTTTTCCTCCTGTGGCGGCTCTGCCGTGGGTTCTGTTGTTTCTTCCTGCGGTGTGTCCTGCTCCGGCTGTGGTTGCTCCGGCGTGGGTTCTTCTGCCTGCGCTTCCTGTGCCTGCGTCTGCTCCTTATCCTTTGTCAGCTCCGCAAAGTTTTTATCTATGTCCTTAATCAGCTCGGAAGCGGTGCTGCGTATCGTTTCAAGGGACGCTTTCAGTTCGGATAATTCCCGCCCGCTGCTCCATGTTGCCACATAGGAAAAGGAGTAGTCGGAAGTGTCAAGCCCGTAGTGTTGGCACACGGCGTAGGCAATGCTTTCCGCCTGTACCTCACGGGTGCGGCGGTCTGGTCGGTCTGCCTGTTCTTCTGCGGGTGCGTTAAGGTCTATGTCGTGCAGCTTGGCGTGTGCAATCTCATGTATCAGCGTTTTAAGGTTCTGCAATTCGCTCATGCCCTCGTTAATGGCAATGCGTTTTTCGGTCTGTGAGTAGTAGCCCTTTGCGCCGCTTTTTATCTTTTCAAAGCCAACAGGGGCGGGGCTTGCCTGCTCGGTTGCCTTGAAGAAATCGGCGTACTGTGCCACGTCCCCGGTCAGCTCGTCAACGCCGATAGTGGGAAGCTCCTTTCCCTCGGTCTGGGACACGTCAAAGACGGAAACAACCTTGAACGCCGGGACGGTTACTTCTGTTTCCTCCTTGACGGGCTTCCCGTTCTTGTCGGTCATGGGCTTTTGGGTCTTGGGGTCGATTTTGTCAACTTCCTTTTTCACTTTGTACGGGGACGGGGCAATCACTTTGATACCCTTTGCGCCCCGTGACACCTGCCGCCCGAACAGGTTTTTCCATGAGTTGTAGCCTGCTATCAAGGTTGCGTCCGGCTTCTGCATGGCGATTAAGAGGGTGTTGTTAAAGCTGTAATTGTGGAACTTTGACATTACCTGCAAATACTCTTTGAAGCGGTCGCTCTCGAATAAATCCTGTATGCCCTGTTCCAGTCTGTCCGTAATCTCTTTCATCTTCTCGGCGGGCTTCTGCGCCGTTAATTCAATAGGGCGTGAGGGGTTGGCGGCGGCTATGTCCTGCGGGGCTGCGCCTGCTTCCGGGTTGGCTTCCTTTTCCTCCTGTGCCGGGTCAGTGCGCCCTGCTTCGGGATAACTCATTATGCGGTATTTCTCCGGCGTTTCCTGCCCGGCGTAAACCTCTTTCCAGTCCGTCCCGCTTCTTGCGATATAGCCGTAATCGGTCAGCTTCCCGTCCTCATGGAGTGCGGCGTTAAAGCCGAAATCCTCTTTGTCAATCCCGGCTTTCCATTCCTCCGGCATTTGCACTTTGCCGCTGTCATTGAGGAAATAGCCGCCCAATTCCTTATAGCTCAAAATCCCCGGAACGTAGGAATAAAAATCTGTGTTATAGGTGTGGTCTATCAGCCTGTCAAGGCTTTCCGGCTTGAAATCGCTGTGCATTACTGCGTCCAGTTTTTCAAGCTGCTCCGGGGTCATTTCTTCCAGTCGGGAAGCAAGATAATTTATTTTGTCAAAGTCGCCGTCCCTTATCCAGTCAAAGGGTATCTCAATCCGTCTGTTGTCGGCGGTGGAATAGCCGTTCAAGAAAAAATCCTGCGGGTTTTCGGCGGTAATGTTCAGTGCTTTCATGGCTTCGAGGAGTTCTTCTTTTGTGGCGGGCAGGGAGAGGAACACGGTCGCCGGATTGCCCTTTTCAAACTCTGTGCGGTTCTGTATCAGCACGGAAAAATCATCTTTCATACGCAATAGCTCCTTTCGGTTTTTTATTTTTTTCAGAGGGTTTGGGACACTTCCCAACAAGCAAAAATCCCACAAGTCCCGCAGGGCGGGAAAGTTGGATTTTACGGGATTGGGTACTCAATCCCTATGCTTGCTATTCTTCTGTGGGTTACTTCTTGGGTTTTGGCTTCTTGGTCTGCTTTAACTCGATTTTGTAATTAACGTACTTGCCGCCCGTGTCCGCAAGCAGCACGTCAGCGTCATAGGTCTTGCCCGTTTTTTCGGAATACAAGCCTTTCATGGCTGCCCTGCCTTTGCTAAGTAAAGCGGCGGCAATGGAAGCGGTCAGCTCCTTTTTCTTGCCTGTAAAAAAGCGGTCATTTTTCCACATGGAGAATTGACAGTCTTTGCTACTGCAATAAAAATTTTTCTTCCCCTCATAGACGGGAGAGCCGCAGCGGGGGCATTTGCCGATTTCCTTTCGCTCCGGCGCAAACAGCTTTTTCTTTTCCTCCGGGACGGCGGCATATTCTTTCACAAGCCCCGCCGCCATTGCTTCAATGCCACGCATGAAGCTGTCCGGGTCGGCTTCCCCTTTTGCGATCTCCGTCAAGGCGTTTTCCCATTCGGCGGTCAGCTTCGGGCTTGTGAGGGTGTCGGGCAGGACGGCGACAAGGTTCTTGCCGTCTTTGGTGGGGATAAGCTGCTTTTTCTTCCGTTCCACAAATCCCGCCTGCACAAGTTTTTCCAGTACCGCCGCACGGGTGGCGGGAGTGCCTAAGCCTTTTCGCTCTGCGTCCTCTGTAATGTCCCCGCTTCCTGCCCGTTCCATTGCGGATAATAAAGTATCTTCCGTATAGGCTTTCGGGGGCGTTGTGTCATGCTCCGTCATGGCTGCCTTTGCCGTGATTTCCTGTCCCTCGTTCAGCTCCGGCAGGGGGCTTTCTTTCGTGGCGTTCCTGTCCTCCGGCTTGGCTTTTAAGGTGGCACGGAAGCGGCGTTCCAGTTCCTTAAAGCCCTCACATTTGACGGTCTTTCCCTTTGCCGTAAAGGTCACGCCGCCGCAGGAGAAAGAAGCGGTCACGGCTTCGTATCGGTGGGGCTGCGCCGTTGCGGATAACAGTTTCATGGAGAGCAGGAGCAGGATATTTCTTTCACTTTCCGGCAGGCTGCCCTTGTCCGTCTTTACCGCTTCGGCGGTGGGGATTATGGCGTGGTGGTCGGTCACTTTTTTGCTGTTTAATATCCGGGAGTAGTCCGGGGCAAGGTCAACGCCTTTTGCAAAGTCCAGTGTGTTAAAAAGCCCGGACACGATATTTTCAGCGGTGGGGAGCATAGCGTCCGTGAGATATTGGCTGTCCGTCCGGGGATAGGTGCATAGCTTCTTTTCATAGAGCGATTGGGTGTAGTCAAGGGTCTGTTTGGCGGTGTAGCCGTAAAGCCTGTTTGCTTCCCGCTGCAAGGTCGTTAAGTCGTAAAGGCGGGGCGGGTTCTCGGTCTTTTCCTCCCGGACAAGGGAAGTGCAGACGGCGTTTTCTCCGTCACAATCCTTGCGGAGCTTTTCGGCTTCGGCTTTCTCTGTGTAGGGCGGGCTTGCCGCTTCAAAAGTGCCGTTGCCGATATGTACCACATAATATTTTTTCTTCTGGAAATTCTGGATTGCGTTGTCCCGTTCCACAAGCAGGGAAAGGGTCGGTGTCTGTACCCGCCCCACGTTCAAGGTGTGGTTGTAGAGGACGGAGAAAAGGCGGGTCGCATTGATACCGATTAGCCAGTCAGCCTTTGCCCGGCATAGTGCGGAATGATATAACGGGTCGTAGTCGTGTCCGTCCCGCAAATCGTCAAAGCCTTTCTTGATTGCGCTTTCCTCCATGCTGCTTATCCATAAGCGTCTGAATGGTTTTTTACACCCGGCTTTTTCATAGACAAAGCGGAAAATGAGTTCCCCCTCACGCCCTGCGTCCGTGGCGCATACAAGGGCTTCCACGTCTGCCCTGTGCATGAGGTTCTTTAAGGTTTCAAACTGTTCTTCCTTATCCGGGGATATGACGGTTTCCCACGTCCGGGGCAGGATTGGTAAATCTTCATAACGCCATTTTTTATAGTCCCCGTAATGGGTAGCGTCTGCCAGTCCCGCAAGGTGTCCCACACACCAACTAACAAGGTAGCCGCCGCCCTCCATGTAGCCGTCTTTTCTTTCGCCTGCGCCGATTACGGCGGCGATTGACATTGCAACGCTCGGTTTTTCAGCGATTACTAACTGCATAAAAATTTCCTCCTTTTTGGCATAAAAAAAGCAGTAAACTCGACAAGAATTTACTGCTTAAAATATCTATTATTTGTTTTGTTAAATTTGAATGGAATCAATTTTAGAAAAAAAGCGTTCTCTTTGGTAATCCCATTTTGATGAATCAATACCTGGTAAGTCCAATAGATGTATAATATTATTTTTTAATTCTCCTAAAGCTGAATTTCTATATTTTTTATCATCTAATTTGAAACTGATTTCTCTAGGATTTATTGCACCTTGTACTTGGGAAAAGTCAAATCCCGGTAGCAAAATGCTTTGGTATTCTTTTTGCAATACCCATGTAGCCCCCATTTCATTTAAACAGGCTTTACTATTGTAATAATTTTCAGATAACATGAAGATTACAAATAGGTTATTGCTAAATTCATCTCGTAAATATTCAAAGATATCGCCGCCGCCTTGTTTGATATTATATCCCGGAATTGAACTGCAAAAAAGTGTATCAGAAGTTAAGCCTATATGGCTAAGTAAATCAACAAAATTTTCAATAACTGCAATATCCTTTTCACAATGGCTGATAAAAATTTTGGGCGGCTTAACTATTTTGTAAAAATCTTCATCAATAATATTTACAAGATATATAAGCAAACCTAATTCATCAGACGAAAAGCCATGTTTTTGTATAATTCTTAGTGCATAAGTTCTTATAATTCTACATTCATTGGGAAAATAATTGTAGTATACATTTAAAAAATCTTCTGTTTCTGCTTGAAAGAGGGTTACACCTCTTTTCATATGTTTAAACATATTGTTTCCTGCAATTTCCATAGACTTCAAAGCAGTTCGATAAGAATATAGTCCGTCTTTTGTAACCATTTTTATTTAACTCCTTATGATTAACTTTTTTAGTAAAAACATTATATCATCATTGTGGAATAAACTCAATTTTTCAATAAAAAAATATGAGAAAAAGTTTATTTTTTATGCGATTGCAATTTCTTGATACAGTACCCGATACAAGGGGATAGCCCCTTGTTATAAGGGCAACCAGTACAAGCCGGGGAACGGGGGACGGGCGGCGTGTCGTCCCCATGCCGCCCGTGTCTCGGTTTCTGTGTCATCATTTTTTCAAAAGGGCTGTCTGTAAACCACGTCATAAGCCGCCCTCCGTATCATCTAAAAACCCCGTTTCTTCGGGTTCGTCCCCGTAGTCTGTTTCGGTATCGCCTGCGCCGTCCCCGGTGTCGTCCGTATCGTCCCCGTAGCTGTCATAATCGGTTTCGTCCTCATAGTCGGTATCTTCGTCCTCGTCAAAGTCAAAATCGGAGAAGTCCTGGTTGCCCTTTGCGGTGTCCTTTGGCTTGATGTACTTGAAATAATAGAACGCCCCGCCGCCTGCAAGGAGCGTCACAAGAAAGAGCAGGAGCAGGCTTTTTGTGCCTTTGTTATCTTTTGGCTTCTCCGGCTCGGCTTCGGCTTCCGGCTCGGTTTCTTTCTCAATCCCTGTGCAGGAATTACGGTTGTTAAGGCAGACAGGGCAGCTTTCATTGACCGCCCCAGCTTCGCATTTCTCCGTGCAGGTGCAGGTCTGGGGCATTACCGTTGTTTCCTCTTTTTCCCCGTCCTCAATCAGTGCCATAAGGTCGGCTTCGTCTACCATGTTGAGGAAATGCACGGTGTTCTCGCCCTCGGCGGCACGGTCTATGAGGATATAGAAATAATTCCCGTTCTTGGTGGTTACTGTGATGAGCTGCTTGTTCTCTCCCCAAATATCATCAACAAGGGTTGCGTTCCCCTCCGGGGTCAGCGGGTCGCTTGGGGTCGCTGTTTCCTCCGGCTCTGGTGCGGGCGTGGGTTCTTCCGTTTCGTATTCTTCCCCGCCGCCTGCGTAGGCGGTCATGGAAAAGCCGCCCGTAAGGATAAGGGCGGCGGCAAGTGCGATAAAGGTATGTAAGATTTTTTTACTCATTCTCGGTGTCCTCCTGTCTTGAAAAAAGGCTGCTGTTTGCGGCTGCTGTGGTCGTGGCTGCGGCGTTGTCCGGCTTGCCGTGTAAAAAGGTGGAAAGCTCTGCCGGGGTCATGCGTAACGCCCTTACCATTTGTACGATTTGCAGGTTTTCAACTTCGGTTTTCTGCGCTTCCAGTTCCCTAAGTTTTGCCTGCTGTTTGGAGATTGTTTCTTTTGTTTTCTCAATCTCCGCAATGATACGTTCCAGTTTCATCATAAAAAATAATTCCTCCTGTTCAGATTTTTTGTCATGAAAGCCGCCCGTAGGCGTAGAAATGTGACTGCCAGTAGGGGGTGTTGACGGAAGCGTAGGAGATAGGGTTGCCGCAATGTATCATCATGCCGTTTCCTACATAAATCCCCACATGGCTAACCGCCGAACCGCTGTCATAAGTCCCCGTGAAAAAGATAATGTCCCCCGGCTTGGCTTCGCTTGGTGCTATGGGTGTGGTGTAGTTGAAAATGCCCTGCGCCGTTGTCCTGCCGACACTCCCAACGCCGGAATGGTTGATTACCCAACACACAAAGCCCGAACAGTCAAAGGACGTTGACGGGGAGCTGCCGCCCCATACATAGGGGTAGCCTAAGTATTTTTCCGCTTCCGCAATCATGGCGGCAAAGCGTTCATCAGAGAGGGCTTCCGGGGGTATCTCGTAGTCTGTGTATTCCCCGCTGCCCGGCGTTCCTGTTGCGTAGTCGTCCCCGAACACGTCCGGCTTGTTGCCTTTGGTTTCCATGTAAACGTCAAACATTTCTTTCTGTTCCGGGGTAAGGAGTTCCCCGGCAAGGGTTTCAATGTTTTTGTTTGTCAGCGTCACATGGAGAATGTAATAATCGTAGGGGATTTCCTCGGTGGTGGTTTCCGTGCGGTAGCGTGTCTGTATTTCTTCCCGCAGGGTAAGGGTGTACTGCTTTTCAAACAATGCCTGTATTTCTGCCTGCGCTTCCTCCCGTGTGTAGTCGTAGAGCTTGGCGGTAAGGTAGGACGCAAGCGCAAAGGGGTTGTGTCCGATTTCGTCTAAATGGTACTGGTATTCGTCATAGTCCGGGTAGTCCGTTTCTATGTCAGCGATTTCCTCCCGCAAGCCCCTTTCCAGTTCCTTGTAGTCGGCTTCCACCTGCCGGATTGCTTCGTCCTCGGCGGTGTAGGAAGTGCCAACGATTGAGGAAACGCCGCCCTGTATGATTGCGGCGCAGGAAGATAGCCCGGTAAATATCATCACAATTAAGAGCAGGAACACGCCCACGGTCAGTATGCCTTTCCAGTGGCGGGCGATAAAGTCCGTTGTCTTTTTCGTGGCTTCCCCAGCTTTCTGCGCCGTTTTGCGGGTGTTCTTTGCTGCACCTGCGGTCTTTCCGGCTGTTTTCCCGGCTTTCTGCGCCGCCCGTAAATCCTTTGCGTACTGCCGCTTTATCTGCTGTTTCTGGTGGAAACGGGAGAGGGGATTGCCTGCAAGCTCCGGGTTCTCTTTCAGCGTCTTGTGGTAGAGATAGTTTGTATCTGCTTTCTGTGACGCTGCTTCCGCTTTGGCGGCTGCCCGGTAGGGTTTCAGCTTGTGGCTTCGGTAGCCCTCTTTCAGCTTCCGGCTTGCGTAGCCGCCCGCCCGTTCTGCGGCTTTCTCCGATTTGTGCGCCCCCTCAACGCCAGAATTGTCTTTCTCAACCTCGCTTACTTTCCCATGCACATAGTTCTTGATTTCCCGCACGGGGCGGTCAGCCGGGTTGTGGTGCAGCTTCCCGTTTGGGGGCTTGTCGGTCTTTTCAAAATACAGGCGGGTCTTTGCCCGCCCGGTGGCTTCGTCAAATTCCCTTGCCGCCTTAATGCGTTTCTGCTTGGGTATCTTTTCCCTTGCCGCTTCCAGTCGGTCAGCGGCTTTTTCAGATTTCTTCACATACTTTGCAAGCTCCGGGTCGGTGCGTTCTTCCTCCTTTAATTGCAGGCGGGAAGCCTGCGGCTGTGCTGCCGCCTTTGCCGCCTGCTTTGCGTCCTTTTTTGCCTTTCTCCGGCGTTTCTTCGCCTTGTGACGCTGCCTTTCGGTGGCGGCACGGTTTAGGGCTTTTCCGGTCATATTTTCCGCTGCGTCCCCGGAAAAATCGTCTGTTTCCCTTTGGCTCTTGCGGGTCTGCTCCCCGGTGGCTTGGTTGGTTTCCACAACGCCGTCACGGGTCATTTTCTGCGTGGTCTTTGCCTTTGCCTTAAATTCCTGCATGAATGGTTATCCCCCTTTATAAACTCGCTTCCTGCGCTTTCTGCGGGGCTTTTTTCTTGGGCTGCTCCGGCTTGGCGGCTGCTTTGATTTCCTCCCGGATAGAGGGCTTTTCTTTCTCCCTGCCTTTTGCGGCTGCCTGCTCTAAGCGTTCCACCCGTGCCATTGCCCGGTCAATGTTCTTTTCCATGCCCTCTAACGTGGCTTTATGGCGTTTTAGGGGCTTGGCAACGGCGGCAAGCACGCCTTTGTCCTCGTTGCGCTGTGTCAGCTCTTTCCGTTCCTTTCCCGTCAACGCCCGCCCTAAGTTCTTGGCGTGTTCGTTTAAGGCGTGGAGTTCGCTGCCTACGGCGTTGATACGGTCAATGCTGCTTTGGGTGGAAGCGATTGCGTCCTGTACGTTTCCTTTCATCTCCGCAAGTGCTTTTTTCACGCCTAAGAAGTCAGCCGCCTTGTTCAGTGCTGAAATGCCGTGCTGCTTGACGGCGGCAAGGGTCTTTCTGATTTTGTCGGTCATGTTCCCCTTTAAGGTGGAGAGGGTTTCTTTTGCCTGCGTGATGTGCGCCTGCGTCTGCTTGGTTTCCTGCATGGCGGCGGCTCTGTTTCCCCCGTCATGGAGCGTGGCAAGCTGTTCACGGACGGCGGCAAGCTCGGAAAGCACTTTCCCGTACTGTGTTTCCATAGCTGCGAATTGTGAGAATAAAGCGGAAAGCTCGGCGGCTTCCTGCTTTTTCCCGTTCTGTGTCAGCAGGTCAAGGAGTTCCGTCAATGCGTCCTGCTGTTTTGCGGTTTTTGCGCCCATGCTTCAATCCTCCTTTCTGTCCTGCGTCCCCGCAGGGTCACAATCGCTGTCCCAGACACACCAATCTGAACATTTTCCGGTTTCCATATCCGTAATGTATTTTAAGACTGGGTATACCTGTGCCGGAACAACGGCATTGCCTAAGCATTTAAGGCGTTTGGCTCTGTCCTTTACGTCCAGGCATATCCGGGGAATGCCGGGCGGCTCTATGCACCAGAGGAAACGTCCGTCCATTTGGGTGGGAAGCCCATCAGCCATTCCACCCACTCCGGGTTGAAGCGGTGGGACGGGTCTGTTTCTTTCTCCAGAAAATAGATTACTTCCGACAATGCCGCCGCCCAGTATGTCCCGCTGTAATTCCTCCTGCGGAACGCACCCGTTGGCGATATGCTTATCCTTTCGGTTTTCATTCTGCTTCCCGTGTCGGACGCAAGGGGAGTTGGAAACATCAACGCCGATGATGAAAGTCCGTTTGCGTTCATGCCACGCGCCGACGGCACAAGCAGGAAGTACGAACGTCCAAACGGCATATCCCGCCTGTTCCAAGTCAAAGAGCGTCTTGTGGAGCCCCATATTGATGAAGTTAGCAACATTTTCGCCAAGCACGAAACGGGGCCGCAGTTCGTTAATGACGCGGCACATTTCCGGCCAGAGGTAGCGGGTGTCTGCAAACCCTTTTCTTGGGCCGATTGAGGAAAAGGGCTGGCAGGGGAAGCCCCCGGATAGGAGCGTGAGTTCTTTCTGTCCTGTTTTTTCATAGAAAGCCTCCTTTGTCAGTGATTGAATGTCTTTGAAACGCGGCACGTCCGGCCAGTGCTTTTCAAGCACGGCGGCGGGGTAGTCTGCCCATTCGCACTGGCAGACAGTTGTAAAGCCTGCGGCTTCGGCGGCAAGGTCAATGCCGCCTATCCCTGTAAACAGGCTTAAATGTGTCAGTGGTTTTATATTTTTTTCGTTTTTTATCATGCTTCGCCCACTTCCTCCGGCTTCGTCGTCATTACCCGGTAAAGCTCGGTGTCTTTCGGGAAGCGGTCTACAAAGGGCAGCACCACGTTTCCGTAGAAGATAAGCCCCTCGCCCGCTTCGGTGTGGGTGACATATTTCATCTGCTGCGGGGAGATGTTGAGCTGCTTTGCAAGGATAGCCCGGTCGCCCGCCGCCTGATTGAGCATGAGGACAAAATCAGAGTTTTCAAAGATATTCTCCACTTCGCGGGAAGCAAGCAAATCTTTGACGTTCTGCGTAATGGCTGTGGGTATGCCGCCCCATTTTCTGAAACGCTTCCAGATTTCAACGGAATAGGCGGCGGTCTGTTCCTCTTTCAAGAGAAGATGAAATTCGTCCATAAAATACCGGGTGGATTTCCTTTCTGCCCGGTTGACGGTGACGCGGTTCCATACCTGGTCCTGCACAATGAGCATACCTAACTTTTTGAGCTGCTTCCCAAGCTGTTTAATGTCAAAGCAGACAAGGCGGTTGTTAAGCTCTACATTTGTCCTGTGGTTAAAGACGTTAAGGCTCCCGGAAACGTAAAGCTCCAATGCCGCCGCGATACGCGCCGCTTCCGGCTCCGGCTGCTTCAAAAGCTCGTCGTAAAGGTCGCCCAAAATCGGCATTTTTGCCGGGTCGGGGGCTGCAAGGAAAGGACGGTACACGTTCCTAACAGCGCGGTCAATGACGGTCTTATCCACGGGCTGCAAGCCCTCCTTGCCGCCGACGATCAGCTCACAAAGGGAGAGGATAAAATCGCTTTTCAGCGCAAGCGGGTTGTCGTCCTCGGAATAGTTGAGGTTTATATCCATAGGGTTGACGTAGTGCGGGCTGGTGGGGGAAAGCCTTATCACCTGTCCCTGTAATCTTTGCACAAGGGGGTAATACTCGGCTTCGGGATCGCAGATAATAATGTCGTCGTCCGTAATGAGGAAAGCGTTTGTCATTTCCCGCTTTGCCGCAAAGGATTTCCCGCTTCCCGGCGTTCCCAAGATTAAGCCGTTGGGATTTTTAAGCTGCTTGCGGTCGCATAAGATCATGTTGTTACTAAGGGCATTTAAGCCATAGTAAAGGCTTGCGCCCCTCTGAAAAAGCTCCTGCGTGATAAAGGGGATAAAGATTGCCGTGCTGGAAGTCGTCAAGCCCCTTTGAATGGGGATAAGGTTCTCACCGATAGGGACGCTTGACATCAGCCCCGCTTCCTGCTGGTAGTCCAGCCGGGTGAGGGCGCAGTTATATTTCTGTGCAATCCCCGCCGCCGCGAAAATGTCATTTTCCAGCTTTCTTTTTGTGTCTGCCATGTTCACCACAAGGAAAGTCAAGAGGAACATTCTTTCATTGCGGCTCTGTAAGTCCTGCAAGAGATTTTTCGCTTCGCCGCCAAACGTGGCAAGGTCGGACGGGATTATATCCATGTCGTACCCTGCGCGGACGGCTTTCTTCTGTTCCTCGATTTTCATTTTGTCAAGGTCGGTGATTTTGCGCTTTACGGTCTTGATTGCTTCCGTCTGGTCGATACTGTGGATATGTAAGTTTACGATCACACCCGTTTCAAGGTCTAACATATCCGCTAAAATGCGGTCGTTTAACTCCGGCGCAAGTATCTGTAAGAACGATACCGCGCCGATCTTGCGCCCCATGCGGAAATACCGCCCCTCGCCAAAACGGAATGAGGGCGGGGCGATAAAGTCCTTTGTGGTAAGCCCGGACGGGGCAAGCCATGAAAAATCAAAATGAAACGGCTCCCCCTCCGGGTGGAATACCCCGTGCATGGTCTGTAACCGTTCATAGCCTGTCTGCGGGCGGGCAGATACCCCCAGCACCTTGAAATTGTTCAGTATGTCCGTTTCGATACGGGAAAGCCGGGATTTTGCCGCGCTCATGTTGTCCGCTTCAATACTGAACGTGATATATTTGTGCTTCACAAGCCCGTTGTTCCCTTTGGAAAGCTGGCTTTTTAACATATCCCCGTATTCGGTGCGGATAGAGTTGAAAGCGTCCTCCTGCGCCGGAATGTTGATTGCTTTTTCCGCTTCCTCCCGCTGTGTCCCTTGATTGATGAAAGAGAGCTGCACCGATACGGAAGCGTCAAAGTAGTTGAGGAAGTCACACCAGTTTTCAAAAATGGCGGTCTTGTCGTCTGCCTGTGCAAGCTGGTAGTTTATATCCTCGTAGACAATGCTCTTGCTGTATTTCTTTTCCGTTATCCGGCATATCCCGTCCGGGTACAGGTTGATGTAGGGGATTGTCTGCTGGGCGGTGTGCGCCTTTCCGTCCCCCTTTGCCTGTCTGATTGCGGCGGCGATCTGTTTCTTCTCGCTGCGGGTCAGTTTCCGCTTCGCCTTAGTTCCGGGGCTTTTTCCCGGTGCGCCGCCTTTGGTTGGTTCCTTTGACAATCGCTGATACCTCCTTTTCCAGTTTCCGCTGCCTTTCCAAGACAGCGTATAAATTCTGTGTCTGATAGGGTCGCTCCTTTGGTCGGACAAATTTTGTCTGTATGATGTTTTTCACCACGGTTTCAAGGGGCTGTCCGTGTTTCTCGTACATTGCCATGAGGAAGCAGGGCAGCATGACGACAATCATCACAAATGCCGCCGCGCTGGTTCCCGCGCTGTCCTTTAGCAAGAAAAAAAGCGGCAAGCCTGTAATGAGTGCTGCCGCGAAACAAACGATCTGCCGCTTCGTGAGGTTGAAAGCGACTTTTGTTTTTATCTTTGATAAATCCTTTGGTACGGGTACATACGCCATACCGAAAACCTCCTTTCCGTCAAAGCTCTATGCTGTTCTTTGTTTCATTCCCCCATGTGTCCCAGCCCGCCGTTTCCTGCCTTGCGAAAAGCTCTATCCGGGGAATGTCGCCCATAAGGGCAATGATTTTTTCCCGCGTTATGTCCGGCTTTTTGCTGTGCTGCTCTATGGGGGAGATAATGAATTGATGAATACCCGCCGATTTTCTCTTTGGGTGTCCCCGTGTGGCAAACAGGCAGAGTTCCGCGTTTCCCCGCGTCCAAAATCCCAAGCCGTAAAACCATGTGTAGGACTTTTTATTGAGTTTCAGCCATACAAAGGCGGCGGTCTTATAGGTAAAGCCCCAAGCCTTGATAAGCCGCAGGGCTTCGGGAAGCTGGGGGAATGTCGCCCACAAGAAAAGTGCGCTGTCCTCTGCCGCAAGGTCAGCCACGGGAAGCGCGCAAAGTTCCTCTATGCTCATGGTCGGGTAGTGGTGTTCTGCCGCGCCGGAAAGCCGCTTCTGTGCGTACTTCCACGGGGGATCGGCGTAGATTATGCCGTATTTCTTTTCAATGGTGTTTCGTCCCTCCTTTCTGTGTGCTTCCTGTAATCCCCATAAAGGGTAATCAAGGCAAAGGTCAATCTTTGCCCTTTGCCTGTCCCTATTCTATGGGTTTTCCCGCGTCAAGGTCGGGTCGTATTTTCGCCGCTTCGCTCTGAAAATCTCCACCCTGCCCTTGACACGCCTTTAGTGCGCCGCGAAAATGGACTTAGCAAGTGCGCCGGATTTGAACAGGGAAAAGCAGAGGATCACCGTATAAGCAGCAAGGGAGAATATCGCGCTGTGTAGGTTGTCTGCCACTGTTATGTTGTTCACCAGCACCGCGTAAATGCCGACGCACACCATAATGAGGAAGCCTTGAAAGCCGATAGCGAACAGGGCTTTTAAGTAGTTGTTGCCGATCTGCCCCCACTCTTTATTTGTCATTGTTGCAAATGGGATAGGCGACACGGAACAGTAAAGGTAAATTTCTATCATTCTGCCGTAGAGGACAACGGTTATCAGTACGGACATGATTTTCATGCAAAGGCTCACAAGGCTTGTTTCCATAACCAGCAATAAAAGTTCGGGGATTTCCATTGCGTCAAGCCCCTCCTGCATGGAAGCAAGGGCGGCGGCAACGTCAATTTCTGTGCTGCCGCTTATCACCCCCGCCGCGCCGGAAACGACGTGCTGCGCAACGTCAAAGACTGCCATAGTAATATCAAAGGTGTGGGTGACAAGGTACACCGCCACCCACGCCTTGAAAAACCACTTGAAAAACATAAATGTGTCAACGTCGTGCATATTGTTCTTTTCCGTTACCATGCTGATTAGCTCCACGCATAGGACGTAGGTAATGACAAGCCCCGCTATGGGGACAATGACATTTTCCGATAATGAGCGTATCATGCTGAAAATGCCCGCGTTCCACCCCTGCGGGGTCTGCCCTACCTCGGCGGCGATTGTGCCGACTTTCTCGTTTACGTCCCCGAACATAGTTGACAGGTTCCCGTTAATGGCTCCTATGAGGATTTCCTTTATCCATTCCGTGATCGCGTCAAGTATGCTCTGCATAGGCTCTTACCCGCGCTTTTTAGCCGAACAGCCCGGAAAGCAGGGGTACAAGGGTCATGCCGATCAGCGCAACGCCGCCGCCCGCCATGAGCTGCTTCATGCCCTGTGATTTTGCTCATGTGAGATAAAGAAGTAAAAGAAGTGTAAAAAATTTTGCCGTTC
>OFHA01001252.1_pt1 | contig 18295 bp, 15 predicted proteins | sample 1521891 | NCBI WGS metagenome assembly OFHA01 (sample SAMEA3504089, study PRJEB24116) | mouse gut metagenome | biome: mouse gut; feature: mouse-associated habitat; material: faeces | place: Denmark | collected 2011
TTTCCTGATGACAAACAGAAATAAAAATTATTTTTAAAACTACTCTTTTTGGATATTTCCTTACTGTCCATAGTATGCATTTGGACCATGCTTTCTCATATAATGTTTTTGTTGTAAATAGTGTGGTGCTGGTTTTACTTTTTTGTTTATCCATTCACATTGTGCTGCCATTTTTGCCACTTCTTCCAACACAACAGCATTGTGTACAGCATCCCCTGCATTTTTTCCCCAAGCAAAAGGACCATGATTTTTACAAAGTACACAAGGTACTGCTTTGGTATCTAGTTTTCTTTTATCAAATAAATCTGCTATCAATACACCTGTATTATATTCGTAATCTTCTTCAATTTCTCTAGTCGTTAAATTTCTGGCACAAGGAATTTCTCCATAAATATAGTCCGCGTGTGTTGTACCATAGCAAGGAATGGATTTACCAGACTGCGCCCATGATGTTGCCCATGCACTATGTGTATGCACAATACCACCAATATTAGAAAATCTATTATATAATACTAAATGTGTTTTAGTATCAGAAGAAGGATTCAATTTTCCTTCTATTTGATTTCCTTTTAAATCCATAACAACCATATCATCTGCTGTCATTTTATCATAATCTACACCAGAAGGTTTTATCACAAACAATCCTTTTTCTCTGTCAATACCAGAAACATTACCCCATGTAAATGTTACAAGTCCATATTTTGGTAAAAGCATATTCGCCTCATAAACTTCTTGTTTTAATTCCTCTAACATAATATCACCCCAATTAAATATGTTATCATACAGCAGTAAACCCTCGCCCATATTGTGTCGAGGGTATTTACCACTATATATTCACTAAAATATATTTTTTGCTAAATGTCAAAAATTATTTCATTGTTTCTACTGCCACCTTTTCTATTGGTAAGCATTTTTGATATAACTCTATGAATTTATCAAAGCCTTCGCTATCTTTTTGAGAAGGTACGATTGTTACAGCCTCACTATTAGCAAATACTTTATTATTTAAGTATTGTTCCAATGTTTCACCATTTTGTTTTTGTTTCATATAGTCTGCTAATACAGCAATACCCCAAGCACCGCCTTCTCCGGCTGTTTCCATAACGGAAACTGGTACTGACGCCGCTGCTGCCATTATTTTTTGTCCAACACCCTTTGTTTTAAACAATCCACCATGTCCCATGAGATTATCAAGTGTTACACCTTCTTGTTTAAATAATATATCTAATCCTATTTTTAATGTAGAAAGTGAGCTATATAAATGTGTTCTCATAAAGTTTGACAAATTGAATTTACTGTCTGCCATTCTTGCAAAAAGCGGTCTGCCTTGTTCAAAATTTGTAATTGGTTCTCCTGACAAATAGCAGTAAGAAAGCAATCCTCCACAATCTGCATCTCCTTCTAATGCCTTATGATACAATGTAGCAAATATATCATTTTTATCTGCTTTTAATCCCATTGCTTCACCATATTCTTGGAACAAATTCACCCAAGCATTCAAATCAGATGTACAGTTATTACAATGCACCATACCCACTAAATTGCCTGTTGGTGTGGTTACTAAATCAATTTCTGGATATACCTTTGATAATTCTTTTTCTAAAACAACCATAGCAAATACAGATGTACCAGCGGAAACATTACCTGTTCTAACTGCAACACTATTTGTAGCTGTCATACCTGTTCCTGCATCTCCTTCTGGAGGGCAAAGCGGAATACCAGACTCTAAATTTCCAGAAGGGTCAAGCAATTTTGCACCCTGTTCTGTCAATGTTCCTGCGTTTTCTCCAGCTGATAATACTTTTGGCAATATATCATTTAATTTCCACTTAAAATGCTTTTCTGCTATCAAATGATTAAATTGATTTATCATACTTTCATAATAAGTACCTGTTGTACAATCAATAGGGAACATACCAGATGCATCGCCTACACCTAATACTTTTTCACCCGTCAATTTAAAATGTATAAAACCAGCTAATGTTGTTAAAAAGTTAATTTGTGGTAAATGTTTTTCTTCATTTAATATCGCTTGATACAAATGTGCAATACTCCATCTTTGAGGAATATTATATTGAAATAATTCTGTTAATTTTTCTGCTGCCTGTTGTGTCATAGTATTTCGCCATGTTCTAAAAGGCACTAATAACTCGCCTTTCTCATCAAAAGCCATATAGCCATGCATCATAGCACTAATACCTATACTGCCTACTTTTTTTAATACTACATCATATTTTTGTTTAACATCTTTTGCTAAATCACTATAACATTCTTTTAAACCTGTCATAATATCTTCCATACTATATGTCCAGATATTATTTTCAAGGCGGTTTTCCCATTCATAACTGCCTTGCGCAATAGGTTCTTTAGTTTCATCTATCAATACTGCTTTTATTCTTGTTGAACCAAATTCAATACCTAATGCAGTATTTGCTTGCAATATACTTTCTTTTTTCATACTATTTCCCCCTTATCAGCGGAATTTATAATACATATCGTTCCATTTTAATTCATTTCTAAATTGACGGATGTTGGTATCTTTATCAATATAAACAGCTTCAATACCCATACAAGCTGCCCAATCTCCCATTTGTTCCGCTGTTAAGTCATAAGAAAATGCTGTATGATGCGCTCCTCCTGCATAAATCCATGCTGTTGCACCAATTTCAAGATTTGGTTCTGGTGTCCAGAATGCTGTTGCAACTGGTAATTTTGGCATATGTTTTTCTGCCTTTTTCACATTTACATCATTAATAATCAAACGGAATCTGTCACCTAAATCAATCAATGATGTTGCAATGCCATGTCCTTCTTTTGCTGTGAACACCAATCTTGCAGGGTCTTCTCTATTTCCCATACTAAGAGGACATTCTTTTATAGCAATTTTGCCATCTGCAATAGAAGGGCAAATTTCCAACATATGTGCTTGTAATATACCTTCTTTTCCTTTTACCAAATTATATGTATAATCTTCAAAGAATGTTGTACCTTTTGCATCCTTTGTGCCTTCTGTCATAATTTTCATAAGACGTACCATTGCTGCTGTTTTCCAGTCGCCTTCTGCACCAAAGCCATAGCCTTTTTCCATCAGTCTTTGTATTGCTAAACCTGGAAGTTGTTTCAATCCACCCAAATCACCAAAATGTGTCACAATAGCATGATAATCTTTTTCTTTTAAAAATCTTTCAAAACCAATTTCAATCTGCGCCTGTACTGCTGTATGTTCTCTAAATTCTTTTTCATCTCTGCCTTCTAAAAGAATATCATATTTATCATAATATTCTTCTACCAATGTGTCTGTATCCCCTTTTGATACAGCATTTACCGCTTCTACAATTTCATTTACAGGATAAGCATCTACTTCCCAGCCAAATTTAATTTGTGCTTCTACTTTGTCGCCTTCTGTAACAGCAACATTTCTCATATTGTCGGCTATTCTCATCACTCTAATATGAGAAGATTCCATGACACCGATTGCTGTTCTCATCCAGCTTGCTAATTGTTTTTGTATTTGTTCATCGTCCCAATGTCCCACAATTACTTTTCTTTCAATACCCATACGGCTTACAATATGTCCATATTCTCTGCCACCATGTGCAGACTGATTTTCATTCATAAAATCCATGTCAATATCATCGTAAGGGATTTCTTTATTAAATTGTGTATGTAAATGACAAAGAGGTTTTTTGTATTCCTGTAAACCTAATATCCAACTTTTTGCAGGTGAAAATGTATGCATCCATGTAATCACACCTGCACAATTTTCGTCTGCATTTGCTTCATTAAATGTTTTTCTAATTACTTCATTTGTAATTAAAGTAGGTTTCCAAATTACTTCAAAAGGTAAATTTCCACTTTTATTTAATTCTTCTACAATAACTTTAGAATGTTGTGCTACGTGTTCTAAACACTCATCGCCATATAAATCTTGTGAACCAGTGCAAAACCAAAATTGATATTTTTTCATATATTTATACCTCCTATATATTAAGAAATGATTATTTTATTGTTTTTTTGTTTTCATCATGGAAAGTATAGACTGCAATACAATAAAGAAACAAAGCAATGCCGCAATCGTAATACGTGTCCACCATGATGACAATGTACCTTGGAATGTAATGAATGCCTCAATAGTAGCTTTAATCAATACACCAAATAATGTACCAATTACATTACCAACACCACCTGTTAGCAATGTACCACCTATAACAGACGATGCAATAGCGTCCATTTCAAAACCTTTCGCCTGTTCTACGAAACCGCCTAATGTATTTAAACAAAATAATATACTTCCTACTCCACACAAAAATCCATCTAATACATATGCTTTTAATTTTACTCGTCTAACATTTAAGCCCAACATCAATGCTGACTGTTCATTACCACCTATCGCATAGATACTTCTACCAAATTTTGTATACTTTAACATAATAAATGCTGCTATTAAAAGTACTATGGCAATTACTACTGTTGGATAAATATATGGCTGTATCAATACACCTTTTTTATTGTAATAACCGCCAAATGGTAAATAAATTCTTAATTTTGCCCATGCCATAAATGTTTCATTTGTAATACTAATCATATCTTTTGATATAATTGCTGTCATACCTCTTGCAAAAAACATACCTGCAAGTGTTACAATAAATGGTTGTATATCCATATAAGCAACCAAAAATCCTTGCACCAATCCAAATACTATACCCGTTACTAATACAATCAATACGGCTGGAACTGCACCAATATTGCCCTTTTCCATCATCCATGCAAGCATACAGCCCATGGCAACAAAAGAACCAACACTAATATCAATACCACCTGTAATCATAACTACTGTCATACCAATACCAATTACGATTAAACCTGCATTTGATATAAACAAATTTAAAAAGTTTTGTGTTTTAGAAAAGCCCTGCGCATTAAATAATATACAACCAATACCATACATTACAAAAAATAATACGATTGTAATCATTAAAAGGAAGGTCGTTTGATTTAATTGTTTTTTATTTTTCATATTAAGCCGCCTCCTTTTGAGTAATGTTCATACTTTTCTTTTTTGCTAAACTTTTTCTCCATCTTGCAAAACCAGGTGATTGCAATGCTACAATGATTACAACAACGATTGCTTTATATACTGGTACCTGGTCAGATGAAACGTGCATAGCATAAAGTGTTGTAGTTAATGCCTGTATGGTATAAGCACCTATTACAGAACCTGCTATTGAAAATTTACCACCTGCTAATGAGTTACCACCTATTGCTACTGCTAATATGGCATCTAATTCCATATTTAAACCGATATTATTTGCATCTGCGGAATAAATACGACTAGACGCAATTAAACCAGAAAGCCCAGAACAAAAACCACAATATGCATAAGTTAAAAATATAATAAATATAGATTTGATACCTATAAAACTAGATGCTTTTTTATTAATACCAACTGATTGTATATACATACCCAATGCTGTTTTACTTAACAGCAACGCCGTAAATGCTACCATAACTACAGCTACAATAAATGGCGTTGGTATTGGTATTCCATCAAAAGATGCTCCTAATAATCTATAACTATCTACACGAACATATGTAATTTGTCCATCTGTAATCAACTGCGCTATACCACGTCCAGCCGTAAACATTATCAATGTTGCTACCATAGGCTGTATATTTAATTTTGCTACTAAAAAACCATTAAAGCAACCAATTAAAACACCTACAATAATTGCAGCTAAAAATCCTACTATCAATGGACTTGCATATTCTGTTACTGCTCTTTCTCCACCACTCAATATATTACAGCAAACAGCAGCACTTACTGCCATAATTGCACCTACTGAAATATCTGTTCCAGCAGAAGCAGATACAACAAGTGTCATACCGATTGCTAATATTACCAGTTCAGATGCTCTGTTTATAATATCTATAATATAGCCATAAAGTACGCCATCTCGAATGGATATTGAAAAAAAGTTTGGTGTTGTAATGACATTGACTAAAAGCACCAATATCAAACAGAATATAGGTAAAAATAATCTTTGTGATGTTATTTTTTTAATCGTTTCATTATTCATAATCAATGCCCCCCTGCTATGGTAGACATAATTGTGGATTGATTCATGTCCTCACCGCTTAACTCGCCAACTTTTGCACCATCTCTCATAACAACCATACGGTCGCAAGTTCTAAGCATTTCCTCAATTTCGGAGGATATAAATACCACTGCCATACCTTCCTCTGCTAATTGCAGTACTAATTTTTGTATTTCTGTTTTTGTACCAATGTCAATACCTCTTGTTGGTTCATCTAATATTAAAAAATCTGGATTTGTTAAAAGCCATCTTCCTATAATTACCTTTTGCTGGTTACCACCAGAAAGAGATTTTATTGTTGTTTCTCTGCTTGCTGTTTTTACTTGGAGCATTTGTATATATTTATCTGTATATTCTTCCTGTTGTTTTTTGCTAAGCAAATGGAATATACCTCTTTTTGCCTGTAATGCTAATATTAAATTCTCTCTAACAGAAAGGTCTGCAATAATACCTTCATTTTTACGGTCTTCAGGTAAATATGCCATACCTGCATTCATAGATGTCAAAGGGTGTTTTGCCACTACTTTCTGTCCTTTTACCAAAAGTTCACCTGTATCTGCTTTTTCTGCTCCATACAAAAGACGAACTGTTTCAGAACGTCCAGAACCCAAAAGTCCTGTAAATCCTACTACTTCTCCTTTGTGTATCACTAAATCAAATGGTTTAATATAGCCGTTCTTTCCAAGTCCTACCGCCTTGATAGTAATATCTTCTGGATTTTCGCTAAACTCTTTTGCTGTATCTCCTTTTATAGATGCCAAATCATCAAAATCTTTTCCCATCATTTTCGCTACTAACTGTACACGTGGTAACTCTGCTGTTGTAAATTCTCCGACAAGTTGTCCGTTTCTCAACACTGTAATTTTATCACAAACTGCATACACTTGTTCCAAAAAGTGTGTAACAAATATAATACCAACACCCTCATTTTTGAGTTTTGTCATGAGCTGAAATAACTTTTCCACTTCGCCGTCGTCCAATGATGATGTTGGTTCGTCCAATATTAACACTTTTGCAGACATATCTACAGCTCTTGCTATGGCAATCATTTGTTGTATAGCAATAGAATAATTATCTATTGTTTTTGTAACATCTGCGTGTATATCCAAACTACTCAATAAATCGCTTGCTCTTTGATTCATTGTTTTCCAGTCAATCAAACCGCCCTTTTTAGGCTCTCTACCTATAAAAAGATTTTCCGCAACAGAAAGATTCGGACAAAGATTGACTTCTTGATAAACTGTACTAATACCATTATTTTGTGCTTCTTGAGGGCTATGATTGATAATAGTGCCTTCACGTCCATCAATACAAATTTGACCTGTTTCAAATTCCTCTACACCTGTTAAAACTTTAATCAGTGTAGATTTTCCTGCGCCATTTTCACCCATTAACGCATGTATTTCTCCCTTTTTCAGAGTAAAATCTACATTTTGTAATGCTTTTACACCAGGAAATGTTTTATAAATGCCTCTCATTTCTAAAACTGAATTTTGTTCCATAAAGCGTCCCCCCTTTTTCTTACTTTTTTTACATTTTTTTACTGATTTTTTGGTAAACAAAAAGAAAGTGTAGAGATGGAGTCAAACTCCGACCCCACACTTTCTGATTTTCTAAATCAACACTGGGCTGCTACTATAAATTAGTATGCTCTTTCTGGTAAAATTGTTTCTAAATCCATGCTTGTATCAAAATAGGATTCATCTACATATTGTATTTTATCAACAGATTCTCCAGCTTCCAATTTTTGAATGATTTCTGCTACACGAGGACCATGAAGTGGGTTACATTCAAATGTCGCATTTAAGTCGCCTGCTATCATAGATTCAAATGCTGCTTTTACGGAGTCAAATCCAACTACGATAATGTCGCCATCAGGACCACAAGTTTTACCTGCTGCTTTAATCGCATCGATTGCACCAAATGCTTCGTTATCGTTTTCGCATATAACTACATCAATATCGTCATAGCTCTTTAAGAAAGATTCCATAACTTCTTGTCCTTTTGCCTGTGTAAATTCACCAGACTGCATATCAAGCATTTTCCAGTTGTCATGTTGTGTTAAAATATTATTGAATCCTTCTGTACGTCCAACCTGAGCAGAAGCACCGATAGTACCTTGTATTGTTACCATGTTGATTTCTTCACTGCCACGACCATTTTCTTCTAAATATTTTGCTAACCATTCGCCACAAGTTTCGCCTTCTTTTACAAAGTTACCGCCAACCCATGCAACATACAATTCATCATCAGATACTTGCATCATACGGTCAGAAAGTATTACAGGAATACCTGCCTCTTTTGCTTCTTCCAAAACAGTTTCCCAACCTGTTTCAACAACAGGTGCAACAACTATGTAGTCAACATCTTGTTGTATAAAAGAACGAATAGCTTTAATTTGATTTTCTTGTTTTTGTTGTGCATCGTCAAAAATCAATTTGTATCCATTTTCTTCTGTGAATGTAGATTTGAAGGATTCTGTATTTGCTGTTCTCCAGTCAGATTCTGCACCAACCTGCGCATAACCAACTGTAATCAAATCTCCTGCTTCACTAGAAACATTTGTATCGTCACCTTCTCCATCTTCTGGTGTTGGAGCACTTGGAGAACTACAAGCAGCCATAGACACTGTCATAGCAAGCATAGCAATAATAGATAGCACTCTTTTTTTCATGTTTTTTCCCCCTTAAAAAAATTTAATATTCATGTTTATTTATATATCTATTATAATATACGAAAAGCAATTTTGAAACAGACCATCTTTTAAAAAAAGTTCATTTTTTTTATATGTTTTTATAAAAAAACAATGTAATATTTTATTATCTTTTTAAAAAAGTTTGTTTTTTTTCAAAAAACGTTAAATTTTTTTAGATTTTGCTTTATCATTCGCATTGATGTTTTTTGATTTTATTACAAAAATAAAAAAATTTTACCCATTCACTTGTTGTAAATATATTACTTTATTTTATATAGAATATTTTTTGTTATTATATTTTACTAAAATAATATGCTATTTTCTATCTCCTAATATTATTTTTATACAAGTACCCTTATTTTTTTCAGATATCACACTAATATCAGATTCTGCACCATAATACATATATATTCTTTTTGCTACATTATTCATACCAAAACCGCCTTTTTGTTTGATTTCCATTATACTTTCTCCTTTTAATTTTTTGCGCAGTTTTTCAAGTGTCTGTTCATCCATACCAATGCCATCATCTTTTACCTCAAATACAATATTACTTTTCTCCATATATCCCTTTACAATAATCGTTCCGCCACCTCTTTTATTTTTAATACCATGATATAATGCATTTTCTACAACAGGCTGTAATATCATTTTTAATACAATTTTTTCTTTTATTTCTGGTGATATCAATATTTCATAATCTAACACATCTTCATATCTTATTTTTTGTATTTTTAAATAACTTCTGATATGACTTTCTTCTTCTTCAATGGTAATAAAATCATTTCCATTAGAAAGTATTGTTCTAAAAAAATCACTTAAATCCGTTGTCATTTCTACAACTTGCTTATTTTTTCCCCCTTCTGCCATCCACACAATAGAATCTAATGTATTATATAAAAAGTGAGGATTAATTTGTTCTTGATGTAATTTTAATTCTGCAATACGCAAATTTTTTTGTTCTTGTTTCGTTTTCTCCATAAGTGCTGAAATCTCATCACTCATTTTATTAAATGTTCTTGACAATATATTGATTTCTTCTAAATTACCTAATGTTGCTCTTGCTTCTAATTCTCCTCGTCCTAATCTTTCGGCTGTTTTTTTCATATCATCAATAGGCTTTGTAACGGATTTTGTAATCATAATGGATATACCAATACCCGCTATTACAATACCACTTAATAATGTCATAAATATTTTTACAATTCTTTTCATGTAGATTTCTAATTCATTTTGCAGTTCTTCCATATTTAATATTTCATAATGTATATATTGATTGATGTAATTTTGTATCATAGAGCAAAGCCCTTGTATGTCATTTTCCCATATTGCATTATTTTCATCATACTTTCCTGGCTGTTTTGAATTGTCAATCATTTTATTGACAGCTGTTTCCAAAGAATCTAAACAAGATAATATACCATTTATTTTAATATCACTATAACTATCTGGCTCTCTTTTAATGACATAACGAAAGTCCATTTTTGCTTTTTCAATTAAATCTAAAGGATTTTTTAAAACAGTAGCATATTCTGTTTGTCCTTCTTTAATATCACCCGACTGAAATTTATCAGCATCAATTAATCCTATCATCACTCTATACATAGAATATTCCATCTGTTCTTTAAATATAGTGTTATAATCATTTGCCACTTTTAAATTTGCCATAATTTTATTATAAGAATCAGAATAATTATTTATCATACCTAATATGCTTAATACAATAGATGTCAAAGGTAATGCAGTTACTAAAAACATTATGATTAATCTCATTTTTAATGTTAATTTGTTTTTTATCATGTTTTTATTTCACCTGCTGATTTCCAGTATCATTTTTAAAGTCTTTAGGAGATTGTCCTATTACTCTTTTAAATGTTGCGCTAAAATAATGAGGGTCATGGTAGCCTACCTGTTCCCCTATTTCTGCGGTTCTGAGTGTAGTACACTTTAATAATTCACATGCTTTTTCCATACGTGTTTTGGTTAAATATTCCACAAAAGACTGTCCTGTTTTTTGTTTAAATATAGAACTAAAATAACTTGCGCTAATGCCTATATGAACAGCAATTTTATTTAATGAAAAATCACTTTCCTGAAAATGTTGTAATATATATTCCTTTGCTTTTTCTATCAAATCACTATATCTATCATTTGAAATATTATCTCTCATTGTTAATGCAAATGTAAAAAGTTCTTTCAAATATTCTTTTGTGGTTTCTATACTATTAATACTTTTTGGTATCAATTTAATATCTTTTTTTTCTTCAGGAATATCCTCCGATTTTATTTTTAAACTTTTTAAAAATTCTTGCACACAATAAAATATATCCATTGTCATATACTGTCTAAGCAAAAGAGATTTATAATTATTTTCACCCATTGCAGAAAAATATTCTTCTATAAATGTATTACACTCTTCTACGGAACCTAATTTTAAAAAGTCCTCTATCAATTTCCTATCTACACCACTATAATCTGTTTTATCCAAAAATTCTGTATATTTTTCGTAACTTACAAAATATCTTTCTAGCAATTTGCTTTTTTCTCTTTCTTCTTTTATAATGTCTGCTACTTTTTTTAATGCTTCAATCAAATGTTCAGAAGTAATGGGCTTTAACAAATAATCACTGATACCAATTTTAATTGCTTCTTTTGCATAATCAAATTCATTATATCCGCTCAATATTACAATTTTTGTTTCAGGCAATGCCTTTTTTACAATACGACTTAATTCCAATCCATCCATAAATGGCATTTTAACATCTGTAATCAATATATCTGGTTCTGTTTTTAATATCATAGGATAGGCATATTCTCCGTCACCTGCTTCTCCTACAAATAAAAAACCATTTTCTTCCCAGTTTATATTATCTCTAATACCATGTCGAATGATAACCTCATCTTCTACTAAAAATACTTTTATCATAATTTTTCCTTCTTCCCTTTTTTCAAACAGTAACAACAATCTTTTTTAATCATATCATATATCATTATTGAATACTATACAAAAATAAGACTTTAAAATTTATCATTTTAAAGTCTTATAAATTACAAAAATTTTATTTAATTATCATAGTCATAATTAAATTGACCTGTTTCTTGTGTATGTTTATAGTTTTCTTCTGCCATTTTAATAAATTCTCTATCATTTGCTTTTTCTGGTGGAATATATGCTTTACCAGGCTGACGCTGTCTTAAATTGAATTTTTCCATTTCTACTCTTAATCTGTCAGCATTTTTCTGCATTTCTTTACTAGAGTTTGCAGAATTTTTACTAATATCCACATTATTTGATGTTTCTCTCATAATTCCAGAAATATTAGAGCGAATACCTTCTATACAATCTAATTGTGTAGCAGAAGAAGTAGACTCTTCTTGTATAATAGAAGTAATATTATTAATTTCTTCTACTATTGTTTTAAACATATCTAATGCTTCAACAGAAACCTCACTACCTACCACTGCTTTGTTTATTGTATTTTCAATTAATGCTTTACTTTCATCTGCCGCCGCAGTACTCTTTAATGCGAGTTCTCTTACTTCATTTGCAACAACAGCAAATCCTTTTCCTGCTTCTCCTGCTCTTGCTGCCTCAACAGAAGCATTCAATGCAAGTATACCTGTTTGAAAAGCAATATCATCAATGGTTTTAATAACTTGTGAAACTTTTTGTGATGCGATTTTCATTTCTTCCACAGATTCCGCAAGTACATTCATTTTTTCATTACTTCTTTGAGCATTTGTTTTAATAATATCTGAAATAGAAGAAGCCTCTGCCATATGTGCGGAACTTTTGCTTATCAAATCAGCTGCATCATTAATTGCAGAAGACAATTCATTTACTGTCTGTGCCTGCACATGAGCACTATCGGCAAGTTCATGGCTTACATTTGCAATGTATGTAGAACCTTCTGCTACTTTGTGTGCTACTTTCAATATTTCTGAAAAAAGAACATCATTGCTTTGTACCATCCTATACAAATTTTTTCCTAATGTATCTTTGCTGGAACGAATATCAACAAAAACTGTCATGTCACCATCTGCAACACGTTTTACAACTCTTACATTTTCCTGTATACTGTTTGCTAATTGTTTAAAAGAATCAATCATAATTGCAATTTCGCTATTTTGGTCGATATCTCCATAATCAAAATTAAAATCTAACGTATCTGCACCTTCTGACAGTTCTCTTGACCATGCTGCTATAGAAGTCATAGGAGCAGATATTTTTGTAGAAGTCTTATTTGCAAGATAAGCACTCACTATAATCGCAATAATTGTCAATATAATAATACATATAATAGAAACCATAAGTAATGCACTTAAATCATTTGCTGCTTTTTGTGCAATTGCAGTATATCTGTTCGCAATTCCCGATAAATTTTCAATTAAAGAATTTACTTTTGGTTCATAATTCGTTATAAATTCATCATATTTTGCTGCTCTTTGTGCTTCATCTAATTGATTTACATCACCAGCAAAAGCGTGAATCTCAGAATGGACATTTTTAATTTGTTTAATTCTAGTAGCAATTTCACTGTCTGTAATGCTGGATTCATTTTGTGAAAGCCATTTACCAAAAGAACAAGTATTAGGGTCAAGATTACCTTTAAATTGTTCTCCTGTATGCAAACTGTTTGTCAGCTTTAATATCCAATCATAATGCGCAGAAACCATATCTCTTGACACATTTTCTGCTGTATAACTTCCTGAAACAATTTTATATTTGCCATATATTAAGGCTTGAAATGCAAATAACACCACAACAACAAGTATTGTTATAGACGTTATCATCAAATACCCCTTTAATATTTGATATTTTGTCGTTCCTTTTTTAGTACCCTTTTTACTTTCTAGTTCTGCATTTTCTACATTTTCCATATTTTCGTCTTTCGACTTGTTAAACAATTTTATCTCCCCCATCACAGCATATTTTAATACTATATTATATTTAGTTATATTATATATGATACATTAATATAATATTGAATAAAAAAATAAAAATATATTATATATTTTCAACAAATTTGTTAAAATATTATTTTATAATAGAAAATATAAACATCTTTATTTTCATTTCTATATACTTAATATATTAATAAATGATAAAATTTGTGCATTTTATATTAAGTATGATACTAATTAGATATCATTTTTTATTAAACTATAATATTGGGTCTTTCATAATTCCATTTTCTACTATAACAAATAATATAAATAATTACAAGCCCTTTCTATACATATTTTACTAAAAATAACATCTATTTTTATAGAATTTCTATCTTTTTACAAATAAATATTATCCCATTATTATGGATATTTATTGTTTTGTAAAAAGTACACTTTTTCCATAATTCATTATTTTCACTATTTTAAAAAATTTTTTAGTAAAATAATACCTTTCAATATATATTTTATCATCAATCAATAGGGTAAATATACTTTATGATTATCCTTTCTATACTATTATATAAAATCATTTTTTCGTGAAATATATGGATTTATATAGCATAACATTTGTATAATAGGATTATCTGTACTTCATAATACGAAAACACATATTTTTTGTATGATAGTGTTATTTTTTTTAAATTGGTAGTTTAGGAAAAAGTGTAATCTATACGAAGCTATTTATAGTATTTTTATAGTTGTTATTTTGCATATATTGAATGGTATTATTTGCAACTTATTATATCATTTTAAAGAATAAAGTCAAGCTATTAAATTTGCAGTCAATCAAACAGAATTTCAATCATATTTTAAAACATACTAACAAATATTGTAAAAATTTGCTTTCTAAAAACATTGTTCCATTTTTTATACTCCTCTAAAATAAATATGAGGTGATTTTATGAGATTATTTCGCATTGGCATTGTAGTAGCAATGATATTAATGTGTATTCCAAGAAAAGTACAAGCTTTTGAAAATACAATCTGTTCAATTTGTCATTTTCATTGTATAATAAATGATGTAAAAAATGTATGGAATGTAGAGGAGAAGGAATATGGAACAGATAATATTTGCAACCAAAAATAAAGGAAAAATAAAAGAAGTAAAATCTATATTACACGAATTTGAAATCATTTCTATGGAAGAAGCCTGTGTTGCAGTGGAAGTAATAGAAGATGGCAAAACATTTACAGAAAATGCAATCAAAAAAGCAACAGAAATTTCAAAAATAACAGGTAAAATAACAATGGCAGATGATTCCGGTTTAGAAATTGATTTTTTAGATAAAAAGCCTGGTGTTTATTCTGCAAGATATTTAGGAGAAAATACTCCTTATATTGAAAAAAATAATCATATATTACATTTAATGGAAAATGTACCTGAACAAAAAAGAAGTGCAAGATTTGTATGTGCCATTGCAACTGCTTTTCCTAATGGCAAAATAGTAACAACACAATCTACAATAGAAGGTTTGATAGCTCATGAAATAAAAGGAGAAAATGGTTTTGGATATGACCCTATATTTTTTGTTCCCGAAAAAGGAAAAACAACAGCAGAATTATCTCCCGAAGAAAAAAATGCGATTAGTCATAGAGGAAAAGCGCTTAAAAAGATGAAAGAATTATTAGCAAAAGAGGGGGAAATATCACATTGAAGATTTTAGTTCTCAGTGACACACATGGCTATTTATCAAATGCAAGAGATATATTAAATCGTATAGGCAAATATATGAATTCTGTAATACATTTAGGAGACCATGCCTATGATGCAGAAGATTTACAAACAGAATACCCTGATTTACCTTTTTACATCGTAAGAGGAAATAATGATTTTGGAAGTAAAACTCCAAATAAATTGATGCTCACAATACACGGTAAAAAACTACTTTTAACACATGGACATACTCATCAAGTTTATTGGAATTATGATACCATTTCTTATTGGGCAGAACAAGAGGGTGCAGATATCGTACTTTTTGGGCATACACACAGCCCTGTAAACGATAATACTGGACGTGTTATGTTATTTAATCCTGGTAGTATCTCATTACCAAGAGGTGTGCCTCAGCCTACATTTGGTATATTGGAGATTACAGAAAAAGGAGTATATGGCTCTATTATGGAATATATTAACTCTCAAACATTTTTAAGAAAATTTTGATTTATATTTGTTATTGAAAGGGATATATTACAAAAACATCAGTAAAATAAAAAATGATATAAAATACAACTATGAAAATCTGATTATGGAAATATATCCCTATAAACAACAGCATCCTCTATTTATTATTTTTCCAAAAGTATAAAAAATTTTTTTGTATACCATGCAATGATACAAACAACCAAACCTGTACCAATCAATACAACAGAAATCGTATGATAAAACGTATCAAACAAAAAACCATACAACATTTGTCCTACTGGTTGCATACATAACGCAATCATAGAAGTATAAGCCATTATTTTACCTATCATATCATTTGGCGTTTTTTGCTGTATAAAAGAAACTGCAAATATAGAAAATATACTGATAGCAATTTGTATACCACAAAAAGATATTACATTAATGAGGTATATTATCATTGTATCACTAGGTATGATAAATGCCATACCAACACTCATCATAAATAAACCCATCACCATAATAACAAATGACAAATTTTTCATTTTAAAATTTTCTGCTATTACTCCAGCTATCATACTTCCAATAATAGTAGCAACCGCTAATGTGCTTTCTGCTATACCATAATATTTTGCATTTAACAAAAGTACAGTACGCACAATATAAGGTAATCCAACTATAACAACACCCATCACAAAAATTCTACAAAATGCAGTAAAAAGCAGTATATGAAATATATTTCTTTGTTTTCGAAATATAAAACTCATGCTTTGACAAAAATCATTTTTTATAACATTAAAAATTGTTTCATTTCTTTGTAATCGTTTGTATGGAATAGCAATAAAACATTCTAATAAAGCAGTAGCAAAAAAACAAAATATGCTTACATAGATTACTATTTTCAGATCAAACGCACTATATACTATTGCACCTATTATTGGCGCAATCAAATAAGATATGGAAGCAATTTGATTTACAACAGCATTTCCTTTTGTAATATTATCACCCATCATAATAGAAGGAATACACGCTTGTACAGTAGGCGTTTCAAAAGCACCCAATATAGAAAGCAATACAAGCAATATACTAATGACAGTAATATCATTTCCTTTATATAAAAAAAATGACGCACATAAAATCAATATACCTGTCAATCCATCTAATATTACCATAACATTTCTTTTGTTTGCTCTGTCTGCAATAATGCCACCTAACGGTGACAATAATATAGTAGGAATCGTTGCAATAGATAATATTGTTGCAAATATGCCTGCTGAACCACTTTGTTCTAAAATATACATAGATAAAGCAAGTTTTAATATAAAATTACCAAACAACGAAATAGCCTGTCCTAATATCAAAAATATAAAATTTTTAGTAAATAATTTTTGTTCTGTCATAGCTTTCCTCCTATTTCTCAACAGCATCTGTAAAAATCTTTTTAGCAGACAATAGCATACTATCATCTATAATAGGCAGTCCCATATGACAAAGCACCTCCATAATAAAACAATATTTATGATAAATTTCATCTGCTGTTGCATGATAAACTGATGGTAAAAGCCAAAAATTGATAAGTGGTAACAATTCAGAAAGTTCTTTTGTATATTCTGTTTGTATAGAGCCATCATTTTTTCCCTCCTCTAACAATTCATACCATAAAGGTGTTAATACCTTTCTATTAGATTCTATTGCCGACGCTAAAATATGAGGGTCTTTCAATATAGAAATTGCTTGCATATTGATATCATTTCTTTTGGTATCTGATTGATTCAATAGAAGTAATTCTTTTATTTTTTGTAAGCCATTTAAATCAGTACGTTTTTTAATTTCTTCAAAGGGATTATTGTGAAAAAACATTTGATTACCTAATTCTTGCATTACCTCCTCTTTACTTTGAAAACAACGATAAAACATTCCTTTTGCTCCTTCCACCTCTTTCATAATGTCTGAAATTGATGTTTTTTGATATCCTTTTGTTATAAATAAATTTTGCGCTGCATTTAATATTTCATTTTTCCATTGATGTTGTGTTTTTTTTACTGGTCTCGCCAATTTATACTCCTCCTTCATTATCAATCTATAAATAAAATAGTTATTGACTATTAGTCAATAACTATTTTATACGATACATTAGAATTTGTCAATACACTAGATAGCTTACTAAATACAATCTACATTTTCATATACCTTTTTCATTTTATACTATATTTTTTAAATTTTTTTAAAAAAGTATTGACTTTATAATAAAAATATGGCATAATAGTTTTCGTTGATTATATAATATATTTTGCGGGTGTAGTTCAATGGTAGAACGTCAGCCTTCCAAGCTGAACACGTGAGTTCGATTCTCATCACCCGCTTTTTATTACGGATCAGTAGCTCAGTTGGATAGAGCAACGGCCTTCTAAGCCGTGGGTCGGGGGTTCGAAT
>OFHA01001253.1_pt1 | contig 18286 bp, 17 predicted proteins | sample 1521891 | NCBI WGS metagenome assembly OFHA01 (sample SAMEA3504089, study PRJEB24116) | mouse gut metagenome | biome: mouse gut; feature: mouse-associated habitat; material: faeces | place: Denmark | collected 2011
CCCCCACCGCCAGAACCTCTCCGGACTGCAGCGTGAAGCTGACATCCCGGACTGCCTGCACTTCTCCCTGCGGCGTGTCGAAACTGACGGACAGATTTTTCACTTCCAATACCTGAGACATTTTATAACCACGCCTTTCTTTCCTGTAAGTACCCTTTCCATCGATTCTTGCCTCTGCCAGTCCGGTTTCGCTCAGACTCTTTTTCTTCTGCTACGGTTCCTGCATCGTCCATTCCGCAACATTCCAGAAAATACCCACACCGTGATGTCCCATCACCGTATCTCCGGAAATACCCTGAATCCCGGCGTCGGCCACATAATTGGCATCCACATAGCAGATAAAGGCAAATGCAGGATCTTCTGCCAGCGCCTCCTGAAACCGGTCATATGCCTCGGCCCGCACCGTCCGGTCGGCAGACTGCCGGGCTTCCAGCAGATAACGATCCACCTCCGCATTGGAATAACCGCTGTAATTGGCGCCCTTATCCGTACCAAATACTTTATACGTATGGTCATCGGCGTCAAACGGGCTGCCCCAGCCAATCAGATAAGCCATCTGTCCGGCCCAGTCCACCTGCACCGGAATCTCCACCGAGCAGTCAATCCCCACTTCCCGCAGCTGCTGTGCGGCGGCCTGTGCGATATCCACTCTGACCTGATCGCCCGCGCCTACGCTAATCACAAACCCGACTCTCTCCCCGTTCCTCTCATAGAATCCGTCCTCTCCCATCATACAGCCGGCAGATCCCAGAATATCCTTTGCCCGCTGCGGATCATAGGCATAATGGTCCACGTCCTCGTTGTCATAGACATTGCGCTGCAGGGGACCGTAGGCCGGCACGCCCTGTCCAGGATGGCGTCGATGATCGCCTGCCGGTCGATGGCACAGCAGACCGCCGGTATGATATCCCGGTTTTTCTTCCAATACTCATGTTGAAAATTAAAAAGGATACCCCGGTAATCAGATGTTTTCATTTCATAACAGGTATAGCCTTCCGTGTCCGCAAAGTTCCTGGCATCCCGCGGCGTCAGCAGCGCCAGATCCAGCTCCCCGGACTTCATCTGCAGCGCCTTTGCGGTATCATCCGGCACGATCTTGAAGATAATCTTCTCAATCTGCGGCGTTCCCTTGAAATAAGCCTCATTTCTGCTCAGCGTGATCGCCTGCCCCACATCCCAGCTCTCCAGTCTGTACGGGCCAGTGCCCACCGGACTGCGGAAAAAATCGGACTCCTGCATATCTTCCCCCGCCAGCAGATGCTCCGGCAGAACCGGCATCGTCATATAATCCAGAAAGGCCGCATTCGGGGCAGACAGCCGGAACGCGATTGTATAATCATCCGTAATTATAATTTCTTCCACATCTTCAAAATCAGGCGCATTTTCCGAACCATTGCGCGGGTCCATAATGGCTTCGATGGTAAATTTCACATCATCTGCATGAAATGCCTCGCCGTCATGCCAGGACACGCCTTCTTCCAGATAAAACGTATAAGTACAGGTCTTTTTATCAAATTCCCAGTCTTTTGCAAGCCCGGGAACAATCTCATTGTTTCCATCGTGCGCCGTAAGCCCGTCAAAAATCAGGATGTTAATTTCCCCGTGCTCATCCATGGCCGGGTTAATTCTTGTATAATCGCCGCTGCCGTAAACAAGCACAGATTCCCCCTGTGCATCCGCAGGAAGCCCGCTTTGTACGTCTGTCCCGCCAGCTGCGGACAGCCCGCCGTCCGTACCCTTCCCGGAGCCTGATGCCGTGCCGCACGCCATCAGGGAAGCAGCCGCCAGAACGGCCATCGCAAAAGAAATGATTTTTTTCATAATCCAGACACCTCTCCATAAATTTCCAGTTCTTATTTTCTCATGAGAAAAATCTTCACGCAAGCCTCCCTGGGGGATATCTTTTTATTCGATTCCCTTCTCCTCCTCTTTAATCTCCCAGTGAATCAGAAACGTCAGTGCTGCCCGCAGCACGATAATTCCTGCCACCGTGCCAATCTCCATCCATTCCCGCACCACCACGGTTCTTAAAATCTCACTGCCAAGCTTAAATTCAAGTCCCATGGCAAGTCCTTTGGCAAGGGTCAGCTTGGTAGCCGGGGAACGCTTTATATATAAAAGAAACCCCTGCAGGCCTGAAAAAATAATAATGCCGACCCCGATAAATTCAAAAACAAGAATCGCCGCTTCCACAATATGATGCAGAAGCAGTTCCAGCATACTAATCATATACATCCCCGTGTCCTTCCTGTGTCCTATGCATTCAGCAATGCCGCAGCCTGGCATCCCAGAGCGTGTCTGAAAAACCATTTCCGCAAATTGTGAAGCACATCTTACCAAAAGCATTTTTCAGACACGCTCTGGTGCCGCTATTCATCCAGCTTTAAAATCAGCTCCAGCACCCGCCTCGCACAGGCCTGCAGTTCTTCCCTGGATAGAAGCCCTTTTTCCAGTGCCAGCAGCACCCGCTCCGGGTAGCCGGTTCCCATTTTGATATCATTGCCGGCTTTGATTTCCTTATAGTGCTCGCCCTTTGTCCACCAGTCTGTCGTAATCACGCCCTGATAGCCCCACTCGCCACGCAGAATTCCGTCCAGAAGCTCTTTGTGCTCCGAAGCCCGCTGGCCGTTCACAAGGTTGTAAGAGGTCATCAGCACCCATGGCTGCGCCTGTTTTACGCAGATTTCAAAGCCCTTTAAATAAATCTCCCTGAGTGCGCGCTCGGATATGCGCGAATCGCTGTTTTTGCGGTTTGTCTCTTTGTTGTTGCAGGCAAAATGCTTGACTGTCGCAGCCACATGCTGGGACTGGATTCCTTTCACCATGGCAGCTGCCATAGTTCCGGTTAACAGCGGGTCTTCGGAATAATATTCAAAGTTTCTTCCGCACAGCGGGCTTCTGTGGATATTCATGCCCGGTGCCAGCCAGATGCAGATATTGTTTTCCTTTACTTCCCGCGCTGCTGCGGTTCCGATTTTTTGTACAAGCTGCGTATTCCAGCCAGCTGCCAGCATCGTGGCGCATGGCCATGCCGTTGTATAGATTCCGCATTCCGGCATAATGCGAAGCCCCGCCGGGCCGTCTGCCGTCATCACGTCCGGCACGCCGTATTCCGGGAGGTTCCCAAACCCGAATGTATTTGCCACACCGGTATTCGGCTGCCCGCCAAGCAGATGTGCCATATCCTCATCCGAAAGCTGTGCCATAAATGCATCCAGGGAAGCTTTTTTCTGCGCCACATCATCCAGCAGGATGCCTTCCCCTGCTCCCATAAAAAATGCCTGGCTGCGTTCCCTGCCACGTACCGCCGGTACCACGCCTTCCGTTTCCTGCGTGCTCCACCCGAGGCCGTTTTCCATGCAGTCCTGCGGCTGCGCTTTTGGCAGCTGTTCCAATGAGCCGTCTGCCAGCATGCGTTCTGCGAGCATGGACGGCGCTGCCTTCTGCGACAGCTGCTGCGTGACCCGGGTCTGTTCCAGCACATAGGCAAAATCCGTTTTTACGGCATTCCGCACGGAATTTCCGACATAAAAGCAGTATGTCCCCTGTTCCAGTACATAGGCAGACTTTGCAATTTTTCCGGTATCATCATAAGACGCCATGGATGCAGCCGGAAACGCAAGCGTAACGTACTGGCTTTCGCCCGGCTTTAACGTCCCCGTTTTCTCATAAGCTGCAAGCTGCCTGGCCGGTTTCCCAAGCAGGCCCTGCGGAGCGCAAAAATATGCCTGTACTACCTCTTTTCCCGGAAAATCCCCGGTATTTACCGTCTGCGCATGAATGATAATCTGCCCGTCCCGCTCCCCGGCCCAGAGTACGCTGGTCTGAAACTCCGTATAAGAAAGCCCGTAGCCAAACGGATAATTTACCCTGGCCTTTGCATGCTCCATCGTTTCAAAGTAGCGGTAGCCGGTATATATATCCTCGGTATATTCCACATAATCCGGCGACCTGTGAAAACCTGCCGTGGAAGGATAATCGTCCAGGCTGGCTGCAAACGTGTCCGGCAGCTTCCCGGACGGGCTTTCTTCGCCAAGCAGGATATCAGCCGCTGCAAGGGCACCCTGCATGCCGCCCTGCCAGGCCATCAGCGCTGCCGGAATGCGGTTATTTTCTGCAAACCATGCCGTGTCTATGATTCCCCCGGCATTCAGTACGACTGCCACATCTGCAAACGAAGCACAGACTGCCCGGACCATTGCCTGCTCCCGTCCGGTCAGGCAGTAATCCCCGTTTTCAAAAATACGCCCGGCCAGCCGCGCCTGTTCGAGCTCCCAGGGGAACGCCCCTTCATAGTCCACGCTCCTGCGGTCCCATCCTTCGCCCGAAAAACGGCTGATGACAATCACCGCCAGGTCTGCATATTCCGCCGCCTCTGCCAGCAGCGCGCCTGGAATTTCCGGTTCCACCGTCATGCCGGGTACCGCGCCGTTTTGGTACTGGCTTTCCACATCCTGCCTGTAAAAATCGGCCAGCGGCTCAAATATCTGCGGCGGGTTCTCCCGCTGCTTCAGCCCGTCGTACAGATTCCAGACGTGTGATACCGTTACATCACCGCTCCCGCCGCCGCCTTTTACATAGTCAAAAACACCTTTTCCAAACAGCGCCAGCTTTGTCCCCTGCTTTACCGGAAGCACGCGCCTGTCATTTTTCAAAAGCACCATGCCCTCGCGTGCCGCCTGCCTGGCCAGTGCCAGATGCTCTGCGCACGCAGTTACCTTCCTTCCATTTTCTCCAAGCGGCAGGTTCGGCTGGTATCTTGCCCTTGTCCATTTTTTCATATCATTTGCCCTCCTTGAACGGTTCTGTATATTTACAGCTGAACAAAAACTTTACACTTCCCAAAATCACGTTCTGTAACATAAAATCTTGAATCTTTTTGAAATCATCAATCGCTGCTTTTGCAATTTCAAGATTATCCTGCATATAAAAACCCCCTTCCATAAATCGTGGACGCGTAAAGTCTTTATTCAGATGTCAATGTACCGTCCATATTTATTTTAAACCGCAGTATGCATTGAATTTCCGTAACTGCTCAGATTCTCTCACTCTTACGAATTATATGCACAATTCCACATCATACACAGTATAACATACAATACATGCACGGGCAACAAGCCTCCGGCAGAAAAACACAGCCAGGAACTAATTACGTTACTGTTCACACAGGACTTTGCAGGGTCTGCCCCAGGGGCATTCACTGAAAAGTCCGTAAGAAAGTGATTCAGGAGTGAGCAAATCCCATTCGCGAAGCGAATTTAAAATGGATTTGCGAAGGTTACTGGTCACGGAGTGAACAGTAACCTAATTACAGGCACTTGCCACCGCTTTCGATAAGCAGTATAATACGGACAGCAAAAAAACTCAGACAGGAAGAACACGGGGGGGAGAACGCGAATGAAGCTATACGAAGGAAGGCCGCTCGACGAATCCGGGCGGCTGGAAAAAGAAATCAGGGTCTATGACCTTTTAGACAGCCTGCAGATTCCATATATCCGCACAGACCATGAAGAAGCCAATACCATGGAAGCCTGCCACAAAATAGACAGTGTGCTGGACATCCTTATCTGCAAAAACCTGTTTTTATGCAACCGCCAGAAGACGGATTTTTATCTTTTGATGATGCCCGGGGACAAGCCGTTTAAGACACGGGAGCTGTCTGCACAGATTCACAGCGCCCGGCTTTCCTTTGCGGATGCAGCGCATATGGAGCAGTTTCTGGATATCCAGCCGGGTGCGGTCAGTATTATGGGGCTGATGAACGACCACGAAAACCGGGTACAGCTTTTGGCCGATGAAGACATTTTAAAAGGGGAATATACCGGCTGCCACCCATGCGTCAGCACGTCCAGCCTGAAAATAAAAACGAGTGATATTTTTGAAAAATTTCTGCCAGCCGTGCACCATACGCCCATCACGGTACACCTGGAAGGCATCTGACCAGAAAGGAAGCATTCATGTATGAAAAACAGGTTATGAACAGAAAAACATCTTCCCAGGAGCTCTATTTATTATCCTGCGGCTACGAAGAATGCCCGCCGCAGCATTCCTACGGCCCGGGCATCCGGCATTATGATACGATTCACTTTGTATTAAGCGGCAGGGGACATTACTTTGTCAATGACCGCCATTACCGGCTTGGCGCAGACCAGTGCTTTTACATTCCGCCAGATACAGCCACCTTTTACAAATCCGAGCCGTCCGACCCGTGGACGTATGTATGGATTTGCTTTGGCGGCACGCGCACAGGGCAGCTGCTCGGGCACTGCCGCCTGTCGCCCGACAGCCTGGTGCAGCCGCTTCCTTCCTGTGAGCCCTACAGGCAGGCGGTGCTGGAGCTGATGGAACACCCGCAGCTGACGCCCGCAAATGAATGCTATATCCAAAGCAGCCTGTACCGCATCATTGCCATGCTGGAAGAACAGTCCGGCGCTTCTTACCATTCCATTGAATCGGCGGACAACCTTTATATCACACAGGCTGTCGCATATATCCGAAACAGCACCTCGCTGGATATTACCGTGGCAGATATCTGCGAATATCTCCATATCAGCCGCAGCTACCTGTTCGAGCTGTTCCGCCGCCACTTAAGCCTGTCCCCGCAGGAATTTCTGGTATCTGCAAAAATCATCCATGCCAGGGAGCTTTTGACCATGACGGATATTCCGATTGCGGATGTGGCGGCATCGAGCGGCTACCAGAACCAGTTTGCATTTTCCCGGGCCTTTAAAAAAGAAACCGGCATGGCCCCGCGGGAATACCGCGAAAAATACCGCCATGCCAGTAACCTGTTAAACTGCTGAACCGCTGCTTACGGCGCTGCTGCCGGTGCATGGAAAATTTCCACCCTGCTGTCCAGCACCGGGCCTTCATCCTCAAACCAGTCATAAGCTGCCATGTCACCGCCTTCGGCCCACACCTGCGGGCAGTCTGTTTCCTGCCAGTCCAGCGGGATTTTATGATGCTTCTGCTCGGAAGCTTCCAGCATAAGCTGCTGCATGTCTTCCATTTCCTGCGGGGAAAGGATGCCCGGCTTCACCGATACAAACAGCGGCGTTCCGCTCTGTACAATGACATCTGCCCACTGCCTGTTTTTGCTCCACGGTATTTTTCCGATAACCCCGACACAGTCTGCATCGATATGGAAAAACGTGCCATGCTGCGGCAGGCGGAATGCAAGCGTATTGACGCCCATTCTTCTTGTACGTTCCCAGCTGCGCCCGCTCGTATCGTCCGCTGTCCGGTTTAAGTGCATCAGCCCTGCTCCCAGATGCCCAATCGTATTGCAGCCAATCACAATGGCATCCCTGCAGCGCGATGCATCATAGATTTCCTCATACAGCCGTTTTACAATTTCCGCGCTCGTCATGCCCCTGTCATAAAAATGCCAGCCGTCTGCATGTGTAATCAAATCTGCCTCAAATCCCCATTTTCCAAACAAATCATAGGTCGTAAAATCGTGCTTGAGAAGCGTATAGCCCCAGCCGCAGATGCGCTCCACATCCCTGCGGATATACGCAAGCGCATCCGGATGCGACGGGTCAAGGCAGCCGTTGTGCGGAATTTTCCATTCCTTTGGAATGGATTCGTCTTTGTTCAGCAAAAGACGTACCCAGATGCCCGGACGGACGCCTTTGTCCACAAGCTTTTGCGCAAGCGCCTTCATATCCGGGAACCTGGCATTGCCGCATCTCCATGGCCCGCCATTGTAGACATCCAGCTCATGGCATTCCTGCCAGCAGTCATCGATAACCATAAACGGCGCATTGGACGTTCCCTTTGTCATCTGCAAAAGATAATCGGTATCAGAAAGAATTTCTTCCTCGGAGCTGTCCCCATACGCATAATACCAGTTGTTGCTGCCATATACCGGAAAAGCCGGCAGTACCGGGTCGGTACACATCCTGCGGCAGAATTCCTGCGCTGTTTCAAACGAAGATTCTGCCCCGGCTTCCATGCATACGACCTGCGCAGCCCGGATGGTCCTGCCATTTAACAGCACGCCCATGCCGCCGCAGCGCACATCCAGATACAGTGTAATCCCTTTTGTATCTGCCTGCCAGTAACACATTGCCGACGGCCTTGTCTTGACGCCAAAGCAGACCGTCCTGTCTTTCCCGTTTGCAAGGAAATACCACGGCATAAACCTGCTCCCGCTCATGCCCTTCCATGCCAGGTCGCCATAGGAACGTTCCCATGCATCCGCCAGAAACCTGGATTCCTTCGCAAGCAGATAATTCCATCTTACTTTTACGCAGCGGACTGCATCCGAGGAGGTCAGGAAAATATCCTGATGTCCGTCAGCGTCCTTAAATTCTACTTTTGTGCTCCCCTCCTGCACTGTCTGCTTTTTCCCGGATGAGACATAGAACTGTTCCTCTGTCTGGATGGTCACATAGTCGGGAATCCCAAGCTGGAAGGATTTATAAGCATTTTCTCCCATTGTTTTGTCTCCTTTATGCATTTTTTCCGTCAGGAATTGTCTCTATTATATCCGATTCTGCAAAGTTTGCTATGATTTAAAGTCCTGCACACATTGCATAATGTCTTCTCTAGAACCGGAAATCCCGCTCCCCGTTATGGATATTCCGAATATATTCTTCAGCTTTCCTGCGCACCGCCTCATTTGGAATCTTTTCCAGCTCCTGCGCAATCAGTGCTTCTCCGGCTGCTTTTGTTTGCGGCGATGCGTAATCTTCCAGAAATTCCTTCAGCGTCATCAGCGCATTCGGATGACAGCAGTTTACTATCTGGCGGCTTTTTAACAGCTCCATAAAACGGTCCCCGGTACGTCCCGCGCGGTAGCAGGCCGTGCAGAAGCTCGGCACATAGCCAAGCTCCATCAGCCAGTGCACGACTTCTTCCAGCGTCCGTCTGTCGCTGATATCAAACTGTGCGGAATTATCCGTTTCCGGTTCTTCTTCGTAATAACCGCCGACACTCGTCCTGGAACCGCCGCTGATTTGCGAAATGCCAAGGTGCAGCACTTTTTTCCTCGTTTCTTCGGATTCCCTTGTCGATACAATCATTCCGGTATACGGCACGGCAATGCGGATGCAGGCTACGATTTTCTGGAAGGTTTCATCGGAAATGCCATTGTCAAAAACATCCGGGTCGATATCATCCGCGCGGCGCACCCTCGGAACGCTGATGGTATGCGGGCCGACTCCTTTATACGCTTCCAGATGCTCTGCGTGCATCAGGATTCCGGTAAAATCATACCGGTAATTGTTCAGCCCGAACAGCACGCCCAGCCCGACATCGTCAATTCCGCCGTCCATCGCACGGTCCATGGCTTCCGTATGGTATGCATAATTGCTCTTAGGCCCTGTCGGATGCAGCTTTTCATACTGCTTTTTGTCATATGTTTCCTGAAACAGGATATAAGTCCCAATGCCTGCTTCTTTCAGCTTCCGGTAATCTTCCACGGTCGTCGCAGCAATATTTACATTCACACGCCGGATAGCACCGTTTTTATGCTTTATGCTGTATATCGTATGGATGCATTCCAGAATATATTCCAGCGGGTTATTTACCGGGTCTTCCCCTGCTTCCAGCGCCAGCCGCTTATGCCCCATATCCTGCAGCGCAATGACTTCCCGGCGTACTTCTTCCTGTGTCAGCTTTTTTCTGGAAATATGCTTGTTTTTCGCATGATACGGACAGTATTCGCAGCCGTTAATGCAGTAATTGGACAAATACAGCGGCGCAAACATGACAATGCGGTTTCCGTAAAATTCCTGCTTAATCTGCTCTGCAAGGCTGAAAATTTCCCTGTTTTTATCTTCCAGTTCACAATCTAACAAAACAATTGCTTCTTTGTGCGTAAGTCCCTTCATCTGCTTTGCTTTTTCCAGGATTTCGCCAATCAGAGCTTCGTTGTTTTTGTTTTGCTGCGCATAATCCAGGCATGCGCGGATTTCCTCGTCGCTGATAAATTCCTCTGCTTTTGGTGACATTACCTGATACATAATTCATATCCTCCCTGTTTTTTTATTTTCGCAGGCAATAAGCCAGATGCCGCAGGAATCCGATACCCTGCAGCTGTGCTGCTGTTTTTTAATGTTCCGGCAGCTTGGAATAAGCGACCTTTGCAGATACGCCGCTGATTCTGCCAAGTTTGCCGGACAGGCTGCTGATAACATCTGCCGGGGCATCCATGGCAACGCTGATAAGCGACACGCCGCGCTGCCTGCATGGAATTCCCATTCTTCCGATAATATAACTGCTGCATCCGTGAAGCAGCTCATTCAGCTGGCGGACACTGGATTCCTGCTCCACGACAATCGCGATAACCGCCAGCTTTGTATGTTCTGTTTCCATTTAATCCCCCTTCCCCGCGCTTTCCTCATATATCTATTATATCTCTATCTTATCTAATATCCCGTTCAGATACGCAATCGCCACGCCGTAATTCGTCATCGGCACCTGCTGCTCCCTGGCAGCAGCCACCCTGGACATGACATGCCTGCGGTTAAACATGCACGCGCCGCACTGGATAACAAGGCTGTATTGCGAAAGGTCTTTCGGAAAATCCGCGCCGGACACTATCTGCACATCCAGTCCCGGCCCGGCTTTTTTCCGCAGCAGGCGCGGCAGCTTTACGCGCCCGATATCTTCTTCCAGCGGCGCATGCGTACAGCATTCCGCTATCAGCACCTTATCCTGCTCACGCAAATCCGCAATGGCCTGTGCCCCCTGCACAAAATAATTAATATCTCCCTTGTACGCTGCAAACAGCACGGAAAAAGATGTCAGCATGCTTTGTGCCGGCTTTTTTTCATAGGCCTCCTGAAATGCCTGCGAATCTGTAATTATCAGCTCCGGCGGCCGTTTCAGCACGGCAAGCGCCTGTTCCAGCTGGCCTGTCGTCACGCACATCGTCACACACTGAATGTCCAGCAGCTCCCGCAGCGTCTGCACCTGCGGCAGAATCAGCCTTCCTTTCGGGGCCTGGATATCCTGCGGCATGACTAACAGCACAAGGCTGTCTTTTTTAACCAGGCTGCCTGTAATAAACCGTTCGGGCTCCATGCCGTCCTGCGCAGCGGATATGAGTTTTTCCAAAAGCAGCTCCATGCCGTCTTTTGTTTTTGCACTCACAGGCAGCGGTTTTGTTCCAAATTCTGCCTGTACTGCGTCCGAAAGCTCCTGCAGCCGGTCAGGCGGCAGCTTTTTATCTGTTTTATTTAAAACCGGAATCACAGGCGTGCCTTTTTTGCGCAGCTGCGCCGCCCACCGCTTTTCGATTTCAGACAGCCCGCAGGCGCCTGCATCAAATACAAATACTGCCACATCCGCCTGCTGCGCGGCCTGGGCCGCTTTTTCCACCCGGCTTTTGCCAAGCTCCCCTTCATCATCAAAACCCGCCGTGTCAATCAGGATGCACGGCCCGATTCCATGAATCTCCATCGGCTTTCTGACAAGGTCTGTCGTCGTCCCTCCGGTCTGCGATACAATCGAAACCTGCTGGCCCGCCAGCGCATTGATTATGGACGACTTCCCGCTGTTCATCCTTCCAAAGAAAGCAATGTGCACACGGTCTGCACTTGGCGTGTCCTGTAATGTTATTCCCATAAATTCTCCTTTCCCTGGCCAGAGTACTGACTCAATTACGCGCAAAAAACGAGGAGATACCGGGGTGGGGTGCGCTTCGTTTTTCTGCCATGCGCTGCCAGGAAAACAGACAGGCACACAAAAACAGGCAGATTCTCCTGAGTTTTGTGTACGCAAAAGAATCTGCCTGTTTCGTGGCAGATGAAATATTTCCGCTGCCCGCTGCTTGGAATCTGCCTTTGCAGCAGGCAGCAAAAATATATCATAAATCATCCAGACTTCTTCTTTCCTTCATTGATTCTTCCGGTCAGTACATCTGCTGTATAAAATTGTAATATGCACATCGTCAGGTTTTATGCTTCCCATGTGCAGTTTTTGATTTCGTTTTCTGCTGCTGTATATTCAGCCTGGACAGCAGCTGCTTTCATGCTTATTTTCCATAATTCTCATATCCGCATTCCTGCAGGCGTTCGTCCTTGCCCTGTACCTGCTCTTTGAGCTCCGCTGCATATTCTTTGAGGCGCTGCAGCAGCGCTGCATCCGATACAGCCAGGATTTTTGCTGCCAGCAGCCCTGCATTTACGCCGCCGTTAATCGCCACCGTTGCAACCGGAATGCCGCTCGGCATCTGTACAATGGAATACAGCGAATCCCTGCCGCCCAGCGAAGATGTATGCATCGGGATGCCGATAACCGGCATTGGGAAAATCGCTGCGCACATGCCCGGCAGATGCGCTGCCATGCCGGCTCCTGCGATAATTACCTGAAACCCTTTTTCTTCTGCTGTCTTTGCATATTCAAAAAATACATCCGGCTCCCGGTGCGCCGAGATAATCCGCATCTCAAAATCAATGCCGAGCTGCTTTAACACATCCGCCGCTTTTGCCATAACCGGCATATCCGAATCCGAACCCATTACAATTCCTACTTTAGCCATTTTATCAATCCTCCACTCTGTTCCTGTATTTTTTCAGGCTGTTTTACAGCCTCCTGGATGTTCTGCTATTTTACCGCTGCTTCCCGCATGCCAGCTGCCATTTTGCCAGAAAGCCTTCCCCTGTCCCGTTTCCGGTTACGGCTGTTCCAATGGAATGTTCAGCTCCTGTGTCCCGGGCACTGCAAACCTGCCGCCGCGAATCACGTCCAGCTTTCGCCCGTCCGGCAGAACTGCCGTAATGGCATCCAGCTCGTCATAAGGAATCGTGATATCCGTATGGCAGTTGAAATAAGCCTTCGACGCATCTTCCCTGCGGGCCAGCGTCCGCTCATTGTCTCTTGGCATGATTTCTTTTCCATCCGGGTTAAAAACAGGCGTATCTTCGGCATGGGAATAGCACGTATCACCGACTGCAAAATGCGGGCCCGTCTTTTCCGCAATTAAAATCGGCAGCTTATCGGCTATCTGATAATCCCTTGCCATGCGGTAAGCCGTCGTATTCGTTCCAATCGCAAATTCACCCATTGGCAGCGTATCATGCTGCATCAGCACATTTTCATGAATATAACGCCTGTTTTCGGCTTCATCTGCAAAATTTGCACATGAGTAATCCGTTACCATCCCATCTTCAAACGATAGTTTTAAGTCCTTATAAAACAGGCCGTTTAAATATACGCCCGTCACATGCAGCAGCCCGTGCGTGCCCTTTAATACCGGCGACGTAAACACTTCCCCGACCGGAATGTTGACATCCGCAACACAGTTTTCAAATGCCGTCTGCTTCTGCGGCTGTTCCAGCTGCCAGACTGACACATACAAATCCGTCTCATTCGCACCCGCGCCTGTCACATGCACCTGCTGCGCCTGGTCCAGCACATCAATCAGGCGCTGCTGCATATCGCGGTAATGCACATAATCGAGTGTATTCAGCCTGACTGTTTCTGCAAAAATCTGCTCATAATCCGGCCCGATTGCGGCAACCGGATATGCAATAATCGTAAAGCTGCGCTCCTCGCCTTTGATATAGCGGTTTGTAATCTGCCCGGCCTGGTTTGCATAATAAACAATCAGCTGCTGCTGTTTTTCATCATAATGCGCGGCTTCTGTTTTGCCTGCAGGCGCAAACGGCGCTTCTCCAAATATCTCCTGCACTGCCGGGCCGCCAAATACAGCTGCCAGCTCTTTGTGCGTCTCATAAGCATCCCGCAGCACTTCCAGCCTGCGCTCCACAAATGCCTTATCCAGATAATACGCATTGTCATTGCGGTGGTCAAAATCAAACTGGCGGTTTGCGGACACCGAATAGCAGCCGCGCTTCCCGTGCCCCCGGCTTCCCATCGAAGAAACCGCATCCCGGTATACAACAGGAGACAGGCCCATTTTTTCAAAATTTTCAAATGCCCTGCGCACCACGCGTTCAAATCCAATCGCATAATGAACACTGACCGTCTTCTTTTTGGAAATATCCTTGCCCGTTACCTCAAACCCAATCCGGTAGCCTTCGGTAAATGTATCAGCCATTGCCTGAATCTGCTCCTCAGACAGCGTCCGCAGAAATTCCGCCGTGCGGATTTCGTTTTCCGAAATATATTCACCGTAGCGGTATAAATACGAAAGGCTGTCCAGGTCTGCACTGCGCACAATGCCCGTAAAAAAATCCAGCTGCGGGTCAATCTGTTCCCGGACACTCTGTGCAGCCATAATTTCACTGTAATCATGAAAATGCCAGTACAGGATTTTGCGGATTTCCTGTACATCCGTCCCGTCCCGGTCGCAGAAGCATGTATAAATTTCCACATACAGCTCCATCAGGATTGTCATATCCGACACCCGGCCCTCAAATGCATATGCAGCCAGCGCCCTGCATTCTGCATACAGAAAGCATAACGGCCCGCCAAAGTCATCTCCGAGCATGCGCACTGCATAAGCCGGGTCTGCATAGCTGCTTTCGTAACCCGCGCCGGAGCATTCCGAACCGCTGCCAGATGCCTGTGCTTCTGGCAGGATATCTGCATACAGCTGCCTGTTTAATTCCCTGCATTCTTCCAGCGGACGCTGCTCCAGCAGCCCGTCCTGCTCCATATGCAGCACCTTCACCGCCAGCAGGATAAATGCCGCCGTTTTCTGAAAGTAATCCGCAAACGGCGCTGCCGCTTCCGGACACTCTGCTGCCTGGCGGATGCGTTCTGTTACAAGTGCAAACCGTTCTGCTGCATGCTCATTGCGTTCCTGATAAATCTCACGATAACCCATTTACCTGACCCATCCTGTCATCATTTTTCTTCTATCTTAATATATATCTGCTGGTATGAAATCTTCTGATACAGCCAGCTGTTTTCTGCATCCGGGCCGCGTTACTGCTGCAGCCCGCCACGTACACAGCTGCTGACTGCCATGCATCCGGGCCGCGTTACTGCCCTATCCAGCCCAGCACGTAGACGGCGCCCCAGCCTGCCAGCATCAGCACGGACAGGACTGCTCCGGCCACCGGTACTTTTTTAATTATATTTTCCCTGCGCGCTTCACGCACCGATACACTCAGCGTCACGCACGCAGCCAGCATGGCCGCAATCCCGATGCAGCCGATTGTTTCCGGTGCCTGGCCGTTTTTGGTATACGACACCCAGACTGCATAGACAAACATCAAAAGCGGTGCAAAGGAAAGTACAAGCGCCACGGCACCCGGCCCGGAATGCTTTTTTTTCGTAAACTTATAATTTTTATCAGCCCGTGCTTTTTTCTTCATTCGCGGCCCCTTTCAGCTCCATTTTGTGCCAGAGAAACAGAATCTTAAAGCAGAGATGGCCAATCATCCCGCCCAGCGTATTTAAAATCATATCATCCACATCACAGCTGCCGACCCGGGTAACCAGCTGGATAAGCTCTACCAAAAGGCTTACTTCAAAGCTGATGAGCGCCACCTTCCAAAACCCGCGGTTTTTTCTGGACAGCAGCGGAAAAAACAGGCCAAACGGTACAAAAGCCAGAATATTTCCCCCAAGGTTCAGAAAAACCGTAAACGGCCCGATTGTCTCATAATAGGTCAGATACCGGTGGATTTCCTTAAATGGCTGCAGGTTATAGTGATATTCCCGCCCCACCGAATTCCTGCCCATGCTTTCTGCAAAAAACAGAAAGTAAACCATTAAGATAAGATAAAGACCGAACAGCAGCCAGGCTGCCATCCGGTACCCTTTTTTATGCTTTTTATAATTCAATTCAGATTCCTCAGCCTATTTCTGCACCATACTTTTATCGTATGCAGCCTGTTTGATATTTATCCTGTTTCTTTCCAAATGGCTCACTGTTTTATGCCATGGCAGCCTTCCACAGCGGCTCACTGTTTTGCGCCATACTGTTCATAGTATGCATCAATGGCAGCCTTTAATGTATCATCAATCAGGATTTTTCCTTTATACGGCTGGTTATACAGATGCTCCACAACCTCCTGCATGGTAACAATCGCACCGGCCGGGAACCCATATGTTTTCTGAATCTCCATAAGCGCGCTTTCTTCACTGGCCAGTCCCTTTTCCATGCGGTCCAGCGAAACCATAAGCCCTGCAACCCGGACATCCGCCTGCGCCTTCAAAATCGGAAACGTTTCTTCAATCGATTTCCCGGAAGTCGTCACATCCTCAATGATTACGACACGGTCGCCGTCCTGCAGCCTGCTTCCAAGCAGAATGCCTGCATCGCCATGGTCTTTGGCTTCCTTGCGGTTCGAGCAGTAGCGGACTTCCTTCCCGTACAGCTTTGCATACGCAATCGCTGCCGCAACGCTTAGCGGAATGCCTTTGTAGGCAGGCCCGAATAAAACATCAAAATCATCCCCGTAATTGTCATGAATGGCTTTCGCATAATATTCCCCAAGCTTCATCAGCTGCGTGCCTGTCACATAATTTCCTGCATTCATGAAAAACGGAGATTTGCGCCCGCTCTTTAACGTAAAATCCCCGAACTTTAAAACGTCGCTGTCTGCCATAAATTCGATAAATTCTTTTTTGTACTGTTCCATATGGTCTGATTCTCCTTTATTTTATGGGGTTTTTAGCCCTTCTATTTTTCTATTTTACATGTTACTGTGCCATTTTTGTACCATTTTTATTTTACCCTGCATGCCTTCTTCTCTCATACTGCTCTACACCTTCAACGATTTACCCATATACACCAATCCTTTCTGATTTATGAGCAAACCAAAAAGATAAGCCTAGATATACTTTGTTTAGTATACCACCAAATCTCATTTCTTTCAACTCACAAATCCAAACTTTTCCACATCAAATGTTTTCATGTTTAGGAGATGATTTCGTAGTCTATATAGATTGTCTGTCCTATTCCTAAGTAAGCACAAAATTCTTTGATATTTAATCATGCCTTTCCCTGTTGTGTTTCTGTCATACTTATAAAAATCATCCTCCATTCAGTAAAATGTTCAAAAATTCAATCTAACTCCTATAATCATCTTCTACATTTTTCTATCTTCATTTCCTTTTTTATATTCTCTTTTCCATAAACACTGCCACCCCAGGGCGGTGTCTTTATAATTATTTCATAATCCGCCATTCACAAACGCCATCACTAATTATTTCTCTGTCTGCTTTTTCAATTTTCCTGATTCTTTTCTATAAATCACACTCAGTCCATCAAACATCTTTCATTTTTCTCCATATCTTTTTTGCATGTTTTCAACAGACTTCATCAGTGTTTCATATTCTTTTCTATATCGTTCTGTCTTTTCTGAATTTTCTCTCAAACACCTGTTCTCATCTTCCAGTTTTCTGTTAATCTTTCTTAATCTCTCTACTTCTCTGTATAGCAGCTGCTTCTCTGTCTTATCCTTATAAACATTTTTCATTTTCTCCATCTATTTTAACTGGACAGCGCAAAACGGCCCAGATATTGAATTTTCAAGGTGCATAGCTAAAATCTATGTGCGAAGTTTGAGTTATCCACTCCTTTTCATGATATATTTAATAAATGAAAAAAGGTGTAAAGCCTTGATAATTATTAATACTTTACACCTTTGGGTTAGCAGTTAGTTACTGTTATTCAGTTGTTACATTTCATATTCCTCAGACGGAATTCCTAAAGAGGATAATTTGTTCTTATAAATTCTTAACTGATATTCCAGTTCTGGATTATTCCCTGTGTCAGCTTTTTTTATACGCTGCAAATTTACATAATAATCAATAGTAACCTGTTTCAGTTCATCAAGTGTCATTTCTTCTACCATCCTTTCACCGCCCTTATAATTGATATTTATATTATAAGGGCTTTTATCACAAGTGTAAAGCCTTATTAAATTGTCAAGGTTTTCTTTTTGCTGCTGTATCTCATGAATTTATAGTACATTAAAACGAACTGTTTTGCAATATATAAAGTTCACAAAAACGAACTTTTTTATTGTTGATAGTACACAAAAACGACTTTTGCTTTACAAATGCCTGATTTTTTGTTATCCTATATACAGGAGGTGGTACTGACGCCAAAAGAAAGACATTTACCCGGAAAAATAAATTATGACAAACTCTTTACGGCAATGAGCATAAAAGGAATAAAAAAAACTAATCTTCGTAATGATTACAAAATACATCCAACAACAATACAAAAAATTATAGCTGGTGAAACAATCAATACAGATACTATAATAATCTTATGTGATGCTTTAAACTGCCAGCCTGGGGACATTATGGAATATGTACCAGATAAACCGCAAAACACTGCTGATCCAGAAGCACAAGCCTTGTAATTTAACTGCAAGGCTTATTGTCATTCATGAAAGAAATATCC
>OFHA01001256.1_pt1 | contig 18276 bp, 18 predicted proteins | sample 1521891 | NCBI WGS metagenome assembly OFHA01 (sample SAMEA3504089, study PRJEB24116) | mouse gut metagenome | biome: mouse gut; feature: mouse-associated habitat; material: faeces | place: Denmark | collected 2011
CCCTCTTCACAGTAGACGTCTACCAGACGGTTCTCATGCTTATTTGTAATATAGCATTCTGCCAGATGGAACAGGCAGTCAAAGCCCTGATATAAGGTCAGCGTATGCGGAAGCGAGGTCATAAGCTCCGGATCAATAATCGAGATTTTCGGAAAGATCGCCTCTACGGCAAAGTCAAGCTTTTCGTTTGTCTCCTCATTTGTAATCACACAGTAAGGGTCGGTCTCCGTACCTGTACCGCAGGTCGTGGTAATTGTCATAACCGGAGCCGCAGTCTTTATTTCTTTACGTCCCCCGGATCCCGCGTATGCATAGTCCCACAAATCCCCGTCATGGACCATCATAACAGACGTAGCCTTTGCCGTGTCAATACTGGAACCGCCGCCAAGTCCGATGAAAAAATCGCACCTTTCCTTTTTAGCGATATCTCTTGCTTCCATTACGTACTTGCGCATCGGATTAGGAGTAATCTTATCAAATACGACTGCGTCAACGCCATTCTGTTTCAAAAGCCCTAACACTCTCTGCTGGACGCCAAGTTTCTCCATCAGGCCGTCAGCCGTCACAAACACCATTGCCTTTTTTCCGGGCAGCTCCATAGTTGCCAGCTCTTCTAGTCTTCCTGCCCCAAATACCACTCTTGTAGGAGTATAATTATCAACTGTAAACATCTTTTCCTTTCTCCTTCTATTAATCACTCAAAAACTACTTCTGACACTCTACGCACACGCGGTACATCCCCGGTGTAGAAGCCGCCTGAAACGCCTCCTGCATTTTTGTCAGCGGGTAGCGCACAGGTTCAATAAGTCCTGATACGTCGATCATTCCCTGGTTTAATCTGTTGGCTGCGTCTTCAAAGTCTTCGTTATCCGCTCCATATGTACCAATCAGTTCCAGCCTGCGGTAGTGAAGGAGATTAGAATCCACATCCATCGGCGGGGCCGGATAGCCGGCCGCAAACAACAGAATTCTTCCGTCAATATTCTTTACCATATCTATGGATTGTTTGTTTGCGCCTTTCACGCCTACGGCTACAATAACGCAATCTGCTCCTTTTCCATCCGTCAATTCTTTTACGCGCCTGACCGCGTCTTCTTTTCCGGAGTCAACGGTTTCAAACCCAAGCTCCTTCGCCAGAGCCAGTTTCTTCTCCATCAGTTCTGATACAATAACTCTTGCGCCTCTGGCTCTTGCTTCTAAGGCGTTCAGCATACCCATCGTTCCGCCTCCGATTACTACCACAGTCTCAAAAGAAGCAAGACGGAGTTTCTTCTGGCCTTTGATAACAGTTGCCAGGGGTTCCAAAAACCCTGCGCATCCGGGATCTAACTTCGGATTCATCTTAATGACTGCGTTTTCTTCCCAAACGGCATGTGTTGAGAAACCAAATTCTCCCAAATAACCGTCTTTTGTCATGAGTTTCGGCGGGTTCTCACATTTGGATACCTCTCCTTTCCGGCAATAACCGCAGATACCGCAGCCCTTGTAACTGTTGATCCCGACAAAATCTCCCGGTTTACAGTACTGAACTTCCGTTCCGACTTTTTCTACTACTCCGCAGCCTTCATGCCCTCCTACCATCGGATATCCCTGATGTTCGCGAAGCCCCATCCACTGTCCATAATCGGTGGTGCAAATGTTGCAGGCAATATTTTTGACCAAAACCTCGTTTGGCGCCAACTCCGGTATAGCGCGTTCTTTTATTACACTGCAGCCTTTATGAATCATGCAGGCAAATCTCATGTTCTCTTTCATTGCTACGTTCTCCTTTCTTTCCAAATCCATTTACGGCAAACTATAAACCGAAACTTTCTCTTATACAACTCTGATTAGGCTCAGCAGCAGGCACAGGACAACCGTTCCGACCGCAACCAGGCCAAATTTCTGCGTTTTATTGCGAAGGATATAGTACACCAGCAGCACGGCGCCCAGCGGAAGCAGTCCGGGAATAATCGAATCAAGAATATCCTGGATTACCAGCGCTTCACTGTCTGTCGGTATTTGAATGGCCGTTTGCAGCGCTACGTATGAAGCGGACAAAACTCCCATCATATACATTCCCAATAAGCTGGCAGACTTCACTACCTTTTTAAACAGAGGCCCACCAAAAATCGTTTCCATTGCAACGATGCCTTTTGAATATCCCAGCCACCAGCATTGATTTCCAATAAATAGAATCACCAGACAGAACAGCACGCAAAACACTGCGCCAAGTATGTTGCCTGTCAGTCCCATTGAAACTCCCAGTCCGCAGATAATCGGTTTTAGAGTTCCCCAGTCAATGGAATCCCCGATACCTGCAAGGGGACCCATCAGAGACGTCTTTAATCCGTTGATTGCCTCATCCTTTTCTTCTTCCGGACAATCAGCCATCTTCTCTTCCATAGCCAGCGCCATTCCCAGAACGGCTCCGCCCCAGTTGCCTTCTGTATTAAAGAACATCATATGTCTCTGGAGGCTTCTTTTGAATTTTTCCTCATCATCCGCATACAGTTTTTTCAGACATTTGCCCAACGAACTTGCCACGCCGACCGCCATCATTCTCTCATAGGAATGTCCCATCTCTGCATATACCTGCCAGCGTCCCCAAGCTCCCATTACATCTTTTTTGGTTAATTTATTCTCTGCCATTTTTGTCCCTCCGCTTAATCATCATCGTCATCATCGCCAGCGCCGATTACCGCAACCAGATCTTTCTGGTCTTCCAGAGAGATCACAACATAAAGAATCACCGCACAGATTCCTAATATAGACGCTGCCAGAATCGACAGCTTCATTACCACTACAAAGAAATAGCCAAACAAAAATAACGGAATATACTGATTCTTATCAATCACAGTTAAGGTTACGGCAATACCCAGCGCGGGAAGCACGCCTCCCGATACCGTCAGCCCATTACTGATCCATTCCGGCATAGCCGCCATCATCTTATCTACCATCCCCGCGCCAAAGTAAACCGTTACAAAGGCAATTGGAAAACGAATCAGAAAGGTAGACCCCAGCGACATCCAGCAGGTTCTGACTATCGCTTTATAGTCGCCCTTCGCCGCGTGCTTATCACACATATGAGCATAAATACCGTTCACATTGTACTGAATCGGCTGCAGAAGATTTCCTATAATTGCTACGCTTACCGCAAGCGCCGAAGCAGCGGCTACATTCATATGCGCCATTAATGCGATGGGAATCGCAATTGCTCCCGCCGCGCAGCTATCTGCCGGCGTGTTGTTCCCAGCCGGAACCACGCTCACATAAAGCGCGGAAATCGTCGCCCCGATAATAATGGCGTCTGTCATCTGGCCGGTGATCGCGCCAAATACTACCGCCTGAACAAGAGGCATCCACGCAAACCCTTCGGCAAAACAATATCCTATTTGCGCGGAACCAAAGAAATACAATAATCCTGATACAATCGCTAATACTAATTCCATTTTGCTCCTCCTATCAAACCAGTTTATGAAATGACACGCATGCTGCTTCCGGAATGGTATGAACCACAATGTCCACACCTGCCGCCGCCATCTCTTTCAACAATTCTTTCTCTTTTTCTGTAACATATACCTCGTTATTAAGCGGTTTCTTATCCGTCCCCCTCGGCGCGTTTCCCAATTGAAGCTTCGGCATTTCAAATCCGGATTTCCAAGCCCTGTAGCAGTCGTTTATATCTTTGAACATAACCATCGCCCTTCCGTCCGCGAACCGGCTCTCTTTATATTTGGCCATTCCTTTTTCAAAAGAGTAACACAAAACTTTAACTCCGGCCGGCGCGGCCATCTTGTACACGCTTTTTAAGGTCTTATCGTTTGCAATTACATCATTGATAACAATGATTTTCGTCGCTTTTGCAACCTTGCTCCATTTCACAACCACCTGTCCGTGAACCAGACGGAAATCTACGCGGATCAATGCTATTTCTGCCATAATTGTCCTCTCCTTTCACATCCTCTTACCCTACTCGTCCTCATCCATACTCTGTTCCATACGTTCCTTGATATCTGCGATCCCCATCGTTCCAACCGCCTTGCACTGTTTTGTTACTTCTTTCAGCGTACCTTCATCACGGCTGTTGACCGCTTCTAGAAGCATCGGGAAGTTAACTCCGGCTATGCCTTCCATATTCTGCTCTCCCACCAGTAATCTGCCGGTAATATTCGCAGGACTTCCGCCAATAAAATCAACCAGAAGCAAAACGCCGTCTCCATCATCCAGCTCATGCGCCTTACGGATAATTTCTTCTGAAAAAACGTCCAAATCATCCTCTATCCTAAGGCCGAAGGGAACCACTTTATCTTGTTTGCCACAGAGCAGTTCCATGCCGTCGATCATTCCCTCGGCAAGTCCTCCGTGTGTGGCAATAATAATTCCAATCATACCAAAATCCTCCTATACAAATCCTTTCTTTCCGAAACACAAATGCTACAAGAACCGTACTTTGCACTCTCCTTCTCCAAAAACAATCTTTCTGTCTTTCAAACCGGCGGTTTTCTCCGGCTTCCAGGCCTTCCCCTCGCTTCCGGACAGTACAAAATATTCTTTCAGCCTTTCTGCATACCCCTCCTGGTAATGATGTGCCAGCAGCTCCAAATCATCATTCTTCCAGTCAATCGACTGTAATTTCATATATGTATGCTGCAAAAGCTCGCTGCAAAGATTGACTTTATTAATCCCCATTGAGCAGGCTTTTCGGATGTTATCATCCCCCGTTCCGCTTCCTCCATGAAGAACAAGCGGCATCTTTAACGTCTCTTTTAACTCTTTCAGCAGTTTAAAATCAAGCGTCGGCGTTCCCTTATATAAACCGTGTGCCGTGCCAATTGCTACCGCCAGACAGTCAACTCCTGTTTCTTCCACGTAACGTTTCGCTTCATCCGGCCGGGTAAAACTCTTTTTCCTGTCGCCAGGATCATCATCCACACTTCCCACATGTCCTAATTCTGCCTCTACGGATACGCCTACGGCATGGGCAATCTTAACCAGCTCTTTTACCTGCGCGGCGTTCTCTTCATATGGAAGGAACGACCGGTCCGCCATAATGGATGTGTACCCTGCACGGATTGCCGCAATCGCATGGGTAAAATCCGTTCCGTGGTCCTGATTGATCGCTACCGGAACAGTGGATATTTCCGCAAGCTGCCGCAGATGCCAGCCCTGGGTAATGATATCCGGATGCGAACCAAATTCTACGTCAAGAATCAACGGCGCGTTCATTCCCTCCGCCGCACAGATGCACGAGCGGGCATCCAATTCATAAAAAATGTTAGGCGCCATCACCGCGTAATTGTACTCGTTTGCGTGATCCAATAATTCTTTCATTGATACTAACATCGGTTTCCTTTCCTCCTTGTTCTAACTATTCGTTTATTCCATTATTAATCAGCTCAATCAGCGCATCGACCGCTTCCCGCTCATCTGTCCCTTCGGCTGAAATCGCCACATTTGTCCCTTGAGTCGCCTCTAGCGACAATACCATAACCATTGATTTTGCGTTAACAGATTTCATGTTTGTACGATTCAGATTCTGAATTGTGATCCGTGACTGAAACCGCTTTGCCTCATTTACTAAAACAGATGCCGGCCGGGCGTGAATCCCGCTTTTGTTTAACACTTCCGCTTGCTTCGTAACCATTTCTGCTCTTTTAACTTCTCCTTTCCAGGTTGATTGAAAATTGCTCCTATCCGTTATTTTCCAGACAACGCACCACATCAATGGGCGGATCTCCGGGCAGAATCTGATGCTCGACCCTTATGTTATGCCTTCCCGCAATGTCCTTAACAGCCTCTTTTTCGTCGTCGCTGAGGAAAAGCCGCTCGCACACCTTGCGTCTTCCTATTCCGCACGAGATTCCCCCTAAGACCAGAACGTCCGTTACCTTCCCGGTTTTGCGAAACAGCCTTCTCGCATCCTCAACTGTTTTTAACAAGATGGCAGCTTTCGCGTCGTTCTGGCGCACCTCTTCTTGCTGCAGAATCCCCATCATCTGATCAATCGAACAAACCCCTGTATTCACTCCGACGGGAGACGCCAACATCAATACCCTCCGTGCAATATCATCCTTATATAGCTCATCATCCACTACAAAAATATGTTTAATTTTATATTTGCTTGTCCAAGCGTTTGTTACTTGCCCGTGCAACAAGCGGTTATCTACGCGACAGAAACAAATTTTCATCTTTTATCCCTTCTTTACACTGACCATGGCATGTATTTGAATTGACAAGTTTTTTATACCATATGTATATTTTCTTTTCAAGATTGCCATATTTTTTGTCACTTTTTACTTTTGTGCGGTATGTTTCTTATTCATATACAGGAAAATACACACAATGTTTGTCACTTTTTTAGATTGTTTTTTCTAATTATATATGATACCATTCTATATATAGTTTATTTTTGTCACTTAATTCTCATATAATATCACTCTATTTTAATAATTACCTTAATTCTGTCACTAATATACGGTTTTTCAACCATATTTTTTTAAAGGAGTTTATTCATGATTACCAGAAGAGAAAAGATAGCGCTTTATCTGAAAGAATATACTGAAAAAGCTATTGACAAGAACGGGATCGACCTTCAGGGAATAACCGCCTCAGATATCACAGACCACTTCAAAATGGACAGAACCACTTCATCGCGGGAACTGAACGCCCTTTACAATGACGGCACCGCCATGAAGTTTTTGGGACGCCCGACGCACTACCTGCATTATCAAACCGTTCTGTCAATCGTAACAAGCCATGTACCGTCCACCATCCCCGCCGGACTCTCCTTAAAAGATTTTTTAAATCAGGAACATTCGCTCTCTCCGAGCGCCGGCGCGCCTTCCGGCACAGACGATATCTCTCTGAAATTCAGTCCTTATGATTACTCCTTCCAACATGCCGCCGAATTATCAGAGGCCGCCATCCGTTACCCGCGGCCTGAATTACACTGCCTTTTCGTTCTTCCGGACTCGCTTCCCGGCAGCAACTTCGCTTCCGCCATGCTCTCCTTCGGACAGCAGATCGGACGGTTTGCAACAGGCTCAAAGCTGCATACATATGAATGCCATTTTGTTTTGAAAAATATATCCGCATACCATATCTCACTGCAGCTTTTCGGAGCCGCGGCAACCCCCACGTCTTCCGCAAAGAAAGGACTGATAGAAAAAGCAAACGAAAGTATCCTATTCCTGAACAATATCCAGTATATGCCGCCGTCCATAGAAGAGCGGTTCCAGGCTCTCCTGATGCGCAACACCTTCTCCCGTTATGGAGAAGATAATTTTGTACGCCGTAACAATACGCTCATCGTCGCTTCCTGCAGCAAAGAAGCTTACGACAATAACGAAAGCCCCATCTTTCCCTATTTTCCTATGAAAATATTTTTTCCCGCCATGCGCGACTGGACCGTCGAAGACCTGTTTCACTATATCTGCATTTTATTTCAGAAGCAGGCGCAGATATTAGATACGGAAATCAAATTAGGAAAGGACATCCTTTACTACCTGCTGTGCGCCATCTGTTCCGGCAGTTCCGTTTCTATCCAAGCGCAAATCAAACAGCTATGCGCGATTGCCTATGCCAAAAACATACAAAAAAATAAGGCTTATCTGGAAATCTATCCGGAATACCTTCCTGCGCCGCTGTTCTCCTTTGCAGCAAAAGCCGTTCGTTCGTCCGAATTTTCCATCTTTCTTAACGAACATTTTCAGACGCACATTTATATCAGCGGGGATTCCCTTCCTTTCATTTTTCCCGCTCCAAAGCCTGTCATACCTGTTTCCGCGGCAGACAGCGCGGTTATCCCGCCTGTTTCTAATTACCTGAACATGAATTTAGAAACATATCTGGACGACATCTGGCACATGCGTTTACCGCGCCACACAAGTCCGACGGTTTATTCTGCCGTCCTATATAATACGCTGGAACAAGATTCACATTTTCCGCACTTGGAAGAAAACAGCCTATTATTATCCTGGAGCGCGCAATTATTAGACTCGTTTCTGGAAAACATCCGCAAGAATAAAGACAAATTGCCATTCGACAGTTCTTATTTCAAAAAGACTATACCGGATTTCATTCTCGAAACCGCCAAATGTTTTACCGAACAATTAAACCTGTCTTTTTCAGCTAACCAGAAGAATTTATTCGTCCTATTTTCAGCCGCCGTATTACATACCGTCTATCAGTGGTGTCGGGAAACCAATATTCTGGTTGCCGTATTTTACAAAGACGCGGCGATTTGCCGCAGTACCGCCACATATTTGCAGGCAGGCTACCACATCCCCGTTGTCCCTTTGTATTCGCCGGGATCTTGGGACAGCGATAATTTCCATGCGCAAATAGCCGCTTTACTCAAGGACCAAACGCCCTGCTGCCAACTGCTCATATTTTTAGAAGAAATGCCCCTAACAGAACTGGACGCTTATATCAGCCGGATTTTTCAAATTCCAACGAAATGTTTTTCAAATGTATCGCTGAGCTTTATGGCGGAAACGCTTCAGAAAATAACCAGATTCCACTACAGCCTGCACATGCTCGCCGACGAAGCCGCCCTGAAAACACTTCCCAAAAACACGGTCGTGATTCCCGACGTATCCGCACTCGTACTGCAGGCAATTAACAGGCTGTTAGAACCATCTTTAAATTTTATAGATATCTATAAAGTACTCCCGTTAATGAGAGACTCATTAAAAGAAATTGCAGACTCATTGAACTGCCCGCTTACCGACGAACTGTCGATTAAGTATTATTTCCACTGCGCTCATATGATTGAACGCCTGATACGCAAGGAACCGCTTCATTATCCGGGCATTAAGGCTTTTTCAAATAATCACCCCAATGAATTCCATGTAATCGAATTTTCATTGCTCTCGATTTCACAGTATTACGGATTCAAAATACCAGCCGCCGAGACCGCATACCTTATAGAAATATTTTTATAGTCTCAGCAAGACCTATAACGCCTACGTAAGCGAGGATGATGAGCGGTTATTTTTTATGCTAATAACAGATTATCCCCTCAATTTTTCCCGGCACAAAGGAAGAATTAGTGTTTAAGGCAACAGACACAATAACGTGGAGCGAATATCTTATTTGGAGGAAATAGAAAATGGCAAAATCATTATTCGAGGAACTGGATGGCAGATATGAACAGTAAGGGAATTGATTTATCAATAGACAGACTAACGGCGGCAGGGATGAACTACCGCCGTTTTAAATGTTATTTTATTATTCTGTTCTTATCACCCCACTCACACATACCATCTAAAATAGGAATGAGTGACTTTCCACGTTCAGTTAAACTATATTCAACTTTTGGAGGGATTTGGGGATATTCTTCTCTATGTACAAGTTGGTCTGCTTCCAGTTCCTTTAAAGACAAACTTAGTGTTTTAAAAGAAATTCCACCGATATATTTTTTCATTTCATTGAATCGGACAACGCCAAATTCCATTAGTGTATATAGAATTGTCATTTTGTATTTTCCATTTATCAACGATAATGTATAACTGAAACCTGTTGTTGCTAAACATTCTTTTGAAATACAATGTTCGTTCATTTTACACTCTCCTTTTGGTAAGTATATAACAATAATGTGCGTACTTGATTAAAAGATAATTCTTGCTATGATTATAATATGGAGAGACACGGAAGTCAACGTGTTCCACAAATTATAAAATAGATTGGAGATTGTAGAATGGGTAAAAAAATTGTAGTAATTACTGGAAGTCCGCGTAAAAAAGGGAATAGTTTAAGTATGACTGAAGCATTTATTGAAGCGGCGACTAAAAATGGGCATTCCATTATAAGGTTTGATGCAGCACAAAGCAATGTTGGAGGCTGTCACGCTTGTGAAACCTGCTATCATTCGGGAAAAGCTTGCAGTTTTGATGATGATTTTAATAAAATTGCAACTGATATTTTTCATGCAGATATGGTTGTTTTTTCAATGCCTGTCTATTGGTATTCCATTCCTGCACAAATTAAATGCGTGATTGATAAATTGTTTTCTTTCGTGGTAGGCGGTAAAGATATAGCAGGAAAAGAGTGTGCCTTGATTGCTTGTTGTGAAGAAGATGATATGTCTGTTTTTGATGGTGTCCGTATCCCAATCGAGCGTTCAGCAGCTTTGCTTAAATGGAATATGGTAGGCGAGGTACTTGTGCCTGGAGTGTTAAATGTTGGTGATATTGAAAAAACGGATGGCTGCAAAAAAGCAATCGCTCTTGCAGAAAGCATATAAGAAAAGAGGTTGGGTATATGAGCAAAAAAATAATAATACTGAATGGAAGTCCACGTAAAAAAGGGAATACAGCTACATTAACGGCTGCATTTAAAAGGGGAGCAGAAAAAGCAGGAAATCAGGTTACAGAATTTTTCCTTGGAGAAATGAATATCAATGGTTGCAAAGGATGTTTCGGCGGTGGTAAAGATTGTAACAGTCCTTGTGTGCAGAAGGATGATATGGACGTAATTTATCCTGTTTATCAAGAAGCGGATATTGTAATTCTTGCATCGCCTTTATATTATTGGACAATTAGCGGGCAATTAAAAACTGCATTTGACAGGCTGTTTGCTGTTGCGGAGTGTAATCCTAATTATCGAAACCCTAAAAAGGATATGGCTCTGATTATGGCGGCAGAAGGGTATGGTTTTGAAGAAAGCGAATATTGGTATGACCGTCTTGAAAAGCACCTTGGATGGAAAAGTATAGGAAAGGTTCTTTGTGGCGGGGTTATGAATGTTGGTGATATTTCAGAGAATGAAAAATTGGATGAAGCATATCAGCTTGGTGTGTCCATTCAATAAAATTAGAAAATGAATAAAGATACCGTTTGGCTGTTATGTCCTGTTTGCGGTAACAAAACCCGTGACAGAATAAGAAAAGATACAGTTTTGAAGAACTACCCTCTCTACTGTCCAAAGCGTAAGAAGAAAACGCTAATTGAAGTAAAAATTTACATACAGTAGTCATCACAGAGCCAGACACATAGATACGGAGCCGTTGAACTTGTGAAATAGAATCACAGTTTATCGGCTCCGTTATATTTATAAAGGTTTTAAGGCAAACGCCCATAGGTCATTGCACATCCGACAGCAAATGAATTTTGTGGAAGATGTGACAGGACAGGCAATCATTTCTATGGCAGGCAGAGAAAAATTTTTGATTATCAATTTGGAAAATAAAAACAAGATAATTCTGCACTTGCGAATGACAGGTTGTTTACTTGTTACTCCGTCCGATTATCAACTGGAAAAGCATACACATATCATTATGCAATTAAGCAATGGAATGGAACTACGCTTTTCTGATACTTGTCGTTTCGGGCGGTTTTGGCTGATACGAAATGATGAAAAAGATACATACAGCGGTATTGAAAAGTTGGGATTAGCGCCACTGTCTGCTGGATACAACGCCGAATATCCACAATCCCGATTAGAGAAACGGAAAAAGCAATCAAACGGTCTGAGCGTTAGCGACTGGGAACGCCTTGCCAGCGAGATTGCCGACTGCTTGCGTTACTTCATTGATAAAAATAGTATCTCGCAAGAGTATTACCTGATAACAAAAGGTCAGGACTACCGCAATACTCCATTTCTGCAAATGTACGGTCACGCAAACGAATCTTGCCCGAATTGCGGAAATACATTGTGCCGCACCGTGATCGGCGGCAGGAGCAGCGTGTATTGTCCTGCTTGTCAGAAATAAGGAGAAGAATGGAAATGCTGATATGAAAATAAACACAGAATGGATACGCTTTCTTGTTTATAATTTGCCAACTTTCCAATATTTAAGCAATAAAAAAGTACCGAAAATGCCTTATTTTCAGGCATCCGGTACTTTTTATGAACTGCGGAAGATGGGACTTGAACCCACACGAGCGCATTGCTCACAAGATCCTTAGTCTTGACCTAACCGCTTAACATAGTCTTGTTCGTTATGACTTTGTTATAAGTTCCCTTTTTTTCTAGTATTTCAAGGCTTTTTAATCTTGCTCGCCTACTAGAAAATATATCATCTAACGAATAAGATTATAGCACACATGGGCTATAAATACAACCCCTAAAATGCGTCAGAATTGATTTTATTTTTACTTAGAGTATAAGCACCAGTCAAGCCAATTTAAAAAACATTTAAACGAAATAAAGCCGTTCTATACATACAGTATACACAACTACCACGTAATAGTTACATACAGTATATGTATAAAACAGCTTTACAAATATAAGCATTTCTATTTTTCTTGAAGTTCTACGCTCTTTATCAAGTCCAGGCTATGTAATAGCCTAACAGTATCCCGAACGCCAGCTAAATAACTCAGGTCAAGACTTCTATGTTCTACCGTTTGCAGACACGCGATATAATCATTAATAATAAGTCTATCAGACTTGGCAAGGTTTAAAGCTGTATACCGCTCTTCTAAATCACTTAAATCCTTTTCATCTTGTTGCAAAGTTTCATCTTCTAAAATAAGCTTGTCTTTGCTTTTGTCTATTATGTGTCCTAGATACGATTCAAGCAGTTCATCAATAAATGCGTCCATATGTTCCCCTTTCTCAATCATTTATGTATAGTTACATTTGTAATTATAGTTACAAATTACAGTATATTCAAGCCCCAATTTGAAATTGATAATAAAAATATCAAATTGTGTAAGGGAGGGCTTGATATGTTGAGTTATACGCCTTTGTGGGAGACAATGGAAAAACAGAACGTAAGCACATATACGCTAATAAATAAGCATGGCATAAATCCGAGAACGATTAACAATTTGAAGCACGATAAAAGCATAACAATGTATACCTTAGAGCGATTATGTCATATCTTACATTGCACGCCGAATGATATTGTAAAGTTCACAGAGGAATAAAAGCACAGCCAAGGAGAAAAGCCCTTTTGTGGTCTTTTCCCCTTTATTCAATTTTATTCACATATAAAAAATGTCAAGGACAGGTAGTATTTTTTTTGAGAAATACACTCAAAAAAAATCTCCACCTTTACCCTTGACATTTGCGCCAATTATTTCAGATAGTGATTAACCGTAACAGAAAGCCTATTATGACCGAGGGCTTGACTAACTATGTATATATTGTCTTTAAGCCCTCTAAACGCTGTTTCTCTATCACCCCTAGCATAATAGGTATCATACCCCGATTTATCTCTTACAGGGTATTTTAAAGCGTATTGAGAGGCTTTTTCTTTATCATCAGATACAAGGTTATATAACTCTTGTGCGTATTCTCTTCTATATGCGTGTATATCCGCAGCATTATGTATTTTATCGAACAAATGTTCTTCATTGTCTTTTGTGCTAATAAATTCTTTTACAGCATCTTTGTATTGAGGAAGCACAGGAGCAACACGGTCACGACCGCCCTTGCTACCTTGAAAACTTACCCAAAGATTACCTTTGCTGTCAGCAAAGAAATCTTTGCGTGTTAGTTTTTCCAAGTCAGCACGTCGTCCGCCTGTTGCTTTTGCTATATTCACCAAATCCCTGTTCTTTTCTTCCGAAAAATGCTTTTGTCTTTCTGTATCTTGTCTACTTCTTGTTATTTTGTCTATTGTTCTTGCTTCCTTGAACTTGTAATCTATTTCTTTACTATACAGTTTACCGAGGGTCGCTTTTTCAGCCTTTAAGGTATATAATGACAGTCCTTTTTCTTCTCTGTATGCTAAGTATTCTTTTGCATATTTTTCTATCTTATTAAGGCTTGAATATTTATTTACGCCTTTTTCTTGTATGCACCACTCTACAAAATGTGTGCAATGTTCTAAGTAGGTCTTGTATGTATTCATTGAGTGAATAGTATCAATACGAATATTTACAGCACTTAAATCTTTACCTTGTGCTTTTCTTTCTTCTCTTACTTCATTTTTTGCTTTGTGCCTACTCTCACCTATACGCATTTTTGAATTAAGATTTGTTTTAATTTGTTCTTGTAGTATTTTGATTAAATCATTCCTTTCTTATAATTTTTTTGTTAAGTATGTGAGATTGTTTTAGTGTTTCTCGTTCACTTTAATTCCTAATTTTTCCGTATAAAAAAAACAACTTTATCTTGCTAGTTGTTTAATAAAATAATTATTATATCCTATTTTTTCGTAACTCTACGACAACTATTAATGTTATGTATAATAACAATTCCTAAACTTACAAATTATTTATTTTAATTCGTTAATCTCCGAAACCGAATACATACTTTCTATCACTTAGTATGCGAAAAGCCCTTAACTTTAGAAAACACTAGGGTTTTATATTTACTTATGGACACATGTTTTTATGTGTACCGATTTACTTTATATTTTAATTTTATCAAACAAATGTTCTTTTTGTCAAGACATCGGCGTTTATAAATACAAAAACTTACGTTTTTATACTTATAACCCGATGTCTAGTCAACTTTTTTGGCATAAAAAAACAAGGGCAGTTACGCCCTTGCTAATTAATATTCATCCTCTGTAATATTTTCAAATTCCTTCAATAACTTTTCTTCTTTTTCCTTTTTCTCTTTTTCTTCTTTTGCTTTTTGTGCTTCAAGCAGTCTATGTATTTTTTCAAATTCTTTTATATTTTCCTTACACTCATATTCATTTAAGTGTGGAGGAACAACACATTTTTTATAAATAAATTTAGGCTTTTCAATATCAGCACAAGGATATTGATAATAATATTCACAATCAGTAGTATAAATATGACCTAATACCGACTTGCCGATTTCAACTTGTTTTGTCTTTTTTGGTTTTTCTTCATCTTGCGTAGTAGCAAAAAAGTCATTACCGTCCACATCATCTAAGGTATACCAAAAATCATCTTCTTCATTTTCACCCCACTCTTTCAAATTGAATGGGTCAAAATATGATACACCATCATCAGAAATAAAATCATATTGAGGTTCTTCTTCGGTTCCTCTATTTTTTTGATAGAATACTTTATCAAAATCTTTTTCTCTAATAATGACTTTGTGTATTCTTCTAAGGAACGCTTGCCAAGTCTCAGGGTGTTCTTCTTGAACAGATATATATTGTTCTTCAAGTGGTATATTTGTAGTAATAAAAATTTTACGATAACAAGCTACTTTATTGCTATATCTACTAGGCAAAGTAAGAGGATAACCGTCACCATAATTTAACATATCTTGAATTTTTAAACTACTTCTAAACTCTTCAAAGCTAACAACATCTTGATTATTATAATTATCCCAAGCGTGGTCATAGTCCGTGATTCTATAAACATTAGTATATCCGTATTCTTCCATAACACCCCTTGTCTTTCCTTTTCCAGTCTTTCCAAAGATATAAGTAAACTCTAAATCACGCCATTCATTTTTATATTTATCTGTCAATAAGTCATTACGAACACGGTCAATATTTCCGCTAAATCTCATATATTGAGCATTTTCATTATATATATCAGCATTTGATTTACCTTGTAAAATCATATCTCTTAATTCTTCTAAGTCATTTCTTTTGCCTTTTTCTTCTTTTGGGCATTCCCCACTTTCAAATTGCATACCCTCTTGTCTTGTATCTTCTTTTTCAGAACCTTCATATTTTCCGCATTTATATATATAGTCTCTGTTTTCTTGACAAGTTCCATTACAAAAATCTAAGTGACAGCCTTCAAAAGTTTTTAACAGGCTACTTCCAGTAACAGCGTTTTTAAAATATATAAAAATGTGATAATGTCTTGTATGTGTTTCATTTCCTATTTCTTCACAATAACAATAATATATTGTTGTTTTATATTTCTTTTCTATTATATTTTTTATCTCTTCAAATTCTATTGTTGGGTTATTTATTGTTATAAGCCATTTGCGACCTCTTTTTGTTTTTATGTTATTCATAAAAAAATCTCCTTTCGTTGTCTAATTTATTTAGACATAAAGGAGCATTAAAACATATATATTAACTCGATAGATATCTGTTGACATTTTATTCTATTTGTTATATTATATTTATAACAGCAATGAACGAATTAAAAAAATTGTTCTACTTGCTATATACTCTATATATGTCTATTTACCCCAAGCCGTCCGCAAAACGGCTTTTTTTATGTCTATAAATAAATTTTATAACATAAATTTCTTTTTGGCAAGATATGCACATTGTAGCATTTATAAATTGTTATGTTAATTGTTCTAATTCTACGAATTAGAACCTTTTTATTGCTTATTGATACGCTTCGGGCTTTTCAAGCCCTACGACTTCGCTTGCAACGTATTCAGAAAAGCTATGCTTTTCTTCATCCGTTTACGCTCACATGTTAATAGCTGTGTCATGTGTCAAAACTTCAAAAAGCCCCTAAAATCCCTCAAAAACAATTTTGACACAGAGGTAAATCATTTTGACACAGAGGTTAAATTAACCTGTGTGTCAAAATTTAAGCCCGCAAACCCGCATAAAATGGGGCTTTTTTGAATTTTTGACACATGACACAGAGGTTGCCTAGGTAATACTAGGGAACCCCCCACCGCTTCACGGTGGTGCCCCCCTTCAACCTAGGCAACTTCTTGCATTTTGCACAGGAACACAAAAAGCACTCTTGCGAGTGCTTTATTGCTTTAATGTGTTAAAGCTATCTTAACTTACCCCTACGTTTTGGTGCATTGTCTTTCTTAGTAAATTGTTGTTGTGGATTGTAAACCGTATCAGCAAACAGTGACACACCTAAGTCTTTAAGATAACCCTCTGTTACGCTTATATTACTATGACCTAGCACTTGACATAAAGTATATACGTCTTTTGTTTGTATATAAAAATTTTTGGCGAATGTATGCCGAAACAAATGTATACTTGTTTTTTCTACGCCGTGCGACCTGTTATAACTTGCTACATTACATTGCATAGTATGATTAGCCATTCTTGTGTTATCACCTTTACAGAATAAATAATCATCAGCAGACAAACGGAACAACTGAATATATTTCTTTAAAATCTTTATTACATCATCATTTAAGTTTAAAGCCAGACCTTGATTATTCTTTGTTGTATCAACATACACGACATTATTTTTAAAATCTATATCCTTAACAAGAATGTCAAGACTGGAAGAAAGACGAAGCCCTGTCGATATTAGCAAGTTAATATACACCCATGTCTGATACTGAACCTCTGAACAATTACGGTTAGGCTTTTCTAATAATGTTTTTAATTCTTCATCAGTATAACACCGCTTAACTTTTTTCTGATATTTAGGTATCTTTACAGGGAAAACATCAGTGTATTCATTTTCTTGCAACCAATAGATAAAAGCCCGAACGCTTCTGCAGTATGTAGCAACCGTTGTGTCACTCTTTCTATCATCTTCCTGTAAATCTTCCACCCACCACTGATAATGGTCTTTATTGATTAGACTGGTTGTAAAATCCCACATATCATTACTGTCTATAAAGTTGCGTATGTGCATATCATAGGTTTTCAATGTGCTTTCAGCCGTATTCTCTGTACGCTTGTCTTGATAAAATTCTTCTAATGCGTCTTTTGTTTTAATGTTTTCATTAACCATTATAGCCCTTCTTCTTATCATATTTGTGCGTCCTTTCTTTGTGAAATCTAACGCACAAGACTATTTTAAAACGAAGTGCCAAAACCGACAACCCCCAAAAGCAAAAAAATAACGATAAACCTTGATTTTTCAAGACTTATCGTTATTTAGTGCGGAAGATGGGACTTGAACCCACACAGCTCGAAAGCTACAAGATCCTTAGTCTTGCTCGTCTGCCAGTTCCGACACTTCCGCATTCGCGATTCATATAACTTGTCAAATCACAAAACTTATCATACTATTTTCTGCAAAAAATGTCAACCTATTTTTTTAATATTTTTTATTTTTTAGTTACTATATTTCTAATTGATTTTTTTTTATTGCCATAATATGGAAACTCTGAGCACAAGTAATATCTTACATTATATTCGGGTAGCATAAAAAAGGATATTCGATAAAATAAAAATGAGTATTTTGGAGGGCTTAAGTTATGGTGCGAAATCGGGTAAAAGAACTGCGCAAGGAGAGAAGATTGCGTCAGGAGGAACTTGCAGGCAGAATCAATATCTCACAGCAGACGGTCAGCCGGATTGAAAATGGGGATAACGCACTTGCGGCGGATATTCTGATGTCTCTGGCGAATTATTTTGGTGTGTCAATTGATTATATTCTTTATCGTTCAGATTCACGAAGAGAGGTGGAAAACCAGGCAGAGTTTGATGAAATTCTGGAGAGATGTCATATTGATAGGCCAAAAGGAACAACTGTTTTTACAACTCAAGAAGCTATAGCCGTCGCTCAT
>OFHA01001258.1_pt1 | contig 18260 bp, 15 predicted proteins | sample 1521891 | NCBI WGS metagenome assembly OFHA01 (sample SAMEA3504089, study PRJEB24116) | mouse gut metagenome | biome: mouse gut; feature: mouse-associated habitat; material: faeces | place: Denmark | collected 2011
GGCAGGCATCCGAATTGACGTCGGAGAAGGCGTAGGCCGTGTAACCAGGGAAGGATTGGAGCAGTCCGTGGGGAGCGCTGCCATCAACTCCGTTCCCCGGGCTATGATTCAGGAGGGCGTGGAGGAGGTCTGCCGCTGTTTTGGGTATGGGGGAGGTATTTCCGTTATCATCTCTATCCCGGAAGGCCGGGAGCTTGCAAAAAAAACCTTTAACCCCAGATTGGGAATCGAGGGAGGGCTTTCCGTTCTTGGAACAAGCGGAATTGTGGAGCCTATGAGCGAAGCGGCTCTCATTGAGACAATCCGCATGGAAATCCGTATGCAAAATACCCAGGACCATAAGTATCTGGTGCTGGCCCCCGGTATGGCAATCTTCCTGAGCATCTTTTCACTCAACCTGCTGGGTGACGGCCTGCGCGACGCCATGGACCCCCGTCTGAAGAACTGACGCCGGCGGAAAGGAATGATCATCATGAGTAACACAGAAAAGATGTTAGATATTCAGAATCTGAGTGTCATCTACAAAACCGACCTGGAGACAGTGTACGCCGTCAACGATGTCACCCTCTCTCTGGAAAAAGGGGCCACGCTGGGTCTGGTGGGCGAGACCGGCGCCGGCAAAACCACGCTGGCGCTGACGCTCATGCGCCTTCTGCCCGAGCGGACCGGCAAGGTCACCTCCGGCTCCATCACCTTCGAGGGCGAGAACATCGTAGAGCTGCCGGAGGCGCATATGCGCAAGATCCGCGGCGATAAGATCGCCATGATCTTTCAGGACCCCATGTCCTCCCTGAATCCCCTGATTCCCGTGGGAAAGCAGGTAGCCGAGATGCTTCTTGAGCACCATAAGGATATTTCCGGGGAAGAGGCAAAAAAGGAGGAGCAGCCAGAGGAGGGGGTTCCTGTGCACCGGGTTTTAAATGCCTGGCTGAATCAGGAACCGTGCGAGATTCCGGTGATCACATCGGATGGCAGGTATAAGGGGTTCGAATCCTGGCCATACTGATACCAGATCAAAAAAAGGAGATGGATTCAGATGCGAAGAAGAATCGGGATTTTTGTGTGCTCTGTTCTGGCAGGTGTGATGGCCACAGGCTGTATGATGATTCCGGAGGTGCTTCAGGTGGACACAGCAGAGGTGGCACAGACCGGGATGCCGGATCATGAGCCGGTGATGACCATGGCCTGGTGGAGCCTGACCTATGAGATGCCCAATCCAGAAAAACTTCCGGTAAAGGTGCAGTTTCAATGTCTGAAAGGGCTTGAATAACAGCTGGAAAACGGCTACAATGGATAGATACAGGAAAGGACGAAAGAGAGCAGGTAAGGATGACGAAAGATGTTATGGTGACGATCTCCGGGTTCCATGTGGAGGAAGAAGAAAGTGATACCATTGAGATGGTACACATCGGACAGTATTTTGAGCGGAACGATACGCAGTATCTGCTCTATGATGAGCAGCTGGAAGGCATGTCGGAGCCGGTAAAGAACCGGATCAAGATCCGAAAAGGAAAGATGGAGCTTCAAAAAAGAGGCCCGGTTACCACCAATATGGTGTTTGAAGAAGGAAAGAGGGAGAGCAGCACATATGCGATCCCTTACGGGAGTTTTCTGATGGAGACTTATACAAAAAAAGTGGAGTTTCATTTGGAGGAAGACTGTCTGAAGGCAAAGGCTTTTTACGAGTTGAACATCAATGGAGTGCGGTATGCAAAGTGTGAGGTGCGTATAAAGGCCCAGTCGAAAAAGACATTTCAGCTGTAAAAGACAGGCAGCCGGTTTATAGAAAACCGGATACCGGATGTTGGAAAGAATAGGTGCCGGCAGGTGTCTGGGCAATGGTCAATTAGGAGGTACGGATGAAGAAAGGCAAGACGAAAGAAGCACCAAAGGTTATGGAGGAGTGGCTGTATCTGTCAGAGGAAGAGGGTGCGCTGCGCCTTCTTTATGAATTTCTGAAAGAGGAAGAGGGGCAGCGGGCGGAATTCTGGGAAGAAGCGGGAGTCTTGGAGATCGGGCTTTTGGATGCGGGGTCTGTGGATCTGGAGATCCTTCCCAGGGAAGAATGGGATGAAGAGCTTCTTGCCTGTATATGCGAACAGCAGGCGGCTGAGGTCTGTACAGTCACTTTCATGCAGGAGGACGCAAAAAAGGCACAGAAGGTTATGGAAATACTGGTCCAAAAGGCGGGCGGGATTTTCTGCGGGGATAACAGGGATTTTCTGCCGAGGATCAAAAGAGAGACAGGGGGATGAAAGAACGTGGAGACGACAAAAGAAAACAGACTGGGCGTGCTGCCCGTTGAACAGCTGATCCGGCAGTTTGCGGTGCCCAGCATCATCGCCATGCTGGTAGGTGCACTGTACAACATTGTGGATCAGTTTTTTATTGGAAGGAGTATCGGGGAGCTGGGCAATGCGGCTACGAATGTGGCGTTTCCGCTGACCACTTCCTGTGTGGCAGTTGCTCTTTTGTTTGGCATCGGAGGCGCTTCCTCCTTCAATCTGGCCCTTGGCCGCAAGCAGAAGGAGCAGGCGGTTCATTATATGGGCAATGCGGCAGTTCTTTTATTTGTGCTGGGGATCGTGCTGTGTCTTGTGGCTCAGATTTTTCTGGTGCCCATGCTGAAATTTTTTGGTTCACCGGACCGTGTACTTGCCTATGCAATCACCTATACAAGGATCACTTCTCTTGGCTTTCCCTTTTTTATCTATTCCAACGGAGGCGCCCATCTGGTCCGGGCAGACGGAACTCCCAAGTATTCCATGCTCTGCAACCTGACCGGTGCACTGATCAATACCATCCTGGATCCGATATTTATTTTTTGTTTTGGCATGGGGATGGCGGGAGCGGCATTGGCGACGATTATCGGGCAGATTGTGGCGGCAGGCATGATTTTTCAGTATATGCTTCACTGTAAGTCCGTGACGCTGAAGCCATGTCACCTGGTGATCCGGGCGGAGTATGCGATACATATTATGTCTTTGGGACTGTCGTCCTTTTTTAATCAGATTGCCATGATGGTCGTGCAGATTGTACTGAATAATTCCCTGACCTATTACGGGGCCCGGTCAGTTTACGGGGATTCCATACCGCTGGCCTGTGCAGGTATTATATCAAAAGTCGCGATGCTTTATTTTTCGATTGTGATTGGTCTGGCTCAGGGCCTGCAGCCGATTGCGGGCTATAACTACGGGGCAGAAAAGTATGACCGGGTAAAAGCGGTTTATTTTCGGACCGTACGGTATGCTCTGACGGTATCCAGTGTTGCGTTCTTTTTGTTCCAGCTTTTTCCAAGACAGATTATTTCGGTCTTTGGAGACGGCTCAGAGGAGTATTTCCTTTTTGCAGTGCGGTACTTTCAGATCTTTATGTTCATGACGTTCTTAAACGGCATTCAGCCGGTGACTGCTACGTTCTTTACGGCCATCGGCAAACCGGTGAAAGGAATCTTTTTGTCGCTGACCAGACAGATTCTGTTTTTGCTTCCGCTGATTGTGGTCTTTCCGATTTTCCTGGGGATTGACGGCATTATGTATGCGGGACCCATTGCGGATCTGGCAGCCGGGGCAGCGGCCATCGGAATGATCGCGTATGAGATGCGGCAGATTACAAGGATGCAAAAAGAGGGGGAGCGCTGCAAAGGCCCAGGCTGCGAAAAGACGCCCGGCACAGAGCTGGATCCTGATTGCACCGAGTGAGGAAAACACAGTGGTATGGAGCCTGTGGGACGCGTATCCGCCGGCATTCGCGCCATGGGCTGGTGTAGGAGGCGGCATTGCCGATGAGGATTCCGGTCTCAGGGGAAAAAGAAAGGTTTCCCGTCTGGCCTTGCGGGACAGGAGCGGGATCGTTTGGAGTGTACAGGGAGGATCGTTTGGAAAAGTACAAAGTTTTGAAAGAATATTTTGGATACGACGGATTTCGGCCGGGGCAGGAGGCCTTGATTGGCGGGATTCTCGGGGGGCAGGATGTACTGGGCATTATGCCCACAGGAGCCGGGAAGTCGATTTGTTATCAGGTTCCGGCACTTTTGCTACCTGGAATTACGATTGTGATTTCTCCGCTGATCTCGCTGATGAAAGATCAGGTGAGAGGGCTGAATGAGGCGGGGATTCATGCTGCTTACATCAACAGTTCTCTGACAGAGGGGCAGATCAGAAAGGCCATGGAGCTGGCAGGACAGGGCAGATACAAGATCATCTATGTGGCGCCGGAACGGCTCTTGAGCGGACTTTTTCAGGAGTTTTTAAGCAGAGCAGAGATCAGCATGGTGACAGTGGATGAAGCCCACTGCATTTCCCAGTGGGGGCAGGATTTCAGGCCCAGCTATCTGAATATAGTACATATGATTGCCGGGATGAAGAGAAGGCCCGTAGTCAGTGCCTTTACCGCGACAGCCACAGAGGAGGTTAAAAATGACATTCTGTGTGTGCTGGGACTTCAAAACCCCCGGGTGCTGGTGACAGGCTTCGACCGGGAGAACCTGTATTTTGAGGTGCGAAGCGGCGGACAGAAAGATCAGGAGCTTTTGCAGTATGTGCAGGAACACAGAAAAGAGAGCGGGATCATCTACTGTGCCACCAGGAAGAATGTGGAAGCGGTCTGCGAGCTTCTGAAGAAAACAGGGATCCCGGCGGTCCGGTACCATGCAGGTCTTTCTCCCCAGGAGCGCAAGTACAACCAGGATCTGTTTATCTTTGACGAGCAGCCGGTGATGGTGGCGACCAATGCCTTTGGGATGGGTATCGACAAGTCTAACGTTCGTTATGTGATTCACTACAATATGCCCCAGAGTATGGAAAATTATTATCAGGAAGCAGGCAGGGCCGGTCGGGATGCAGAGCGGTCGGAGTGTATCCTGCTTTACAGTGCGCAGGATGTCGCGGTGAATCGTTATCTGATCGAAAATAAGGAACAGAATCCGGAGCATACGTGGGAAGAAATCGAACAGATTCGGGAGAGAGATGAAGAACGGCTGCGCGCCATGACGTATTATTGCATGACAACCGGATGTCTTCGCGAATATATTCTGCGCTATTTTGGGGAAATCGGACATGGACGATGTGAAAACTGTCGGAATTGCGCCAGAGAGTATGAAGAAACAGATGTCACACAGGCAGCGGGAAAGATTATTTCCGGTATTATAGAATGCAGACAAAGATATGGCATCAATGTAACAGCCGGAATGCTGGCTGGAGAAAGCCGTGCCAAACTGCGGGAATATGGTGTGTCAGAGTATGAGTCATATGGCAGTCTGAAAGAACTGCGGGAGACAGAGATTAAGACCATTATCCAACAGATGCTGACAGAAGGTCTGCTTACAACATCAAACGATAAGTACGCGATTTTAAAAGTGACAGCAGAGGCGGATGCGGTGCTGAGAGGAAACAGACCGGTCATTTGGAAACGGCCAAAAGCGCAGATGAATCAAAACACAGAAAGACGTATATCGTCTGCCAGACTGCGAAAGTCTGATATATTGAATTCCAAAGGACTGGAATTGTTCGACCGGCTGCGCGCCCTTCGCACGGAGATCGCAAGAGAAGAAAGCATGCCGCCTTACATTATTTTTTCGGATAAAACGCTTGTGGATATGTGTGTCAGGGCGCCTTTGGAAAAGCGGGAAATGATGCAGGTGACAGGAGTCGGTGAAAACAAATATAAGCGGTATGGAGAACGGTTTTTGGCGGTGATTGCGGATTATACAGGAGGAGTACGGCAAAAATACTACTTTGGAGACGAAGCGGCTGCTGTGGCACAGACAGCGGCAGGACAAAAGAATCGCGTGCAAAAAGGGAAAGAAGCGGATTTTTATCTTACAAACGAGCAGGCACAGGCATTTCCATTTGCAGAAAAATATCTGGTTGTCGAACTGGCGGAGAAACTGAATGAGCTGCGTGACGCTGATATGGTAAAAAAGATTTCCGGCGCGGAAATATTCCGCAGGATACAGGAAAAGGGCTATGCGGGGGAAAAGATGGAAGATGGAATACGAAAAAAATATGTCACGCGAACAGGACAGGAGTCGGGATTGTTTCTGGGTATGCGTCTGAGTAAAAAGGGGACGGAATACGAAGATATTTATTATAATGAAAAAGCGCAGGAGATGATTGTGGCATGGATGAAAAAAGAGTAAGACAGCTGCGGCAGTGGGAAGAAAAAGTCTGATGTATGGGATGGACTTTGCACAGGCGGCAAAGTCCATCCGGCTCAGTAAGATTTAAATGAGGAGGACGGTTGAAAGCAGCAGTTAGTTTACTGGTTTTGCAGGTATCTGATCAATGTCTGCATAAACTGTTTCGCCGTCAAAATTCTGATTTGTCTGAATCATCATCTTACGATCATTGTCTGCACAAATGAATTGTATTTTTTCATAGGGAGAATCCAGACGATAAAGCTGATCCGTTTGCGGATTTAATGTCCATATTTTCCCACTATCTCTGGAGAAGAAAATCACATTCTTCTGATCGCCGGAAACGGATATGTCTAATTCTGTTTTGTTTATGATCTTTGCGGAGGCAGTATCGGAAGTAATTTCAAAAATCATACCGTGACCGCTAAAATCTCGCGTAAATCCATATTTTCCAAATATATTAAATTCACATATGGTTTGATTAGACAGGAATGCCGCCATATTTTTTCCGAGTCTGAGATCACCGATATAGTTGCCAAAGCTGTCATATTTTTCAATCCGTATGGCTGTTGGACGCCTCGGGTTATATTCATTTACCAGTACATAAACAACGGAGTCCCAGACTGCAAAATTGCTGATTGCTTCCCCTTTTTTTGTGTCGTAATGATATTTTTTCGTAAGAAAAGCAGTAAAATCTTTATGATTCGCATGACTCGGATCAAATAGATCCAGATAAGTAATACCATTATCACCGTCCACTATCCCTTTAAAGGATATGATTTTATGATCCAGCATATCTACATAGATCAGCGTCTGATATGAAGCGTCATCGGCACATTTTTTGAGGTTGTTGTTATCCATATCTATGACATATAACGGACTTATGATCTGTTCGTCGGGATTCGACCCGGCAGTTATGAGTTGATTGCAGGTAAAAAATATTTTGTGTCCGTTTACCGTATAATCCGCGGAAAATGTATATGGATTTGGAATTTCGCCAATAGGATAAGTCTTGTTGAGGCGAATATCGTATTTATAAAAAGTCAGTACGGTTTCTTCTGGTTTCGGATATTCATAGTTGAAATACAGAATCATACCATCAATCATGCAAAAAATACTAAACACAGAATCTGCATCAATTTCCAGAGTATCCAGAATATATTCGGCATCAGATATCGATGATACTTTTGAAATATGGTTTTCAGTCAAAGCAGTACTTTTGCAGGCAGACAGGAAACCGCATAAAAACAAAACTGACAGAATAGAGGGTATCTTTTTCATAATGATTACCTGTTCATTGCGTTGAAAGATTGAGTGGATCCATGTTACAGGATAAGATTAATAAATATATCCATTTTCCTCTTTGTGAAATAGCTTTATGGATGACACTGGCTGGTTTGTCATATACCATGGACGCATTGGGAATTACCCATTTGATGTAAGGATCCCCAACCATAAAATATGCCAGATCATTTCTGTATCCTGATATACACATGGTATGTCCGTCTGTACGGTATGCCCAGCCGTCATCTTTTTTTAAGGCTGTGCGAATTAAAGGCGGCGCATTTGTGTAAATATTTTTTTTCATAAATGATTTGCTCCTGTTTGTAATATTGTAGCTGCATGCATATATATTTGTTATCCGGATGCTTTAAGTGTAATACAAATTACGAAAATAGGCAATAATGAATTCATTGAATGTCGGAGGAGATTTGTTTGACGGGCTTTCTATCTGGAGAGAGGAAATCCATACCTTGAGCGTGCCATTATGACCGGAAATATCAGACTGTTTTTGGCTTCACCGAAGAGGAGGCGTTCAAAGCATTAGAGGAGTCTGCACTGGAAAGTAAAAAAGCTGATGTGAAAAGATGGTATGATAGGTTTTGTTTTGGTGAGTGTGGCAGTATTTATCATCCATGGTCTGTCACAAAGTTTTGATTGACGACGGATATATGAATGATCTGGAGAGAAATGGTATTTTCGCTGAACCAGCTTAAGGCATTCCAGAGTAACAGTTCAGTCAGGTCTGCGCATTTACTGCGCTGACCGTATGAAAGAGTAGTGGCTGCAGGTATTCAGCCCATCGCGAAGCGATTTCAAATGGCTGAATACGTAACAGTTCCATGGGTTATCTGAACTGTTACATTCCAGATAGAAAAACAGCATCTTTTCTGCATTTTCCTATTGACAGATTGCTTTTAAAGGTATATGATAGCAGCATCTGAGAAAGGAAGTATAGATATATGTTACGCTTAATTGTAATGGAGAATGGTGCAAACTAAATAGTTGCAGAGGAACAGCCTGTCTGCCGTCTTTGTGGCAGAATACGAGTTACGGCTGATCCTGTTCCGGCTGTATTTTTGCTGGTGCATTTGCCTTACAAAGTGCTTACATATATTTTCATTTTTTGCGTGATCATAAAAAGCATGGCGTTTGTCATGTTATTTTTTTACATTGATACCAGAATCTGGAGTTTAACCATAGGTATGTTTACGGATAACCATGGAGTGTCTGCATAAGAAGGCGGCACTGCATGGTTTTTTATATTATGGGAAAACGGAAAAAGGGAGGAAGACTATGAGAAGAATACGCGTCTACATTGGAAAAAACTGGTATCTTTATCTGTTTGCGATCAGCTGCATGATCTGCGCCATCGTGCTGGATATGCTGTATCCGAAAATAACGCAAAGTATCGTCGACGATGTGATTCTAAACGGCAGGCAGCAGCTGCTTACAAAACTGCTGGCAGGTATTGTGCTGGTCGGAATAGGGCGCAGTGTATGCGGGTATCTGAAGGAATTTTTGTTTGACGTACTGGCGTCGAAGATCGCATCTTTGCTGCGCAAGGATTTGTTTGGACATCTTCAGACGCTGTCTGCAGGATATTTTGACAATGCCAATACCGGAGAATTGATGGCACGGGTAAAGGATGATGTGGATAAGATCTGGAATGCGCTTGGATTTGTCGGAATGCTGACGATTGAGGTGACGATTCACGTATCATTTGTCCTGTACTGTATGTTTCAGCTGAGCTATCAGCTGGCTCTGATTCCGCTGGCTGCCATGGCGATATGCGGAATTACGGCAGTGATTATGGAGTGCAGACTGGATGGGATATATGAGGAAATTAGTGAGGAAAATGCGGCGCTGACGACGGTTGCAGAAGAAAATCTGGCAGGTGTGCGTACAGTCAAGGCATTTGCAAGAGAAAAGCATGAGATTGCAAAGTTTTTATCGCACAACGAAAGGTATTATGAACTGAATATTACGCAGTCAAAAATTATGGTACGTTATTATCCGTATTTTCAGTTTATTGGGAAAGCGCTGCCGGTATTTATGGCAGTGCTGGGCGGCAGTTTTGTGATAAAGAACAGGCTGACGCTTGGCGCGCTTGTTGCGTTTATCGAGTATAGCCGTAACTGTACCTGGCCAATGGAAATGATGGGGTGGCTGACGAACGATTTATCGGCGGCAGTCGCGTCGTATAAAAAACTGCAGAAGATTTTTGACGAAGAACCGGAAATCAAAGATCAGGCAGAGGCCAGAGTGCTGGAGCGGATTGAGGGAGAAGTAGCGTTTGAGCATGTGTCGTTTGGACTGGATGGAAAGCAGATCTTATCAGATATTGATTTTAAAATTCCGGCAGGTCATACGCTTGGGATTATGGGAGCGACAGGATCCGGAAAATCTTCTCTGATTTCGCTGCTTCAGAGGTTTTATGACGCAGATGAGGGAGTCGTAAGGCTGGATGGGGCAGATGTCCGGACGCTGACGCTGCGGCAGCTGCGTGGCAGTATTAATGTCGTGCTGCAGGATGTGTTTTTGTTCTCAGATACGATAGAGGAAAATATAAAAATGGGCAAACGCCGGCAGCTTGCGATGAAGGAAGTGCGAAAAGCCGCACAGGACGCGCAGGCCAGCGGATTTATTGAAAAAATGGATGAACAGTATCAGACAGTCATCGGCGAACGCGGCGTCGGTCTGTCGGGAGGACAGAAACAGCGTATCAGCATTGCCAGAGCATTGTCCAAACAAAGTCCGGTGCTTGTCATGGACGATTCGACTTCCGCGCTGGATATGGAGACAGAGCATGAGATTCAGAAAATGCTGCAGGAACTCGGGCACACAACGAAGATTATTATTGCACACCGTATTTCTGCAGTCTGTCACGCGGATGAGATTCTCTATCTGGAAAACGGATGTATCGCAGAACGGGGAACGCATCAGGAGCTGATGGAGAAACGCGGATTGTATTTTCAGACATTTGAAGCACAGTACGGCGCTTATGACAGGGAGCTGGCTGAGCTTTAACGGGAAAGGAGGCTGTTATGGCAGTAAATTCTTATCGGGATGACGAGCAGATGGATCATACAGGCAGGAAAAAGATACTGCGTCGTCTGCTTGGCTATTTATTTGAATTTAAAGGAGCGGTTTTGGGGGTGATGGCGCTGATGGCAGGAGCAATCGCGATCTCTTTGCTGAATCCGCTGTTTATTGAAGAAGCGCTCGATCACTATATCGCAAGTCAGGATTTTCAGGGGCTGGTCAGACTTGGAATCGTTGCGGCGGCGTTAAATCTGATATTTATTGTGCTGGTGAAGCTGCGTATGTATGCGATGTCGGTCGTTTCCAATAAAATACTTTTAAGAATCCGCCAGGATTTGTATGAACATATCCAGACGCTTTCATTTTCGTTTTTTGACAGCAGGCCGACCGGGAAAATTCTGGCAAGGATTATCGGAGACGTCAATGCGTTAAAAGATGTATTTGTGAATTCGGTAACGACGCTGATACCGGAATTTGTTACCGTCGCCGGCGTCGTGCTTATTATGGTAGTAAAAGACTGGCGGCTGGCACTGGCGTCGCTGAGTACGATTCCGATTATGGCGGCTGGCGTATGGATGGTGCAAAAAGCGTCGCATAAGCGCTGGCAGATCTTTCGAAAAAAAGCGTCCAATCTGAATGCTTACGTGCATGAGGATATTGCCGGCATGCGTGTGGTACAGAGTTTTCGGGCACAGGATGAAACGAGTGAGATTTTTGGAAATCTGACAGATGAGCACAGAGATTCCTTTCAGGATGCGTGCAGGTATGCAGATTTATTCGGGCCGGTAGTTGATTTTTGCTGGGGGATTGGGGCGATGATGCTGTATCTGATCGGCATTCGCGTACTTGGCATCGGGCAGGCGTCGGTCGGACTTTTGGTAGCGTTTGGCAGTTATATCAATATGTTCTGGAACCCGATTTTAAATCTTAGCAATTTTTACAACAGTCTGATTACCAATCTGACAGCCGCAGAGCGTATTTTTGATATTCTTGATACGGAGCCGGATATTACAGACCGTGAGTTTGTGCAGGAGCTGCCGCCGATACGGGGAAGCGTGGAGTTTTCTCATGTCAGCTTTACGTACGATAAAGGCACGCCGGCGGAGACAAATGTGTTGTCTGATGTCAGCTTCAAAGTGCAGCCGGGGGAGACCATTGCGCTGGTCGGCCCGACCGGAGCCGGAAAGACGACGATTGTGAATCTGATCAGCCGTTTTTACGATATCGAAGAAGGCGTGATATCCGTGGACGGCTATGATCTGACCAAAGTTTCCATCGAGAGCTTTCGACGGCAGATGGGGGTAATGACGCAGGACAATTTTATTTTTCATGGAACGATACGCGACAATATTTTATACGGCAGACTAAACGCTACGGAAGAAGAGATGATCCAGGCGGCAAAGGCAGTACATGCGCATGAGTTTATTATGAAAATGGAGCATGGCTACGATACCGAATTAAAAGAACACGGAGCCGGACTTTCCATCGGACAAAGACAGCTGATTGCGTTTGCACGTACCATGGTTTCCGTGCCGAAAATACTAATCCTGGATGAGGCTACTTCGAGTATCGATACACATACGGAACTGCTTGTGCAGGAAGGCATCGAGGCGCTGCTTGCAGGAAGGACCAGTTTTGTGATCGCACACCGGCTGTCTACGATTCAGAACGCAGACCGTATTTTTGTAATCGATCAGGGCGGTATTTTAGAACAGGGAAGTCCGAAAGAGCTGATGAAAAAGAAAGGCGCTTATTATCAGCTGTATATGGCGCAGTTTGCGGGGATTGTGTGTTAATATTTTAAACGTTCAGGGTTATTATCCTGCCCTTTGAAAGCCGGCAAAAGAAAAAATCGCTGTATTTCCTTATATTTATCGGACTGCAGCGATTTTTTGCCGGTCTGGCGCAGGTGATTTCTTTTGTTTTTTCAATCATTAAAACAGACCGCCGGTTAAGCAGTCAGCAAAAACGGCTGATATACCGAAAGGAATACCAATACAGACACAATAATTACCGTTCCAATATAAAACGTTTTATGATACGCCTTTTTATACAATCCGATGCCAAACGACAGTCCAAAGGCAATATCAAAGATTGTTTGCGCTAACAACATATGACGGCTGCATAATACGATCAGGCAGGCGGCGCCCTCAGCGAACAATCCGCTTGCAGGCAGAGCGTAAAGAAATGAATTGAACACATTCTGTCTGTTCCAAAAATATAAAACAAAGCTGCCAATGCCGCAGGCAACTGATAATATAGAATATAAAATAAACAGGTTCGTCTGGAACTGTCCTTCATTTGAAAATCCTGGTATATAAAAGCCTAACAGGTATTTCAATCCATAAAAACTGATTGTCATGCCAAACAGATAGAGAAATGAATTGAGAAATGCGTTTATATTTGATGAACTCAAACAGGTAATGATACCCACACTTGCAATCCAAAACCCGAAGAGAGTTGCGATGGACGGCAGACTCCAAATACTTTCTTCGTATGGTAAGAAATCTGTAAGCCGGCATAAAATACCGGCTGCTATGCCTGTCAGGAATAATATGAAATATGATTTTTTGTGATCGATTCGTTTCATAGATGACTGCCTCCATAACTGCTAATTTGTCAAACGCTTTCTATTTTATATTTTATCACAAACGCCTGTTTGATTCCAATAAAAATATTCTTAATCTTCTTACGTATTTTTGACATCTTTTTTGTGAAAAATATCTTGCAATATACCCGCAGGGGGTATATAATAATCAATGAAGCCAAAAGACTAAGACAGAAAGAGGAAATAGAATGCCAGAAGATAACAGGGATATAAAGGCAGATATAACAGCATCCGCAGACAGCGGCTGTTGTGGCAAACATGCAGACGCCGGCAGCGGCAGAGAACAAGCGGATACCAGAAAGATAAAAGAACGCACGCAGCAGGAGTACAAAGATCTGATTCACCGGCTGAACCGGATAGAAGGCCAGGTACGCGGTATCCGCGGCATGGTAGAAAGAGACGCCTACTGTACGGATATTCTCGTGCAGGTTGCGGCAGTAAACGCGGCGCTGAACAGTTTTAATAAAGTGCTGCTGGCCAGTCACATAAAAACGTGTGTGACAAGAGATATTCGCGATGGAAAAGAAGAAACCGTAGACGAGCTTGTAGCGGTTTTGCAGAAATTAATGAAATAAGGAGGCAGTCAGAATATGGAACAGTACACGGTTACCGGAATGAGCTGCGCTGCCTGCAGTGCGCGGGTGGAAAAGGCGGTGGCCAAAGTGCCGGGCGTTACCGCCTGTTCGGTCAGTCTGCTGACCAATTCCATGGGAGTGGAAGGGACAGCGGATGCAGGGGAAATCATTCGCGCGGTAGAAGGCGCCGGTTATGGAGCAGCGCAAAAACATGCGTCGGCGTCCGAACAGAGCGGATCGCGGCAGGAAGAGGAGATGCTTGCGGATCATGATACGCCTGTTTTGAAAAAACGGCTGTATGCTTCGCTGGGGTTTTTAATTGTGCTGATGTATCTTTCGATGGGGCATATGATGTGGAGCTGGCCGGTTCCGGCAGTTTTAGAGAAAAATCATGTGGCTATGGGGTTGATACAGCTGCTGCTAACCGTTATAATTATGGTGGTGAATCAGAAGTTTTTTATTAACGGTTTTCAGAGTCTGTGGCATGGGGCGCCAAACATGGATACACTTGTGGCGCTTGGCTCTACGGCGGCTTTTGTCTACAGTACGTATGCGCTGTTTGCGATGACAGACGCGCAGCTGCGCGCGGATATGGACGGCGTTATGGCGTATATGCATGAGTTTTACTTTGAATCGGCCGCAATGATTTTAACGCTGATTACCGTAGGGAAAATGCTGGAAGCCCGTTCCAAAGGAAAGACGACAGATGCGTTAAAGGGACTGATGAAGCTGGCGCCAAAGACCGCGACTGTCATCAGAGACGGCGAACAGGCGCAGGTATCGATCGAACAGGTACAAAAAGGCGACACTTTTGTCGTGCGTCCCGGGGAAAATATTCCGGTGGACGGAGTCGTGCTGGAAGGAAGCAGCGCGGTAAACGAAGCGGCGCTGACAGGAGAAAGCATTCCTGTGGATAAAGCGCCGGGAGATGCCGTGTCTGCGGCAACGGTGAACCAGTCCGGATTTTTAACATGCGAGGCAGTCCGCGTCGGCGAAGATACGACGCTGTCGCAGATTATTCGAATGGTGAGTGATGCGGCGGCTACAAAAGCGCCGATTGCAAAAGTTGCAGACCGTGTGTCCGGCGTATTTGTTCCTGCCGTGATTGCGATTGCGGCAGTTACGATTCTGGTCTGGCTGTTTGCGGGAGAGAGCATCGGTTTTGCGCTTGCAAGAGGGATTTCTGTGCTGGTAATCAGCTGTCCGTGTGCGCTCGGACTGGCCACGCCGGTTGCGATTATGGTCGGCAGCGGCGTAGGCGCAAAAAGCGGTATTATGTTTAAGACGGCTGTTTCGCTGGAAGAAACAGGGAGAACAGAAATCGTTGCATTGGATAAAACGGGAACAATTACCAATGGAACGCCAAAGGTTACAGATCTGATACCGGCGGAGGGTATCTCAGAGCAGGAGCTGCTACGGCTGGCGAACGCGCTGGAGCAAAAAAGTGAACATCCGCTGGCTGCCGCTGTGCGGGAATATGCGCAGGAACAGGGAATTGCAGCGGAGGAAGTGCAGGATTTTACCGCGCTGCCAGGAAATGGACTGACGGCCGTATATCAGGGCGACAGACTGGCTGGCGGGAACGGCAGGTTTATCAGCTCCCATGCACAGATACCGTCACAAATGATGCAACTGTCGGAACAGCTTGCCGGAGCTGGGAAAACGCCGTTATTTTTTGCAAGAGAAGGACAGATACTTGGAATGATCGCGGTAGCGGATGTGATCAAACAGGATAGCCCGCAGGCAGTGCGTGAATTGCAGAATATGGGCATTCGTGTTGTAATGCTGACCGGAGATCATGAGCGTACGGCAAAAGCCATTGGCGCGCAGGCCGGTGTCGATGAAGTCATCGCAGGAGTACTTCCGGATGGGAAGGAAAGCGTCATTCGTTCTTTGAAAGAACAGGGACGTACGGCGATGGTCGGCGATGGGATGAACGATGCGCCGGCACTGACAAGAGCGGATATTGGGATTGCGATTGGAGCAGGCACAGATATTGCCATCGATGCGGCGGATGTGGTATTGATGAAAAGCAGTCTGCTGGATGTGCCGGCAGCGATCCGGTTAAGCAGGGCAACGCTGCGTAACATTCATGAGAATCTGTTTTGGGCCTTTATCTATAATATGATCGGGATTCCACTGGCGGCAGGAGTCTTTATCCCGCTGCTGCACTGGCAGTTAAATCCAATGTTTGGAGCAGCAGCGATGAGTCTGTCCAGCTTTTGCGTGGTCACAAACGCGCTGCGCCTGAATCTCGTATCTGTTCATAATGCAGCAAAAGATAAAGTCGTGAAAAAAAAGCAGACTTCTAAAACGAATCAGAATATGGCGAATCAAAACAAGGAGGAAATGAGAATGGAAAAGACAATGAATATCGAAGGTATGATGTGCGCACACTGTGAGGCAAGAGTAAAGAAATGTCTGGAGGCGCTGGCAGAGGTGGATGAGGCCGTAGTCAGCCACGAGGCCGGAACAGCGGTAGTAAAGCTGCATGCAGAGCTGGCGGATGAGGTACTGCGTAAAACGGTAGAAGATCAGGATTATAAGGTGACAGGTATACAGTAATCAGCAGACAGGGGGATACGGCTGCCGGCATCAGAGCGGCAGCATGCCTGTTGTCAGATCATAAACTGACGATGTACGACAGGCGTGCCGAAAAGGAAAAGAGGAATCGTATGCATGACAAAATGACCAGAAGAGATATTGCACGGATGGAAGAAGAGATCGAATACCGCAGACTCGTAGTGCGTAAAGAAGCGCTGGAAGCTGTCAAAGAGGCTCGTGCACAGGGGGATCTGAGCGAAAACTTTGAGTACCATGCGGCAAAAAAGGATAAAAACCAGAACGAAAGCAGAATTCGTTATCTGGAAAGAATGATTAAAACGGCGCAGATTATCGACGACGAGTCCAATGCCGACGAAGCAGGGCTCGATAATACAGTGACGGTTTATTTTGAAGAAGATGACGAGACCGAAACGTTCCGCCTTGTGACGACTGTCAGGGGCAATTCGCTCAAAGGGATGATCAGTATCGATTCGCCAATGGGCAAAGCAATTTTGGGACACAAGGTCGGAGACCGGGTAACGGTAAAAGTAAATCCGGATTATAGTTATGATGTGATTATAAAATCCATTGAGAATACCGTAGACGACGGGACGGACAGGCTGCGCAGGTTTTAAAAAATGACAGCCTGTCCATTCAGAATATCGATGGTTCAAAGGAGCGTGCGAAATATGAAAAAAAGAAAAAGCATCTGTATCGCGGCGATCTGCTTTTTGTTTCTTCTGACAGGCACATTTTTGCATCTGCCGCGTCAGACAGGCGTCTGTGCGTCCAAAGCTCTGAATCTGGAGCAGATCGAGCAGACATTTGCGCAGGCGCTGAAAAATAACAGACAGACGGTAACCTTTACCGCTTCTGCGAGCTGTACGACGACACAGATTCGCAATGCGCTGGATCGCGCGGCGAAAAGTCAGAATCGTATTCTGACAGGCAGCGTTCGTTTTCAGAAACGCACAAACAGCGCAAGTCCCAACGCAACCTATACGGTGGAACTGTCAGACAGCGCGTTTGTCAAAATCAAACGTCTGAAATCAGAATCTGCGGCAGTGAAAGCGGCGGCAAAGGCATTAAAAAACAGAAAATATTCGACGAATTATTACAGCGATACTTCGTATTATCACATATTTGTAAAAATGCTCCAGCAGCATCCGGAATATAATTATAATACGGTAGTATGGAGAAATACTAACGGGACATACGGCTATCACAGAGGCGACTCCTTATCGAAAAAAGAGCAGGATCAAAAAATAAAAGCGGCAGACAAGGCTGCAGATCAGGCGGTAAAAGCATGTATCAGGCCGGGAATGTCTGTGAAGCAAAAAGCAAAAGCGATACACGATTACCTGATTCAGACGTGCAGCTATAACCAGCAGGCTGCATCGGCAGGGAATCGGTATGACGACGCGTTTACCGCGTATGGCGCGCTGGCAGACGGTTCTGCGGTCTGTCAGGGATATGCCGCGGCATTTAATCTGATGGCGCAAAAATGCGGCGTGCAGTCGATGGCAGTATGTGGAAGAGCCGGCGGCGTGGCACATGCGTGGAATTATGTAAAGATTGGAAATAAAAATCGCTATATCGACTGTACCTGGGATGATACGGATACGGAAAAGATCCGTTACGATTACTTTGACGCAACAGAAGAAAAGATGCGGGAGCAGCATGTGTGGACAGCTGCAGATTTTCCGGCAGGAGATATCGGATATTCCAAATATTTTAAATAACCGTTCCGGCAGAAAATACGCCGGCTCTAAATCATGTATGGATGATTGGGGCCGGCGTTTGTATTTCATGGAACAGAGATTTTTCGGAAAACGGCGTCGAAATATCAGGCGGAGAGGCGCAGAAAATCGCACTGGCAAGAGCTATGTATAATCATCCTGTAAATTCAGAAAGATATTGTCAAGTGTGTTTGTAAACTTTTCTTTATAATATATATAATAAAAAAACCTAAAAGCAAAAATTTGAAGTAAATTTAAAAATTTACAACTTATGCTGAGAAAACCGTACTTATATATTGAAAGCAGCTTTCAAAAAGATGCAAGGGAGGAAA
>OFHA01001260.1_pt1 | contig 18214 bp, 13 predicted proteins | sample 1521891 | NCBI WGS metagenome assembly OFHA01 (sample SAMEA3504089, study PRJEB24116) | mouse gut metagenome | biome: mouse gut; feature: mouse-associated habitat; material: faeces | place: Denmark | collected 2011
CCGTCACAATACGGATGGAAACGTCCCATTTGTATTCTTTCTTATATTCTTTTCCGGAAATCTCGCACACCCTGTTCCGAAGCGCCCGGATGGTATCCACGTCAAAAATGGAATCCACGTCCTGAACCACCGCCGCAAGACGCTCAAGGCCCATGCCGGTATCAATATTTTTCTGCTCCAGCTCCGAATAATTGCCTTTGCCGTCGTTGTCAAACTGGGTAAACACGTCGTTCCAGACTTCAATGTATCTGTCGCAGTCGCAGCCTACGGTACAGCCCGGTTTGCCGCAGCCGTACTTCTCGCCTCTGTCATAATAAACCTCAGAACAGGGGCCGCAGGGACCTGAGCCGTGCTCCCAGAAATTGTCCTCCTTGCCGAAACGGAAAATCCGCTCCTTCGGAATCCCGATTTCCTTATTCCAGATGTCAAAAGCCTCGTCATCCTCCAGATAAACGGAAGGATAAAGTCTGTCTGCGTCAAGACCCACTACATCGGTTAAAAATTCCCATGTCCAGTTAATGGCCTCCCTCTTGAAATAATCGCCGAAGGAAAAGTTTCCCAGCATTTCAAAAAAGGTGCCGTGGCGGGCGGTTTTGCCAATGTTTTCAATGTCGCCTGTACGGATGCACTTCTGGCAGGTGGTCACCCTCTTTCTGGGGGGAATCTCCTGTCCTGTAAAGTAGGGCTTTAAGGGCGCCATACCCGAATTAATCAAAAGCAGACTGTTATCGTTGTGGGGAACAAGGGAAAAACTCTTCATCGCGAGATGTCCCTTGCTCTCAAAAAATTCCAAAAACATTTTGCGCAATTCGTTTACGCCATATTGTTTCATTTGTATAACCATGCTCCTTTCCGTATTCTGCCGTTTTAAAAGTTCATTTTATCCGCAAAGTAAGCGTCCAGCTCCGCAATTTTTACCCGCTCCTGCTCCATGGAATCCCGGAACCTTACCGTCACGCAGCCGTCCGTCTCGGAATCAAAGTCGTAGGTCACGCAGAACGGCGTACCGATCTCATCCTGCCTGCGGTATCTCTTACCGATATTGCCTCTGTCGTCAAACTCACAGTTATATTTTTTGCTCAGCGCCGCATAAATCTTTTCCGCACCCTCATTTAATTTTTTGGACAGCGGCAGCACCCCGATCTTAACGGGCGCAAGTGCCGGATGGAAGCGCAGAACGGTCCTCATATCGCCGCCTTCCAGCTCTTCTTCATCGTAAGCCGCACACAGGAACGCCAGCACCACACGGTCCGCGCCAAGGGAAGGTTCAATCACATAGGGCACATATTTCTCCCCCTTGCTGTCATCAAAATAACTCATATCCTCACCGGACACTTCCTGATGTCTGGTCAGGTCATAGTCTGTCCTGTCCGCGATACCCCACAACTCTCCCCAGCCGAAGGGGAATAAAAACTCGATATCCGTGGTGCCCTTGGAATAGAAACAAAGTTCTTCCTGCGCATGGTCTCTCAGCCTCATCTCGTCTTCTTTCATGCCGAGAGATAAGAGCCAGTCTCTGCAGAAGCCTCTCCAGTACCGGAACCACTCCATATCCGTCCCCGGCTCACAGAAAAACTCCAGTTCCATCTGCTCAAACTCTCTGGTACGGAAGGTAAAGTTCCCGGGTGTGATCTCATTTCGGAAAGATTTACCGATCTGCCCGATACCAAACGGCAGTTTCTTCCGGGAAGTTCTCTGTACGTTTTTAAAGTTTACAAAAATACCCTGGGCTGTCTCCGGTCTTAAATACACCGTATTTCTCGCATCTTCGGTCACGCCCTGGAATGTCTTGAACATCAGATTAAACTGACGGATATCCGTAAAATTATGCTTGCCGCAGGTAGGACAGGGCACGTTGTGCTCCTCGATAAAATTCTTCATCTCCTCCTGGGAATAGGCGTCGATGGGCCTGCCCAGATCGATGTGATTCTCCTGCGCATAGTCCTCAATGATTTTATCCGCGCGGAACCGCTCCTTACATTCCTTACAATCCATCAGCGGATCGGAAAAGCCGCCCAGATGGCCGGAAGCCACCCATGTCTGGGGATTCATTAATATGGCGCAGTCCACACCCACATTGTAGGGATTTTCCGTGATAAATTTCTGCCACCATGCCTTCTTTACATTATTTTTCAGTTCCACACCCAGATTGCCGTAGTCCCATGTGTTGGCAAGCCCGCCGTATATCTCGGAACCGGGATACACAAATCCCCTTGCCTTCGCCAGCGCTACGATCTTCTCCATTGTTTTTTCCATAATTCTCTCCTTTTTATTCCAGTTCCGTATCCATCCTACCATTACACCGGTTATCTAAGACAATTTCCTACTGCTTCGCATCAGAAAATTGTCTTGTGCAATGTCCGGATGGATACTGTTTTCATGTTCCAGTTCCGTATCACCAGTATTTTTTATTTAACCGTTCAATAAAATATATGCAAGGTCATCCGTCTCGGAAACTTCCACCGCGTTCTTTCCCGCCACGGTCACATTGTCGGAAATATAAAGAAGCCCGTTCTGGGTGCTGATCTGCACCGGTGCGCCCAGGTTCATCTCATTGTCATAGATGATGATCTTATTCTTTCCCATGGCCAAAATATCGTCTTTCCCCTGCAGTACTTCCTCGCCTTCCGCGCTCTGCAGCTTTATCTCCAGATCAAATCCCTGTTCAAATGCATCCTCCACCGTTCCATAGAAAAAAGGAGCCCTCAGGGCAGGATCTACCGCCACGACATCCATGTTCATAAATCCGTCAAAAGCCTCCGCATCAGGGAATGTCATCACAACCTTCACTACGCCATCGCCAGATTCCACAGCCGTCACCACGATACCGTTTTCCCCGCTCAGATGACTGCTGTTGTACAGATCCGTCTTTTCCTGCATCATGCTCTGCAGCGCATCCGCCGAACCCTCACCGAAATCCTCTACCATCGTATGCTCTATCGTCCCATCCTTCTGTATTGCAATGGTCGTCACCTCCGCCGTCGCCTTCCCGCAGCCCGTTAAAAGAAATACCATAAGCATCACAAGCAGCACTCTATTCCATTTTTTCATAACTGTTCTCCATTTCCTGCTTTTTTAGGGCATAACATACTTATTATAATCGACCGAACCCTATTTTTCAATATGCAAATTTCCGGTTCGCACAGCATACTCTTTATCTTTTTCAGTGCCAGACCATGATTATTTTTTCATGGAATTTCCCTCAGCACTCCTTTCCCCCATTCCTCTCATCCCCGGTCTTTGGCGCATACGGCCTCATCCCCGGACCGGATCAGCTTTTTATCTCTTCCGCCTCCCGATACAACCACAGATAACCGTATCCATCCAGCTCCGGCGCATTTCCCGAAAGTTTCTTTCCGGTCACCAGATTGACAAAGCCTTTTTTGTCTCCCAGTATACTCTCATCCACCGCCGCCGGCGCATCGCTGAAATTGTAATACGCTATAAACTCCCTTCCGTCCAACGCCCTGCTGATCCCCAGCACATGAGGATTGCCGCTCTCAAAGACAGAAGTTTCCGCCTTCATACCGAAGATCTCATGCGCCGCGCGTATCTTCTCCAGTGTCCGCAGCGCTTTAAAAATCCTTTCGGGCACTTCTTCTTTTGCGCCCTCTTTCACACTTCTTCTCCGGCGTGCCGCCGAATCCGGGTTGTGAACGTCAAACTTCACATAATCCCACGGAAAACTGCCCCGATGGAGATAACGGCTGTCCGCCCGTTTATCAGGATCTTCCTTATAAGTATAATCATTTAACTGCCCGATCTCATCCCCGCTGTAGAGCACCGGAATCCCGCTCTGGGAAAGCAGATACGCATGAAGCATCACAATACATCGGATCGCCTTCTCCGTCTTTGCCTCATCCTTCTCATAGAGAGCCGCCTCCAATCCGCTTAATGACGCCGTAGTGCCGCAGAGCCTTGCATCCCCCAGCCTTGGATCATCATTGTAGAGTTCTCCTCTGGCCTCGCTCCCCGCCCACTTGCCGGTCAGATAATCATTCAGATACTTTTTATGCGCCACTTCATCGGTCCCGAACCGCCTCATCCAGTCGTAATCCAGCCCCCAGCCGATATCATCATGGCAGCGCAGATAATTGAGGAACACATATTCCTTCGGCAGCACAAACACCTGCTCAAGCTGCCGCTTCAACAAAGCCACATCTTTTGTCGCCACCGTATGCCAGGTGCTCGCCATGGTGGTCACGTTATACAGCATATGGCATTCCGGCTTCTCCACGCTGCCAAAATAAGGCACCACCTTCGCCGGTTCCATCACCACCTCCCCAAGCAGGAGAACGCCCGGACAGACAATCTCGCCGATCAGCCGCATCATCCGCACAAGAGTATGTACCTGAGGAAGGTTCCTGCAGTTTGTGCCCAGCGTCTTCCAGATGTAGGGCACCGCATCTAACCGGATAATATCGATGCCGCAGTTTGCCAGAAACAGCATGTTCCCAACCATATCGTTGAACACCACACAGTTCTCATAGTTCAGGTCCCACTGATAGGGATAAAAGGTCGTCATAACTACCTGGTGACAGTCCTCCAGCCAGGTAAAATTCCCCGGCGCCGTGGTAGGAAATACCTGGGGCATGGTCTGTTCAAAGCGTCCCGGAATATCCCAGTTGTCATAAAAATAATAGCGCTTTCTTGCCTCCGGATCGCCTGCCCTCGCCGCCTTCGCCCAGGCGTGGTCCTCACTGGTATGGTTCATCACAAAATCCATACAGCAGCTCATGCCCTTTTCATGCATCTCCTTCGTCAGCGCTTCCAGATCCTCGATCGTCCCCAGCTCCGGCTGCACCTTTCTGAAATCCGCCACCGCATAGCCGCCGTCGTCCCTCCCTTTCGGGCTCTCCAGCAGAGGCATCAGATGCACATAATTCACGCCGCAGGACTCGATATAGTCCAGTTTTTCCCTGACACCCTGTAACGTCCCGGCAAAAGCGCCGGTATAAAGCATCATCCCCAACAGCTCATTGCTCTTATACCAGTCCTTATCCTTCTCCCGCGCCCGGTCCAGCTTCTTTAAGCCGGCATCCCGCTTTTCATAATACTCATACATGGAATCGCAGAGCCACTCAAACCCCTGCATGTCATTGTGATAAATTTCACAATACAGCCATTTCAGCTCGTCGATCCTCTCCTCAAACCGTTTTTTGTATTCCGCCTTCTGCGTTTTTGTGCTCATCTGTTCCCTCCTGTCCTCTCTGCCACCTGCCACGCCGCAGGATATAGATCTATTCTTTCTTACCGCAAAAACATCCCTACTTCTCCTCGATTCTCACCATCAGCCTCGATGCATGTCCTCCTCCATGATATACCCGGTTATGCGCCGTTACAACCGTAGTGCCGTGATACCCGTCAACCGTATTGCTGTTGGGGAAGATAAAATTCTCGGCCCCCGATGTGACCGTCATCCTGATACGGTGCCCTTTCCTAAAACAATTGGATATCTTTGTCGTGCGTATTTTCAGGCAGGCAATCTCACCCTCCCTTAAAAATTCCGACTTCCCGAAACCGTTTCTGTAACGGGCGCTGAGCATACCGTCTACAAGCTTGATCGAACGCCCGCTCTCGTCCACATCCGTCACCCGCACGATAAAATCCGTGTCAGGCGCATCGGAGGAAATATACAGCTCCGCCATCATATCCCCTGTCACAACCATGTCCTGCGGAAGCGGCGCCGACGTATAACAGAGCATATCCTGCCGCTTCTCCTCCTGCGTATAGTCCTCCGGCACCTCCAGTTCATTCTCAGACATATCCACAATATGTACCGCCGGATTCTTCGGATCGTAGAGATAACCGTCTGATAACTCCCGCCCGGGTTTTTCAAACACAAGCTGCCCGTCCCCCTCCGAACCGTTTGCTCCGCCCTCACCGTCCAGATAAAGAGCGGTCAGTTTCGTCTGAGGCACAGGCCAGTTTTCGGCGGTTTTCCACCGCTCTTCCCCTACCGTATAATATTCCACCGGCGCGCTCTTCTCTATCCCGTTTTCCACGCCTTTCAGATGATACTCAAACCATTTGAAATACAAAAGATCCAGATCAAACCGGAGCGCACTGCTGCCAAAGGATACGCCGTGCATGTCATATCTGCTGTTTCCGCTGTGCTGCCAGGGGCCAAGGATCACCTTCCGCATCCCCGCCGGAAAATCATGGACGATCTCCAACGCCTCCGTGGTTCCCATACCGTTGTCATCAAACCACCCGGACTGGATCAGCGCCGGAATCTCTGCCCCCTTAGAGCGCTCCCGCCAGTTGGTACACCGCCAGAACTCATTATAGTCGCTCTTTTCCAGCCATTTTGTCAAAAAAGGAACCTCATAGCCAAGCGCCTTTTTTGGTATATCGGTCAGAGGACGGATTTTCAGCACCTCCTCCCAGTCATCCCGCTCCATCAGTTCCGGGCGGAACTCTTTCCCGGAGACGGAAAACGCCCAGGCAAGAGAGCCCGAAGTAAAGCAGCCGCCCCTGCGCGGCAGATCCACAAAGGCGCTGCCCGCGCACACAACACTGATCAGCGCTTTCAGATAAGGATTACCGCTCGCCGCGGCCGCCCACTGCACAAAGCCCAGATAGGAGCCGCCCACCATACCGATTCTCTGAGTACACCAGCTTCTTGAGGCGATCCAGTTCAGCGTATCGTCCCCGTCCTCCACCTCGTGACAGTTCGGCATCCACTCTCCTTCGCTCTCATTGCGCCCCCGCACATCCTGAATGACAACGGCATACCCCCGCTGCACATAGCGGTAATAGGCTTCGCAGCCCTCCTCCTTGCCATAGGGCGTCCGCACAAGGACCGCCGGAACAGCCTCACCGATTCCCTTCGGCAGATAGACGTCAGCAGAGAGTTTTACCCCATCCCGCATCGGCACCTCAAACCTCCCGAGATACTCCACCGGATATAGCTTTTCATCGCGCCACGCCTCTCTCCACAGCCTTATCACTGTCCGCTCCTCAAAGCCTTCCTCCACCAGCACCGCCGCCAGTTCCCTGACCGGACAGTTTACCGCGATAAGCCGCCCCTCTTCCATCTGCTTATTATTGGGGAACTTTACATCCCTCTGCAGATAATGAATCCCGTCTTCACTGGTATAGCGCTCTTTCTCCAATGCAAATTCGCCCGTTCCGCTCAGATACCGCTCATATAAAGCCGCTTTCCGCATTGTCTCCATCAGATCGATTTTCAGAAAAGAGAGGAAAAAATCGTTGTCCTCCTCCGACAATACTTCCCACTCTCCCAGTTTCCCGGAAAAGACATCAAGTTTACATAATAACACCTGTGTCCCTTCTGCCTTTAATTTTCCGTAAAGGATTCCCGAAACATACATGTGAAAGATTCTCGTTTCCTGTTTCATGTTATCTCCATTTCCGGGCTCCTTTGTTTCGCCCTCCACAAAGCATATTGATTAGCTGTTTTTAAAAATCAAAAGAAAGCCCAAGCCCCGGCTCTTCCGACAGCGTATAGACGCCGCCTTCCACCGTAAAGCCCCCGGGCATGCCCATCTCGGGATCTACCGCGCTCATAAAGCTGTCGCAGTCTGCTTCCGTCACATTATGCTTCGCCGCCACAAAGCTGACGCCGGCAGCTATGGAAACTTTTGACTCCAGCATACAGCCCACCATACACTCCACATGGTTTGCCTCAGCCACTGCGTTGATCTTTTCCGCCGGGTACAGCCCGCCGCACTTCATCAGCTTGATATTCAGAATATCCGCCGCCCCCAGCCTGCAGGCTTTCGCCGCATCCATCGGGGAGTGAATGGATTCATCCAGCATAATCTTCAGATCCACTTTAGACCGCACAAACGCCGAGCCCTCCAGATCCCAGCCGGGAAGGCACTGTTCCACTGCCTCCACGCCCACCTTCTCAAAAGCCTTTAAGGTTTTCACCGCATCGCCCACCGTATATCCCTGATTGGCATCCACCCTCAGCCGGATATCCGGACCTACGGTCTCCCGGATCAGCGTCAGCGCCCGGATATCATCCGCCGGACAAATGCCCGCCTTAACCTTTAAAATCGTGAAACCGTCCCGCTCCACTCTCTCCTTCGCTTCCGCCGCCATCGCCTCGGGCGTATCGATGCCTATGGTCATATCCGTGACAATACTGTTCGATTCACCGCCGAGTACCTTATACAGCGGCTGGTTCATGATCTTTCCCCTGATATCATACAGGGCGATATCCACCGCCGCCTTCGCCGATGTATTGCCGCTGATCAGCCGGTCCATCATCTGATGGATGCCTTCAATATTCATAGCATCCATACCGATAAGCCCCTGCCTGAACAATTTCAGTACCTCCAGCACCGTGGCGCTATTTTCCCCCGTCACGGGCTCAAAAGGAGCCGCCTCGCCGATACCCCAGATCCCTTCGTCCGTTGTGATCTTCACAAGTACATTTACCGCATGGTCCTGTACCGCAAAAGCGATACGGAAGGGTTTTTTCAGCGGAATCTTTATGGTTTCCACTTTCAGATCCGTAATCTTCATCTTTACTTTCTCCTGTTTACTTGTTATATGTATTTGTATTTCTTACAAAAATTACTTCCGGTTTCCGTTTATCCGACACCCTTTTTCATGCCGCTTACAGGCTCTCCAGCATCTCCAGACTCTTAAAACGGTGCCCCCATATCCTCTCCCGATACGCCGCCGCAACCTCCTGGAGTTCCAGGAGCACGCTCTCTTTCACCGTAAAAGTATATATTTTTTCCACAGAAGTATATGTAATATATTCCAGCGCATAAACCGCCGACTCCGAAAGTTCCTTTCCGCCGGGAACCCCGGGAAACTCCCCGTTCACCGCCATCGCCTTACACTCATAAACCGCCCGCACCAGACGGTCATCCAGATTTTCATGCAGCAGCGCTCTCAGGGACTGATACAACAGTTTCAGCATTTCCGCCTCATCGTTGTTTTCCCTCGTATAGTAGTCCGCCACCTCCAGAAAATACATGCCGTAGCATGCCCCTTCCAAATCTCCCCGCAGCTTCTCAAAATAATTCGCGATCTCCGCATCCGCCATCGTATAGGAATTTCTGCCGGCGTACAGTCTGAACTTTCCAAAACAAAAGGGACTGACCGCCGCCATAAAACGGTTATTCTGTTTTCTTGCGTTTCGGGCAAAGGCGGAAATCTTTCCTTTTTCCACGGTGAGAATCGTCACCGCCCTGTCATATTCACCCACGGGAATGGATTTCAGTACGATTCCCGTCACCTGTAAAAAATCCTGCATGAGCGCCGCTTATCCTTTCCCCCTGTCCATATCCGCCTCCGGCAGCATTACCGTTCCTTCATCCTCCCGAAAACAACCGCAGTAGCGCAGATAGTCATCCACCCTGCCGCTGTTCCAGAATCTGTCCCATTCTTTTGTCTCTTCTTCATCCCGCCTGACAGACATACCGCAAGCCCTCCTCCTGTGTCGAAAACACCCGAAAAAATCCGGGTGCTTCATTTGTTTTATGAGTATTAGGGTTTGCATTTTCTCTGTTTTTATTCCGGTCTGTCCTCTTTGGCAGATACTCCCATCACCAGCGAAAACTATTTTCTCCGGTAATCATCCTTCGTCCTCACGATAGCCGAAATTTTTCAGCAGGATATCGCTGTCCCGCCAGTCCTTCTTCACTTTCACCCAGAGCTGCAGATTCACTTTGCAATCCAGCATCTTTTCAATATCCACCCGGGCAGAGGCGCCGATCTTTTTCAGCATGCTTCCCTGCCTGCCGATAATAATCCCCTTATGGGAATCCTTCTCACAGATAATCGTCGCCTCGATATCGCAGATTTTTCTGCGGTATTTCATACTCTCTATCGTCACCGCGATCCCATGGGGGATTTCCTCCTCCAAAAGGCGCAGTCCCTTTTCCCGGATCAGCTCCGCCACGATCTGGCGCTCCGGCTGGTCCGTCACGGTATCCTCATCATAGAAAGGCTCCCCGTAGGGCAGGTATTTATAAATCGTCTGCAGAAGATCCTCCGTATTCTCCGCTTTCAGGGCGGAAACCGGTACGATCTCCGCCTCCTCAAGTTCTTTATGATAGGCATCGATGACAGCAAGCAGTTCTTCCTTTTTTACCGTATCGATCTTATTGATCACAATAATAACAGGCGTATTTACTTTCTTAAGCTGCCCGATAATATGCTGTTCCCCCGCCCCGATAAACGTGGCTGGCTCCACCAGCCAGAGCACCACATCCACATCCTTTAACGTGCGCTCCGCCGCCGATACCATATAATCGCCCAGCCGGTTCTTTGCCTTATGGATGCCCGGCGTATCCAGAAATACGATCTGCCCCCTCTCATCGGTGTAGACCGTCTGAATCCGGTTTCTCGTGGTCTGCGGCTTCTTTGAAGTGATAGCGATCTTCATGCCGATCAATGTATTCATTAAAGTGGATTTCCCCACATTGGGCCTGCCGATGAGAGTGACAAAACCCGCCTTATATATTTTCTTTTGGTCCATCTTTCTTTTTCTCCTCCTTATTCCCATACAGCCGCCTGCGGCGTCTGCGCAGAAGCAGTATCACCACAAACAGCACCGCTCCCCAGAGCACAAAGTAGGGAAGTTTCACCGCAAACCAGATCCCCAGCTCCACAAATCCGCAGCGGATATTCTCCAGGCTTTTCAGGAAGCCGTCCCTGACTCTGGCCCCCGCCGTGGGCTCCTCCACTGGCGTCAGCTCCTGTACCTCGGAGATACTGATATATACCGTACTGTAATCAACCAGATTGTCAAGGGTGCGCAGCTGGGACTCCATGCTCTCCAGCTGATAGCGCACCTCGGAAAGCCTCTCCTCCAGGGTAATAATCTCCTCCACCGTCTGAGCTTTGTCCAGGAACTCCAGAAGCCTTGACTGCTCCACCCGAAGAGTATCCCTGCGGCTTTCCATGTCCACATAGGACAGGGTGACATCCTTCACATCCTCGGAACGCCTGACAATATTGCCCACGTTGGACACGGTCTCCAGAAATCCCCGCAGATTTCCCTGGGGAATGCGGACGGTCAGGGATGCATTCCGGACGGCGCCCTCACCCGAATAGCGGCTGCCGTTGTAGGTGTTCATGCTCTCTATATAGCCGCCCAGTTCCCCCACACGGCTCTCCAGGGCGGTCATCAGCTGCTCAAACTCCCTGGTTTCCACCTCCAGATTCACTGTCTCCACCAGCTTGCGGGCGTCCCGGACCCCGGAGTCCTGGCTCCCTGAGGTTTCCCCCGGCCCGCCGCCGGTCCCCATGGTTCCGTACCCCGTGTCCTCAGCGCTCACCTCAAGATTCCCGTCCTGGTAGGAGTCTCCCGCCCCGGAGCCGTCAGTCCATCTGCTGCCTCCGGAGCCGGCCCCACAGCCTGCCAGAGTCAAAATGACTCCCGCACACATAAGCCCGGCCAGCAATCTTTTCCCACTTGTCCTCTTCATCCCTGCCACCTTTCCCTTTCCTGGTTCCCGCCGGGAAACATTCCGATTCCTTCGGAGACGCAAGAGAAGCCTTACGCAAAAACCGAAAAGGTCTCCCGGCGGAAAAACCGGGGCACTCCGCCATGGGTACGCCCCGGTCTCTTCTGGTTTCGTCTGACAATACTGACGAAAAATTCTAGAAAAGGTTCTCGATCTTCATAAATCTATCTGACTCTGCTTTAATTTTCTGCTCGCTTCCCACCACGCAGAGACAATCTTCCTCCATAAAGGCTCTCACATAGTCCGCCAGGCCACGGATATCCTCTGCAGTGGCGTTCAGAACCTCATCCCGCATTTTCTGCACCATGTCATAGGTAAGCTCTCTGAAATAGGCATCCCTGGAACGGCGCCCTTTGGCCTCCGCCGTCAGGGGAACATCCATGAAGCTGAATGTGCCGATTACATACTGGGTCAAAGTTCTTTCGCTGCCCTGATAGTCGGCCAGGAACTGGGCCGCCTCCTGGTACACCTCAATGGTCTGGCCCAGATTCGGATCCCTATAGGACACAAAATAGCAGTTTCCGTCCCGGTAGAAATCGCACATGCACCCGTAAGCCCCGCCCTTCACACGGACTTTCACCCACAGATACTCATACCCCAGCATCACCTGAAGCACATTCAGAACCCCCGTATAGGGCAGGCCCTTTTTCGCAAAATTTCCTCCACGGCACACATACTGCACCTGTCCCGAGGTCATAAAGCCCTCGTTCTTCCTGGAAACTTCCGGCACATAGTTCCCCCGCTCCACCTGGCAGGTATACAGCTTCTCCTTCAGGGCAGCCACAGCCCCTTCCAGACTTTCAAATACCTCCTGGTCCCCGGTGAAATCCACAACCAGATTCTCCGGGCGGAAGATCATCCGGCTCAGAGCGGTGAGTTTGTCCGTCAGGTTCCCCGCCTCTTCCTCAAAATGCTCCTCCAGCCAGGTGGTGAGACGGAAATTGGAGATTCCGTTCAGCTCCTCCGAAATCGCCTCTCTAACCGAGCTGTAGGAAAGAGCCCTCTGCACGGCCACGCTGTGCCCTGACTCCTGCATGTGTTCCCGCATCCTGGAATTATTCTCCGCCAGAACCTCCCGCAGGCGCTTGGCATCTCCAAAGTCGCTGGTCAGAATCATCTCCTGCATCAGCTCCAGAGCCCTGCCCAGACTGCCTGAAAGGGCCTTGCCTGCAATCTCCACCGTGAGCAGACTCTCCTCTTTTCCCTCCTTCTGGTAGAGGTTCTGCACCGCAAAAATCCCCCCCGTGGAAAGATTGATCTCGTTGCACAGCTCCCCATAGGAATAATGCTCTGTATTCAGGTTGCAGAACATATTTTTCAGCGTGCTGATATAGGGAAAATACTCCGCCGGAATATCCTGCACCTTGAAGATCAGCCTCAGATATCCGATGCCGTTGGTGTGCACCCTGTGGAACAGCGCAGGAACACCCCCCAGGGTCCGCTCCTCATTGTAAAATGGCTCCGCCTCCCGCTTCAGATCTTCCCTGGAGAGAAGGGGAATTCTGGCCAGATCCTCCGGGGCATCCTCCCGCTCCCTGAATTCCTCCAGGGCATCCATCATGCTGCGGATATCCTCCAGCTCCTTCTGGGACATGCGCTTTTTCCGCTCCGCAAGCTTCTCCTTCAGCGCCGCCTCCTGCTCCAGGGCAAGCCCTGCTTTGGGCAGCAGCACCAGCATGGCCTCGTGAGGATTATTCAGCAGGTATTTTTCCACCAGCCCTTCAAAATACCCCTCCTCGGCCTTCCGGCGCAGCGCCCCATAAGTGTCGTTCATCTCCAGGTGCACAAAGGGCAGAGAATCGTCGTAAGTCCAGCTGTCCAGCACCCGGATACCGTACTGGAGCCCCTTGGGCGTTCTGCCGAAATCCGCCTCCCGATGCCGGAACTCATAGTGGTTGATGGCCGCCAGAAGGGATTTTCTGTCAAATCCATCCTTCACAATGTCCCTGAGCACCTGCCGGATGGTATCCAGAAATTCCTGCTCCCTGTCCGCAGAAGTGCCCTTGGCCACCACGCTGAAGTAAGGCTGCTTTACACCGTTGTCATATATGCTGAACACATCCTTGCCGATGTTCCTGTCTATGAGAGCCTGCTTCAGCGGAGCCCCGGGCACACTGCAGAGAGCAAAGTCCAGAATCTGGAATGCAGCGCACAGCTCCCGATCCAGACTGTCTCCCACAGAGAGATTCCAGGCCAGGTATGTGCTCTCCTCCAAGTTCTGTCCCTCGCTCACAGAATACTCCCTGACCCTGCGCCCGGGTGCGCTGAAAACCGGCTCCCTGGTCACTTGGGATTCCACGGAAAGGGCCTCGTAGGCGGACAGATACTGCTTGTCGATAAAGTCCAGCTTCTCCGCCATATCCATATTTCCATACAGATAGATATAGCTGTTGGAAGGATGATAATAAGTCCTGTGGAAATCCAGAAACTGTTCATAGGTCAGCTCGGGAATCACCTCCGGATCCCCCCCGGACTCGCAGCCATAGGTGGTGTGGGGATACAGTGCGGTGAGAATCTCCCTGTACAGCACGCCGTCCGGGGAGGAGAAAGCCCCCTTCATCTCATTGTAAACCACACCGTTGTATGTGAGTTCGCCCGCCTCGTCCAGCTCATAATGCCATCCCTCCTGGCGGAAGATGGCCTCGTTCCCATAGATATTGGGGTAAAAAACCGCGTCCAGGTACACATGCATCAGGTTCTGGAAGTCCTTGTCATTGCAGCTTGCCACCGGATAGACTGTGTGATCGGGATAAGTCATGGCGTTCAGAAAAGTGTTCAGGGATCCTTTGCAGAGCTCAATAAAAGGATCCTTCACCGGAAATTCCCGGGAACCGCAGAGCACAGAGTGCTCCAGAATGTGGGCCACGCCGGTGGAATCCTTGGGAGTGGTGCGGAAACTGATATAGAACACCTTGTTCTCATCGTCATTGGACACAAGAGCCACCCTTGCCCCTGTCTTCTTATGCCTGCACAGATATGTGACACTGTCGATATCCTCGATCCGGCCCCTTTCAATGATCTCATAACTGGATAAATCTTCTACTCTCATCACTTTCTCCTTGTATTATAATCTCTGTCAAACTTCAAAACGCCGACAGGGCCAGTTTACTCACGGAAATTTCCTGGATCACAAGCCCCACCTGCTCCTTTTCCTTCGGGGACAGGGCCGCCAGCTCTTCCACCCCCATCTGCTTTGTCACATACTGTTTCTGTGCCCGGCCTCCCAGAATGCCTTTTTTCTCCTGGATCACATTTACCTTCACCCGGGCCTTCAGCTGCTGATAGATCTTTACCAGAAAACTCTCCCGGGACAGATAGTACAGATGGGTTTCCAGGGTGTCCTCCCTGTCCCCCTCAGGAAGGATATGTCTCTGTACCACCAGGCGAAATTTAAAGCTTACTTCCTCCGCCTCCAGCAGCTCTCCCAGAGTATATTTACAGCCCACATAGACCCTTCCCACATCCTGCATACTGTATTTATAGTCCTCATAGATCGTCTTCTGCATACTCTATATCCTCTATCTTAAAGCCGCTCATGCGCAGAGCGTCCTGAACCGCTTTCAGGGACATGCCGGTCTCCCGGGACAGCTCCTCCGGCGTCACCTTCCTGCGCAGCTCCCCTGCCAGTTCCCTGGCTTTGTCCGCCACCTGGTTCACCCGCTCCTCCGCCTTCTTATCCATCCTGGCGTTGGCCGCGCACTCCCGAACCAGTTCCTCCATGGCATCCATAATCTGCCTTGCCAGAAACCCCGGCACCTTAGAGGGCTCCTCCGTACCCCGGAGTCCGTCCACTGCCGCCGCCAGGGCCACATTGCCCTCTCCCACCAAATCCTCCACAAACACTCCCTGCCCGGCGTAGAGCCTGGCCATGTCCGCAACCTCCGGCAGAAAGCTCTCCGTCAGGCGCTGCCTGGCCCCTTTCTCCCCTGTCATGGCAGCCCGGACCAGCGCCTCCCGCTCCCTTCTGCTGCAGACAGGCAGGGCGGCAAGTCCCTCCAGGTAGTCCTTTAAGTAATTTTTTTCGGAATCTGTCAGAAAACTGTCAGGATCCCCCGGTTCGTCAATGGCGATCCTGCGCTCCAGCAGATAGTCCAGCACCATCTGCAGCTTTTCACTGCCAAGATTCAGCTCCGCAAATTCCGCCGCCACCTGCTCTGTGCTGACACAATTCCCCTGATCCCTGGCAGTCCGGCATATCTTTTCTAATTTTTGTGCAAACAGCACTTCCTTTGAAACATCATCCCTCATCCGGCGTCAATCCTCCCGGGCACATGCCCCGACTCCCCCTCTCACTTTACATGGGTATGTGTGAACAGGTGGGCCTGACAGTATTCATAGTTGCCGTTGCACTTGGAGCAGAAGCGGAACTCCAGGTCGGGATCATCATCCTCCGTCTGTCCGCACACGGCGCATTTATGCTTTGTCACCTTGGAAGCCCGCCGGATATCCTGCCTGAACTCCACCCTCCGCTTCACCTGCCTGGGAGACATGTGAATATGGTTTCTGGAACGGAAGAAAAAGATAATAAAATTCAGCAGCGAGGAGACAATGGCAATCCGGATTTCCATACTGGGCACAAAAATAAAGTCATACAGCAGCACCAGGCCGTAGAGAACTCCCATCCATTTCACTTTCACCGGGATAAGGAACATCAAAAGCACCTGCACATCCGGGAATGTGGCGGCAAAAGCCAGGAAAATGGACATATTGATATAATAAGTGTTAAACAATCGGGAGTACTGCTGAAACACCTCCCTTACCACCACCGTGCTGATGCTGCCGCCGCCATTTAAATAATAGTAACCCAGCCAGACAAAACTCCCCAGTATGGTGAACAGGATGCCTGAAAACAGGTACACATTGTAGCGGTAGGTGCCCCAGGTTCGCTCCAGGCTGGTTCCTATATTATAGTAAAAAAGCAGCATAATTATGGTAAAGGGATCCAGGGATGAGGGCGGCACCACGATCCAGGTGAACAGCCTCCAGACCTGCCCATGAATTATGGCATAGGGATTCAGCGTCAGATAATAAAGGAAATCCTGGTTGATCAGGCTTATCACATAGCCCACCACATAGCACATAATCAGCATCAGGGACAGGTTCCTGACCGCATACTTTCCATATTTTTTCTCAAAATTGCTCATCTCGTCCAATCCTCCCACTGTGCACCACTCAAAAAGTGCCTCAAAAACCGGCCCCTTGTCCGCATATCTCTTCCCCTGCAAAAATAGACTGAAAAAGGGTGGGGACAGGCGACCGCACAGGTACATTCTACCATCCCCCGCCCCATAAGTAAACCAGACTTTTCCAAGTTTAATACAAAAATCAGTTTTTTAAGAAAGTTTTCACAGCTTTTGCTATTTGCATTTTGCAGCCCATTGTACTATAATGTCTTGGAATGTCATTGCATGTCGACACTCACTTTAGCATAATATAGGAAGGACGATCTCATGGAACACAAATATACAGACAAGACCATGGCCTGCGGCATTGACATCGGCTCCACCACCGTCAAGGTGGTGGTCCTCAACGAACAGGACCAGCTGCTCTTCCGGTCCTACGAGCGGCACTTCTCCAAAACCCGGGAACGGGCCCTGGAGACGCTGAACTCCATCCGGGACCTGCTGGCCGGACAGAGCGTCAAGGTGACCATCACCGGCTCCGCCGGTCTGGGGGTGGCCGACGCCGCCGGCATCGACTTTGTCCAGGAGGTCTACGCCACCGCCGCCGCCGTGAATACATACATCCCCGACACCGACGCGGTCATCGAGCTGGGGGGCGAGGACGCCAAGATTATCTTCTTCGGCGGAGCGCTGGAGGAGCGGATGAACGGCTCCTGCGCCGGAGGCACCGGGGCCTTTATCGACCAGATGGCTACCCTGATGAACGTCACCGTCAACGAGCTGGACGAGCTGTCCTTGAAGCACGAGAAAATTTACCCCATCGCCTCCCGGTGCGGGGTGTTCGCCAAGAGCGACATCCAGCCCATCCTCAACCAGGGCGGGCGGAAGGAGGACGTGGCCGCCTCCATCTTCCAGGCGGTGGTGGACCAGACGGTGGCCGGCCTCACCCAGGGCCGGGAGCTGAAGGGGAAGCTGGTGTTCCTGGGCGGGCCGCTCCACTTCCTGCTTGGCCTGCGGGAGCGGTTTGTGGACACCCTGCAGCTGGATGAGCAGCACGCCATCTTCCCGGAGGACGGGGACTGCTTCGCCGCCATGGGGGCCGCCCTGTGCGCCACCGACTACGCCCCCGCTCCCTTTGAGACGGTGCTGAAAAAGCTGGAGGACAGCGCCGCCGCCACTACGGTGGTGGACACCATGCCTCCCCTGTTCACCAGCCAGGCGGAGTACGACGAGTTTGCCGCCCGGCACAACGCCAGCCGTCCCCCCGAGGCGGATATTTCGACTTACGCCGGCCCCGCCTACCTGGGCATGGACGCCGGGTCCACCACCACCAAGCTGGCCCTGATCGCCCCCGACGGCGGACTGCTCTACACCTATTACCACTCCAACCTGGGCAACCCGGTGGCGATTGTCCTGGAACAGTTGCGGGAAATCTACCGGCTCTGCGGGGACAGGATTCAGATTAAGGGCGCGGCGGTCACCGGCTACGGCGAGGACCTGATTAAAAACGCCTTCTCCTGCGACCTGGGGCTGGTGGAGACCATGGCCCACTACAAGGCCGCCGCCCACTTCCAGCCCGACGTGGACTTCATCATTGACATCGGCGGACAGGACATGAAGTGCTTTCAGATC
>OFHA01001261.1_pt1 | contig 18201 bp, 14 predicted proteins | sample 1521891 | NCBI WGS metagenome assembly OFHA01 (sample SAMEA3504089, study PRJEB24116) | mouse gut metagenome | biome: mouse gut; feature: mouse-associated habitat; material: faeces | place: Denmark | collected 2011
CGCCTGCTGCCGCGAATGGGGAACGCCGTGCAATGCGCAGGGCGAAGCGCAACCGCTGCTGATTTTAGGCATGGGTAAGCTGGGCGGCGGGGAACTGAATTTCTCCTCTGATATCGATCTGATTTTTGCCTGGCCGGAACATGGTTGTACCCAGGGTGGACGCCGGGAACTGGATAACGCGCAGTTTTTTACCCGCATGGGGCAGCGGCTGATTAAAGTGCTGGATCAACCAACGCAGGATGGCTTCGTCTATCGCGTGGATATGCGGCTGCGTCCGTTTGGTGAAAGTGGCCCGCTGGTGCTGAGTTTTGCGGCGCTGGAAGATTATTACCAGGAGCAGGGGCGCGACTGGGAGCGTTACGCGATGGTCAAGGCGCGGATTATGGGGGATAGCGACGGCGTCTATGCTAACGAGTTGCGTGCGATGCTGCGTCCGTTTGTTTTCCGTCGTTACATCGATTTCAGCGTGATTCAGTCGCTGCGCAACATGAAAGGAATGATTGCCCGTGAAGTGCGTCGACGCGGTTTGACCGACAACATCAAACTTGGCGCAGGCGGCATTCGCGAAATTGAATTTATCGTCCAGGTGTTCCAGCTCATTCGCGGCGGGCGCGAACCGTCGCTGCAATCGCGCGCTTTACTGCCAACGCTCAGCGCCATTGCCGCGCTGCATCTGCTTTCTGAAAACGATGCTGAACAATTGCGAGTGGCGTATCTGTTCCTGCGGCGTCTGGAAAACCTGCTGCAAAGCATTAACGACGAACAAACCCAGACGCTTCCTTCTGATGAGCTTACCCGTGCGCGGCTGGCGTGGGCGATGGACTTTGCTGACTGGCCGCAATTGACCGGGGTGCTGACCGCACATATGGCCAATGTGCGCCGGGTGTTTAATGAATTGATTGGCGACGACGAAAGTGAAACTCAGGAAGAGTCGCTGTCGGAACAGTGGCGTGAGCTGTGGCAGGATGCGTTGCAGGAAGATGACACCACGCCAGTGCTGGCGCATCTTAGCGAGGATGATCGCAAACAGGTGCTAATGCTGATTGCTGATTTTCGCAAAGAGCTGGATAAGCGCACCATCGGGCCGCGAGGACGTCAGGTGCTCGACCATCTGATGCCACATCTGCTAAGTGATGTCTGTGCGCGTGAAGACGCTGCTGTCACGCTGTCGCGCATTACCGCCTTGCTGGTGGGGATTGTTACTCGCACCACTTATCTTGAGCTGCTTAGTGAATTCCCTGCGGCGCTTAAACATTTGATTTCTCTGTGTGCTGCATCGCCGATGATTGCCAGCCAGCTAGCGCGTTATCCATTATTGCTGGATGAATTGCTCGATCCAAATACCCTCTACCAACCAACGGCGACGGATGCCTACCGTGATGAACTGCGCCAGTATTTGCTGCGCGTGCCGGAAGATGACGAAGAACAACAGCTTGAGGCGCTGCGTCAGTTCAAACAGGCGCAGCTGTTACGCATTGCGGCAGCGGATATCGCCGGTACGCTACCGGTAATGAAAGTGAGCGATCACTTAACCTGGCTGGCAGAAGCCATGATTGATGCCGTCGTTCAGCAGGCGTGGGTTCAAATGGTTGCCCGCTACGGTAAGCCAAATCACCTGAACGAACGCGAAGGGCGTGGTTTTGCGGTGGTCGGCTACGGCAAGCTGGGGGGCTGGGAGTTAGGCTACAGTTCCGATCTTGACCTGATCTTCCTCCATGATTGCCCAATGGATGCGATGACTGACGGCGAGCGGGAAATCGACGGGCGACAGTTTTATCTGCGTCTGGCGCAACGCATTATGCATCTGTTCAGTACGCGAACCTCTTCCGGCATTTTGTATGAAGTGGATGCACGACTGCGTCCGTCCGGGGCGGCGGGAATGCTGGTGACATCCGCAGAAGCATTTGCTGATTATCAGAAAAACGAGGCCTGGACGTGGGAGCATCAGGCGCTGGTGCGTGCGCGTGTAGTGTACGGCGATCCGCAGCTCACCGCGCACTTTGACGCAGTACGCCGGGAGATTATGACGCTGCCGCGCGAAGGCAAAACCCTGCAAACAGAAGTGCGGGAAATGCGCGAGAAAATGCGTGCCCATCTCGGCAATAAACATCGCGATCGCTTTGATATCAAAGCCGATGAAGGCGGAATTACCGATATCGAATTTATTACTCAATATCTGGTGTTGCGCTACGCTCATGAAAAACCGAAGTTAACGCGCTGGTCAGACAACGTGCGCATTCTGGAACTACTGGCGCAAAACGACATTATGGAAGAGCAGGAAGCGATGGCGCTGACCCGTGCTTACACAACGCTGCGCGATGAACTTCATCATCTGGCATTACAGGAATTGCCGGGCCATGTGTCGGAGGATTGCTTCACCGCAGAGCGTGAACTGGTGCGGGCAAGCTGGCAGAAGTGGCTGGTGGAAGAATGAAGTATGGTATTATCGCGCGCAAATTTTGAATCTCTCAGGAGACAGGAATGAAAGTAACGCTGCCAGAGTTTGAACGTGCAGGAGTGATGGTGGTTGGTGATGTGATGCTGGATCGTTACTGGTATGGTCCCACCAGCCGTATCTCGCCGGAAGCGCCGGTGCCCGTGGTTAAAGTGAATACCATCGAAGAACGTCCGGGCGGCGCGGCTAACGTGGCGATGAATATCGCTTCTCTCGGTGCTAATGCACGCCTGGTCGGGTTGACGGGCATTGACGATGCGGCGCGCGCGCTCAGTAAATCTCTGGCCGACGTCAACGTCAAATGCGACTTTGTTTCTGTACCGACGCATCCGACCATCACCAAATTACGGGTACTTTCCCGCAACCAACAGCTGATCCGTCTGGATTTCGAAGAAGGTTTCGAAGGGGTTGATCCGCAGCCGCTGCACGAGCGGATTAATCAGGCACTGAGTTCGATTGGCGCGCTGGTGCTTTCTGATTACGCCAAAGGTGCGCTGGCAAGCGTACAGCAGATGATCCAACTGGCGCGTAAAGCGGGTGTTCCGGTGCTGATTGATCCAAAAGGTACCGATTTTGAGCGCTACCGCGGCGCTACGCTGTTAACGCCGAATCTCTCGGAATTTGAAGCTGTTGTCGGTAAATGTAAGACCGAAGAAGAGATTGTTGAGCGCGGCATGAAACTGATTGCCGATTACGAACTCTCGGCTCTGTTAGTGACCCGTTCCGAACAGGGTATGTCGCTGCTGCAACCGGGTAAAGCGCCGCTGCATATGCCAACCCAGGCGCAGGAAGTGTATGACGTTACCGGTGCGGGCGACACGGTGATTGGCGTCCTGGCGGCAACGCTGGCAGCGGGTAATTCGCTGGAAGAAGCCTGCTTCTTTGCCAATGCGGCGGCTGGTGTGGTGGTCGGCAAACTGGGGACATCCACGGTTTCGCCGATCGAGCTGGAAAACGCAGTACGTGGACGTGCAGATACCGGCTTTGGTGTGATGACCGAAGAGGAACTGAAGCTTGCTGTAGCGGCAGCGCGTAAACGCGGTGAAAAAGTGGTGATGACCAACGGTGTCTTTGACATCCTGCACGCTGGGCACGTCTCTTATCTGGCAAATGCCCGTAAACTGGGTGACCGTTTGATTGTCGCTGTGAACAGCGATGCCTCCACCAAACGGCTGAAAGGGGATTCCCGCCCCGTTAACCCGCTCGAACAGCGTATGATTGTGCTGGGCGCACTGGAAGCGGTCGACTGGGTGGTGTCGTTTGAAGAGGACACGCCGCAGCGCTTGATCGCCGGGATCTTGCCAGATCTGCTGGTGAAAGGCGGCGACTATAAACCAGAAGAGATTGCCGGGAGTAAAGAAGTCTGGGCCAACGGTGGCGAAGTGCTGGTGCTCAACTTTGAAGACGGTTGCTCGACGACCAACATCATCAAGAAGATCCAACTGGATAAAAAAGGCTAACTGGAAAGCGGTTCACAGATCTCGCTTCGTAGCAGGCAGGTCTATTGACGCTGTTGTTTTTTCAACCTAAAGTAAAGGAACAAGGGTAAGGGAGGATTTCTCCCCCCTCTGATGAGTTGTTAGTAAGTCGGGAAACTTAACAGTAACAACACAACCAGTATGATGACGAACTTCATCATAACCCTTTCCTTCTATAAGGCCCCTTCCTCGGGAGGGGCTTTCCCGTTTCAGCCCCTTGCTGGCTCCCCGATTGTTGATGAGCGCCGGACTCCGCGCAACGCTTTCCCAGAGGCAGTTTTGCCTTCCCCGAGCAGTCACGCAAAATGCTGCAACAGCCTGATCATTTGCACCTTTTAGCGGAACGCAGATATAAAAAATCCCCGGCTTTTTGGGCCAGGGATTATTCATAGAAGAGGGTTTACTCTGCTTTTTCTTCGACGGGAGTTGTTGAGCTTAAGGATGAAGTCAATGCCGCCAGTGAGCCGCCTGAAACGCCAATTTCATTGAGCAAGGAGTCAATCAGCGGTGCCTGTGTGCGGTAAGAGAGTGCGGCTGATAACGCTTGTTCTGCCAGGTTTCCGCCCCCCACATTCCCCGTGTTTGCATCACCCGTAGCGCCACCACGATTCAGCCCATCGACCTGAATAATTTTGATGCCGTCGATAGCCTTCATAGGCTCAACGGATTTCTCAATTACCGCAGGCAGCGCCTGCAATAATGCCAGTTTGAATTTAAGGCTGGTTTGTTCATCAGAAAGTACGTTGATAGCATCGTTCAGCGCACGTTGTGCTTCTGCTTCCGCCAGACCCTTTTTACGTGTAGCTTCGGCTAACTCAACGATAGCCGCCGCCTGCATCTCTGCGGCTTCTTTTTCTGCTTTCGCCCGCACGGTCAGTTCAACCGCTTTGGTTTCTGCATCCTGCGCTGCGGCGATCAACGCCACTTGTTTAGCACGATCGGCTTCGGCAGTCTGGCGAGTGGTTTCTACGTTTTGTTGGGCGCTTACTGCTTCTGCGAGTGCAAGGTTAGCACGCGCTTCTGCCTGGGACTGTTGTTCCGATTTGGCGGCAATAGCGATCGATTTCGTCTGGTTAGCGATTTCGGTGACCTGCTGCTGTTCGATCTCTTTAATGCGAACTTCACGTTCGGCCTCAACCTTTCTTGAGCGGACGGCCTGTTCGCGGTCGATTTCCGTTTCCTGAATCTGTCGTTCAGCCAGAATTCGCGTCTGCTCTGCTTCACGACGACGTTCAGCTTCAAAAGCCGCAATTTTCGCATTCTGCTCAGCGGTACGGGTTTTAACCTGCTGCTCCTGCTCAAGCGTCATAAACGCTTCTTGTTGTTCAATCTCCAACTTGCGCGAAAGTGCATCACGGTTTTTCTCACGCACTGCGACTTCCACATCCTGTTCAACTTCGTTACGTTCGCGACGACGGCGCTCCGTCTCCTGAGTCAGTTTGGTTAAACCTTCGGCGTCAAAGGCATTGTTCGGATTGAAATGTTCTTTCGAGGTCTGGTTAAAGTTGGTAAGTGAAACGCTTTCCAGTTCCAGGCCATTTTTCGACAGATCTTCAGCTACGGTATTTTGTACTCCCTGCACGAAGTTCTCGCGGGTATCCTGTAACTCATGCATGGTCATTTGTGCCGCTGTTGCACGGAGGGCATCGACAAATTTATCTTCCACCAGCATACGTAAGTCTTCAGGCGACAGGGTGCGTTGCCCCAGCGTCTGGGCGGCGGTGGCAATCCCTTCTACTGAAGGTTTTACCCGCACAAAGAAAGCCACTACAACATCAACACGCATACGATCTTTCGTAATCAGGCTATCAATAGTAGAACGGCTGACTTCCAGCTTCAGGGTATTCATATTGATGGGAATTATTTCATGAAAGATCGGCATCACGATTGCGCCACCGCTCATCACCACTTTTTGCCCACTTAAACCAGTACGAACAAATGCTTGCTCTGCCGAAGCGCGACGATAGAGCCTGGCGAAAATAATTCCAATAATAAACAGAATGCATACGGCGATAATCGCGGTAAACATCCAGGAGGGCACAGAATTAACGATATCATCCATTATTAAATTTCCTTTTGATTAATAAATCACAATATCTGGGGCCAGGGATTATTTTCCGCCAAATATCGCGTTGCAGAAAGTCGGCAAATAATTAACACTTTGTCTCCTTTAGTGAAAGTTTTTCCTTCTTCAGGCTCCAGTAGCAAATAATGTATTTGGCCAAATTGATCGGTGAGTTTTCCTTCGCAAGGGTTACCTGAAGTGGCTTGATGGCCGGTAATTAATGCCATGCTACCAACATATTCTTCTTCTGTAATAGCTGAACTATGGTCGCGTGGAATCCAGGGTGCAACGACTTTACCGGTATAATGCACTGCAATAATTGTAAACAGTAAACTGACAGGAACCACGAACAGGTTGGGGAGTGGTGATTGCCAGAGCGTAACGCAGGCATGTTGCAACAGGATGCCAATAAGACCAAAAAAACCAGCGAGTAAGCAGAGGACGACGAGAGCTGGTAATCTTCCAATATTGAGATAATGAAGTGCCTGGCTAATATGACCTGTGGTTATGGAATCATAATGGTCAAGATGTGCATCAAGAGCACCGGAGAGCATGTGACCGCAGATAAGTGCAAAAATTTCTAAAAGGCCGATCAAGAGTACAAAGGAAATAGCGAAAAGATAAGGGGTGTTATAGTCGGCGAATAAAATCATATGTCACTCCAATGTCCATTTAGTGACGCAATATTTACTTTGGAATAGTTTCCTTGCTTACATTTGTCTTTGTTAATAATAACACATGTTAGAGAGGTTCTGGAAGAGAAAGTCTTTTAATATGGTTTTTTTATTTTTCACTAAAAAGTGTGATCGGGGACAATATATTTACGCACGTTATGTTTAAAGGCACTACACTGATTGGGGAATACTGAAATCAGAAAAAGCATATGGCCTTAAAAGGTATGCAATAACCGGAGGATGTGCTTATGGATCATAGTCTTAATTCTTTAAATAATTTCGATTTTCTCGCGCGTAGTTTTGCCAGAATGCACGCAGAAGGTCGCCCGGTCGATATTCTGGCCGTTACTGGTAACATGGATGAAGAACATAGAACCTGGTTTTGCGCGCGTTATGCCTGGTATTGCCAACAGATGATGCAAACCAGAGAACTTGAATTAGAACACTGATATTACGGGCCGTCTGGCCCGTTTTTGTGGTGCTTTATTCTGCTTTATCAACTGGCGGGATAGCCGGAGGAGATTGAAGTTCTGCTATCGGATTATTGCGCGCTTCCAGTTCGCTGATGCGCTGCTCCAGTAACGCCAGTTTTTCACGAGTCCGTAACAGGACTTGCGTCTGAACGTCGAATTCTTCGCGGCTTACCAGATCGAGACGCGTCAGCTGCGCTTGTAGGGTTTGGCGGATTTTTTTCTCCACATCTTCCCCGAACTCCCTGATTCCTTTAGGCATTGATTCGTGAACCTGGCGAGCGATTTGCTCAATTTTTTTCGGGTCAATCATTGTAGTTTCCCTGTACTGATAGGTGTTGAGTGCCATTGTAGTGCGATAAGGGTAAGTCATAAACCAGAATTATGTGAAGCTATGCGTTGCTGGCGCTAATCATTAGCGTTATAGTGAATCCGCTTATTCTCAGGGCGGGGCGAAATTCCCCACCGGCGGTAAATCAACTCAGTTGAAAGCCCGCGAGCGCTTTGGGTGCGAACTCAAAGGACAGCAGATCCGGTGTAATTCCGGGGCCGACGGTTAGAGTCCGGATGGGAGAGAGTAACGATTCTGTCGGGCATGGACCCGCTCACGTTATTTTGGCTATATGCCGCCACTCCTAAGACTGCCCTGATTCTGGTAACCATAATTTTAGTGAGGTTTTTTTACCATGAATCAGACGCTACTTTCCTCTTTTGGTACGCCTTTCGAACGTGTTGAAAATGCACTGGCTGCGCTGCGTGAAGGACGCGGTGTGATGGTGCTTGATGATGAAGACCGTGAAAACGAAGGCGATATGATCTTCCCGGCAGAAACCATGACCGTTGAGCAGATGGCGCTGACCATTCGCCACGGGAGTGGTATTGTTTGCCTGTGCATTACTGACGATCGCCGTAAACAACTCGATCTGCCAATGATGGTAGAAAATAACACCAGCGCCTATGGCACCGGTTTTACCGTGACCATTGAAGCGGCTGAAGGTGTGACTACCGGTGTTTCTGCCGCTGACCGTATTACGACCGTTCGCGCAGCGATTGCCGATGGCGCAAAACCTTCAGATCTGAATCGTCCGGGCCACGTTTTCCCACTTCGCGCGCAGGCAGGTGGTGTACTGACGCGTGGCGGTCATACTGAAGCGACTATCGATCTGATGACGCTGGCAGGCTTTAAACCAGCTGGTGTGCTGTGTGAGCTGACTAATGACGATGGCACGATGGCGCGTGCACCAGAGTGCATTGAGTTTGCCAATAAACACAATATGGCGCTCGTGACTATTGAAGACCTGGTGGCATACCGTCAGGCACATGAGCGTAAAGCCAGCTGAAAACCGCTGCTTAATTTACTGCCTTAATCAAGAAACCGAAGTTGTAGCAGGCTTCGGTTTTTATTTTTCCCTGCTATGCAAGATGTTAATTCCGCTTCTCTTTCTATGAGAAAATTTCATTAATATCAGGCATTCTTTTTCATTATGATCAAAATCATATAATTGTTCCGTTATTATGCGACCATATGAATATATCCGAAAAAGGATATGTGAAATTTATGCGCTAAATGTTTAGTATTGTTAAATATTAAGGGTAAAAGGATGTTTATCGCCTGGTACTGGATTGTATTGATTGCTCTGGTTGTGGTGGGTTATTTCCTGCATTTGAAACGATATTGTCGGGCGTTTCGCCAGGACAGAGACGCCCTGCTTGAAGCGCGGAACAAATACTTAAACAGTACGAGAGAAGAGACAGCCGAAAAGGTAGAATAAGACTTTAGTGAAGCTGACAGAAGTTGTCCATGCGCTGGACAACTTCTGATGTTGCTTTTAACCAATTCCCACCGTTTGTAGCAGCACTAAACTGAATCCCATCACTGACATTCCACATAGTACGCCATAGCTGGGGTTATTATTGGGGTCAATTTCTTTGGCGAGCGGCATTAATTCGTCAACGGAGAGCGCCACCATAATTCCTGAAAACGCCGCCATGATTGCCGCCATGACCACCGGAGAAATCATGCTACCGAGGATTAACCATGCCAGCACACCACCAAGAATTTCTGCCAGCCCGGAAATGCCCGCCCACAGAATCGCGGTGCGTTTAGATCCCGTTGCCGCGTAAACCGGGCCTGCAACCGCCAGACCTTCAGGAATATTGTGCAACGCTACGGCCAGGGCGATGCCAAATCCCAGCTCCAGGTTGCTGCTCGCCGTGACAAAGGTGGCAATCCCTTCCGGGAAGTTATGCAGACTGATGCCGAGAGTGAGCAGAATGGCTGTGCGCTTGATCGATTTTGGCAACGGCTGCACCGATTTTTGCATTAAATCCTGCGGATGCGCATGTGGCAACATGCGGTCCAGGCCAAAATAGCCAAGCAGACCGAAGATAAACATTCCATAACCCAACACAGGCGACATTCCTTCGGCGGCTAATGCGGCAGGAAGCATTTCCATTAATGAGATGAGCAACATGATCCCCGCCGCAAATCCTAGCGAAAACGCCAGTAAGCGGTTCGAGGGTTTTTGCCCGAGAACGCCGAGAAACGCGCCAATAAACGTGGCTGCCCCCGCCAGTATGGTCAGAATGAGAGGTACTGACATCGACAACTCCTTATAAATCTTCACCTTCAGGCAGATCGTCAAAATAACTGATGATCATCATCATTGTTATCCGGGTTCTTACTCCGCCGAACAAGCGTATTGTGAGGATATCAAAATGACACCTTTAGTTAAGGATATCATCATGTCTTCAACACGTATGCCAGCATTGTTTTTAGGTCACGGTAGTCCGATGAACGTGCTGGAAGATAATTTGTATACCCGCAGCTGGCAGACGTTGGGGATGACATTGCCACGCCCGCAAGCAATAGTGGTGGTTTCGGCTCATTGGTTTACCCGTGGAACAGGAGTGACCGCGATGGAGATGCCGCCCACGATTCATGACTTTGGTGGCTTCCCGCAGGCGCTGTACGATACGCATTATCCTGCTCCGGGTTCACCTGCGCTGGCACAGCATCTGGTTGAGCTGTTAGCGCCGGTCCCTGTGACGCTGGATAAAGAAGCCTGGGGCTTCGACCACGGCTCGTGGGGCGTACTGATTAAGATGTACCCTGACGCCGATATCCCGATGGTGCAGTTGAGTATCGACAGTAGCAAACCTGCCGCCTGGCATTTCGAAATGGGGCGCAAACTCGCGGCGCTGCGTGATGAAGGGATAATGTTGGTCGCCAGTGGCAACGTGGTACATAACCTGCGTACAGTGAAGTGGCACGGTGATAGTTCACCGTATCCGTGGGCGACGTCGTTTAATGAGTATGTGAAAGCGAATCTGACGTGGCAAGGGCCGGTGGAACAACATCCTCTGGTGAATTATCTCGACCATGAAGATGGCGCGTTATCGAACCCAACGCCAGAGCACTATCTGCCGTTGTTGTATGTCTTAGGGGCGTGGGATGGGCAGGAGCCAATTACCATTCCGGTCGATGGTATAGAAATGGGCAGTTTAAGTATGCTGTCGGTGCAGATAGGTTAATAAAAGAACCCGAAGCCAGAACGACTGGCTTCGGGTGTTACTGAGTTAGCCTCTGATGATTTTAAGCGCCCATGCGCCACTCATAATGACCAGCAGCACCAGACACATACCAAAAGCCAGCATACAAGCCTGAGCCATATTCATAAAATGCCATGGTGGTAGCAGATACCAGCCTTCAGATTGCTGATACATTTCCACAAACCACTGTTGCGTGCTGCTCAGTGTGACGCCATCAGGAACGATTGGTGCGTCATAGCCACAATCCCCGGTAGGCTTGAACCAATTTGGTGCCCACTGTGCCAGCGGCAGGTTAAAGGGAAAAGTGGGATCGGTAGAGCAACCCTGTACGCCAAACAGTGAATCGGGATCCGGATTATGTACTGCATGGTGGATATCGTTCAGTTTGAGCGAAAACTTCAGTCCCAAAATGCTGCCGTAAAATGCCATCACGCAGCCAATTAGCTTTAGGATGATGTTCTTTGGGTTGATCGCTGCAACCAATCCTCCAATAACCATCACAAACATGGCGTAGCGAATGTATACACATTGCTCACAGGGTGCCATGTAGAGATAGATCTGGAAGAAAGAGTGCGCCAGGATAATTAACGCGCCCATCGCAACGGCCATTAACAACCACAACAAGCGTTGCTCCTGCCATCTGACCAGTGTGTCAACTGGTGATGTGCGAAGATCTTTCCACATTCCCTTAATACCCATAGCCTGTTTCCCTGTTATTTGCTTGCTAACTCACGGATAAGGTCTGCCATCGCGTCGATGGATTTGATACTCTTGGTGTAGATCAAGTACTTACCATTAACGACATAGGCTGGAACCCCCTGGATTTTGGCGACATCATAAGAGGCTTTCCATTTTTCCAGTGTTTCTTGAACTGCTGGTTCTTTCAGTGCCGCTTCAAAATCCGCCTGACTCATACCTGCGGCATCCAGACCGGTTTTGATAAAAGCAGCCGGATCTTTACCGTCAGACCAGCGTTCTTTTTTGTCGTGATAAGCCGCGTAGTAGGCAAACTTGGCTTTCTTAAACTGAGAGTTAGCATCAAATAAGGAAATGCCTGCTGCTTTATCTTTATTGATCAAGACCGCAAAGACTTCGCTTGCTTGTTTGCCGTATTCACCTTTGGTTTCCAGATGGAACGGCGTGAAAGCAACGATATCTTTCACTTTTTCCGATACCGGACCGGTAACCGCTTTGTCGTACTTGTAACAGAACGGGCAGGCGTAGCTAAATACCTTAATCAGCGTTTTGTCGGCATTCGGAATAGGTTTTTCCAGAACCATGTAATCCGTGCCTTCGGTAAATGCAGAAGCGGTAAATGAAACAGCCAAAGCTGCGGTAAGCAGTATGGTTTTAAATAGTGATGAGATCCCTAATTTCGACATTTTTATTCCCTTCTTAATTATTTGAACATCTGTTGTGGACGGACTAACAGCGCACGGTAGTGAGTCTGATTGGGTTTATCTGACAGCACGTCGATTTCCACTTTCACTTCTTTGGTTTTGTAATCGATTTCGTTCAACTTACCGACGGTTGGCTGCCCGACATCGAACAAATGAATAGAACCACCGAAGCCAAACATGGTGTTACGGTCGGCTTGATATTCAATGATGGAGGTAATCGGGCTATAGAAATCGTAGCCACGTTCTTTACCGTATTCCCACACTTGCTGAACGGTGCCTTTCTTCTCATCAATCTTATATTCCACAAAGCGAGAGTATTTCATGGTTGGTAAGGCAGGTTGTTCCAGATGACGCCCATCGCCATTATCAAAAATGGTGAGCGTTCCTTTGCTGGAAATCCAGGCGGTATGCTGGGTGTAGGTAAAGTCGAAGTCTGAGTTTTCGCACAGGCCATTTTCGTTACAGGTAATTGGCTTACCGTTAGCATCAACCGGTTTCAGCAGCTTGCTGGCCAGCGGTTTTTCCCAACCTTTAGAGGGCGCAAGGATCCATTTCACTTGCTTATCACGACCAATTTTCACAACACCCTGGTGGCGAGAGGAGAGGATGATAGAGTCATCTTTTGCGTCATAGGCGATAGAGTTCACGTGCGCCCAGTTGCGGCCTGGCCCTACACCCAGCGCGTCGCCGAACGGTGTATCTGGTTCCAGTTTTGCCTGTTGTCCTGCATGGGCAAGGTCAACGTTAACGCAAACTGCACCTGCATCCAGCGCGCCGAGCAGTGCATCGCGTTTCGGATCGAGGATCTTGGTCAGATCCCATACATCGACAACGCGACCAGATTTATCGACTTCGAGGATATGGTCACGAATGGTGGTGACGTGTACGCCGTCATCGCGACGATAGTTACTCTTACCTACGCGCAACAGTACCGTGCCATTTGGCGTCTCAATGGACTCATGAGTGGCGTCAGCAAATCCGCGCGGCAGTTTGTGATCTTCGAGCACCTGCCCCATCATGTCGAACTCGTACCAGTGCTGACCTTGTACAGCGGTAAAGGTGCCGCGTGGCGTTTCGCGGATACCCATCAGATAACCACGCTTGTTGATATCGCGGTCACGACCATCGTAGAAAGTGTCTTGATCCAGCCACCAGCGGTATTCACCTTCGGTATCGACGATAAAGGTGAATGGCGCGATATCAAAAGGGAGTGCGCCGGTTGCCGGACCCGCATCAAGGATACCGGCATTTTTATCTTTCTCACCATGCCAGTGGAGATCGGAACCTTGGGCGGTAAAGGTGTGGGTATTAACCAGATAGAGGCGATCTTCAAAACCCGGTGCGACTTTAATAACTTTGGTCTGTTGTAAATCGGAGATAGAGCGGTTATCCATGTAATTATTGACGATGGCCGAAGTGTGCACCACATAATCATCTTTCATGACCTTGCCGTTTTCTTTCCACTCAACGGTCACTTTGTTAGTAAATTTCTGATAAAGACCAAAAATCGGTACACCATCGTAAGTTTTTAGTGATTCCTGACCCACGGGATAGCTGATTTCTACGCCTTTTTCGCCCTTCCCATGGACGGTAACTTTGACGTCAGAAATAACATGGCTATCTAAGTCAACCAAAGCGGTCAGTGGTGCATTGCCGTAGGGATCGACAATGACCGCACCTAGTTGCCCGGCAGGCGGCGCAGGTTTAAAACCCGCAGCCATCACCCCCGATGCTGACAAACCCAGGGTTATCGCCACAGTTCCGGCTACGAGTGTTTTTCTATATTTATCAAACATGGATATATCTCCTTATATAACGCAAATATATAATAATGATGAATATCGACTGTTGAGAGGGTGCTAATAAATTCGTTACGTGAATATAAATATTAATTCAATAAAGAGTGAGAATGTTTTTGTGTTTCTTTTAAATATGTTGTTATTCGGTGAAACAAATATTTATGTTTAATGGATAGTAGGGGGCAATATATCAATCACAATGTTCAATACTGTGTAGTGTGATCCCTGCAACATTGTTTTTTAATTATTAAATTTAAATCTGGTGAGATAAAAGTAAAGTATTTAAATAATATCAAATAGTTATGTTGTGATGTATTCACTTACTTTAATTACAATATCGCTTGCATATGACGATTTAACATTAAATTGAGTATTAATGTTAAATAAAGGTTGGATATGTATGTGTTTATATATTGATGAGAATTATGAATGGTGGATTATAAGAGATTGCCCCGCTTATCGGGGCAATATTAAGCTGTATTACTCAACAAAAATATGCGGATAAAACCGAGACATATCCTGGGTGATCAATGCACGGTCTTCACGAATGCCAATTCCGGCAGGTTGATCGTTCACCAGCCAGCTACCAATCAGCATATAGCTGTCGCCGAATTTCGGTAACGGGTGGAATTGCTGAACAATCATCCCTTCTTCGCCATACGGACCTTCCGCTGCTGCAATGGTTTTGCCGTTCTCAATGATCGACACGTTTGCGCCTTCACGGGAGAAGATCGGTTTAACCACATATTTTTCCATTTGCGGATGATCATCTTCCGCAAAATAAGCGGGCAGCAGGTTCGGGTGATTCGGGAACATCTCCCACAGTAGCGGTAGAAGCGCTTTGTTGGAGATAATGCTCTTCCACGCCGGTTCCAGCCAGCGTACGCCTGCATCCTCCAGCTTGGTGGAGAACATCTCACGCAACATAAATTCCCACGGATACAGCTTGAACAGGTTGGAAATCACCTGATCCTGTAAATCCGTGAACTGACCTTTTTCACCTAACCCGATATCGTCGATGTAGAGGAACTCGGTAGCGATTTCAGCTTCCGTCGCGCAGTCCTGCAAATACTGAATGGTTCCGCGATCTTCCACCGTGTCGCGACAGCAGGTGAGATGCAGCAACTGGAAGCCATACTGTTCACGCAGTTCAACGAAGCGATCGATCAGCTTTTCTTGCAAACTGTTAAACTGGTCGCTGCCCTCCGGCAAGTTACCGGCGTTAAGCTGATCTTCCAGCCAGATCCACTGAAAGAACGCCGCCTCGTATAGTGACGTTGGCGTATCGGCGTTATTTTCCAGAAGTTTAGGTTCACCAGTGCCATCCCATGCCAGATCAAGGCGCGAATAAAGCGATGGCTGGTGCGTCAGCCATGACTGGCGCACAAAACTCCAGGTGTGTTTTGGTATGCGGAATTTGGTCATCAGCTCATCGCTGGCGATCACTTTTTCCACCACTTTCAGGCACATCTGGTGCAGTTCGGCGGTGACTTCTTCCAGCTTTTCAACCTGAGAGAGGGTCAACTTGTAGTAAGCATCTTCACACCAGTACGGCTCGCCGTACATGGTGTGAAAATTGAAACCGTATTCGTGGGCTTTTTCGCGCCAGTCCGGGCGCTCGGTAATACTGACTCTTTCCATCGGTATCAGCCACCCATTGAACGAGAAGAGGTGCCGATTGCGCTACGCTGCATAGTGCTTTGTTTGGCAACAGATTCACCAAAACCGCCACGGGTAACAGTAGTTGTGGTCGCCGGTTTTGGTGCCATTGCCGTCTTCGGTACGGTCATGGTGCGGCCTGGCTGGGCTGCGCCATAGTTTTTACCGGTCGCGTCGGTATATTTACCGTAAGCCGGGCTGGCCGGGTTTTTCGAGGAGAACAGCGGCTGCTGTGCAAATACCGCGCCGCCGCCCATCAGACGCCCCATCATGTAACCGGCCATCAGCGGCATCCAGAAACTCCCGCTGGATTGCTGGGCCTGCGCCTGGTTTTCTGGTGCCATGCCAGCCTGGGCTGGTGCCTGCTGGCACTGACCTTCACCAAATTCAGCAACACAGTCTTCACGGGTGGCGTATTTCGGCGCAGTACGTTCGGCTTCTTTCAGCGCATTGTTGTACGCGGTGGTACATTCGGCGCTTTTGCCTGGGTTTGCAGCTGAACAGTCGTCAGCATTTTGATAGAGAGACACTGTTTCATCACTCTTTTCACAGCCAGCCAGCATAAAAACAGTGGCAACCGCGAGAGCGACTGGTGTCAGATGGCGTGCGCTCCAGTTTTTGCGGAACGATGCGTGGCGTATGGATTTTGTCCGTTTCATTTTTGTCTTCCGGGACCAGTGGTAAATACCCATCAGAATAGAGGATGGCTGGTCGAAATTGAAGCGAGAAGGGGGAAGAATGCGGCAGATAACCCGTATCTTTACGTTGCCTTACGTTCAGACGGGGCCGAAGCCCCGTCGTCGTCATCAGTTACGGAAAGGGTTATGACCGTTACTGGTGGTAGTGCGTGCGGATGTTTGCTGAACGACTGGTGCCGGGCTATCAGGCGCATAACCATCAGCAATAGCATTCTGTTCCGGCGTTTGCGGGGCAACGTTTTCCGGATTAGTGGAAACCGGTTTGCTCAGCGCATTGTTCAGTGCCAGCAGATCCTGCTCGTTCAACGTACCCAGAGCTGACTTAATATTCAACTGGTTAATCAGGTAGTTATAACGCGCATTTGCCAGCTCTTGCTTAGCGTTGTACAGCGTGGTGGTCGCATCCAACACATCAACAATGGTACGCGTACCAACCGAGTAACCCGCTTCCATCGCGTCTAATGAGCTTTGAGCGGAAACTACGGCTTGTTTGTAGGCGTTAATGCTACTGATAGAAGCATTAATGTTGTTGAAGGAGGAACGTACGGTTTGCACGACGCTACGATGCGCGCTTTCCAGTTGCTCGCTGGCACCAACAAAGTTGTACTGGGCCTGTTTCACCTGCGAGTTAACCATTCCGCCCTGATAAATCGGCAGCGAGAAGCTCAGGCCAACTTTGTTCTGGCCCATATTGCTATCGTCATACTGGGTACCAGCGGCACCACGGGTTTTTGAACCGCTGTAAGAGGTGTCAGAAATTCCGGTAGAGGCCGTCAAATCCAGAGTCGGTAAGTGACCGTCCTGCGCCTGGCGAATTTGCTCGCGCGCCAGGTCCTGGCTCAAGCGCGCCTGTAACAACGACAGGTTACGTTTTTCGGCTTCTTTCAGCAGCGTGTTAACCGGCTGTGGTTTGTCGGTTTTAAAGTTTTCGACATTCAGCGCCGCCAGTTCCGGATAGTAGTTACCGGTGATCTGGCGCAGCTGCTCTACCGCGTTATCAAGGTTATTACGTGCGGTCACTTCGTTCGCCAGCACGGTATCGTACTGTGCGCGGGCGTTCTGCACGTCGGTGATCGCTACCAGGCCCACGTTAAAACGTTGGGTGGTTTGATCTAATTGACGGTAGATCGCTTCTTTTTGCGCCTGTGTATAGGAAAGAACGTCAATAGCATTCAACACGTTGAAATAAGCGGTCGCGGTGTTGAGGATCAAGGTTTGTTGATCGGTCTGATACGTGACGTCCTGAATCCCAGCTGCTTTTTCCTGCAGCGTTAACGCACGCCATTTCGACATATCAAAAATGGATTGAGTTAACTGCAGGGACGCACTGGTCGCGTTAGAGTTGATGCCGTTCGCGTCGCGGTAGCCGTTGCTATAGGTGTAATCTGCACCTAAACCTAGCTGTGGCAGTAATGGACTGCGCGCTTCATTAATTTTTTCAAAGGCAGCATCACGATCGGCGGCAGACTTACGCAATTCCGGGTTACTAAGGCGTGCTTGCTGATAAACTTGCATCAGGTTCTCGGCCTGGCTCAACGAACTGAACCCAGAGAGGCTCAGGCCGATAAGAATGGGGAGCAATTTCTTCATTTGCATTCCTTGTGGTGAAGCAGTATTTAGCGCGATCAAACTGTAAAATTATTGCGGATTCTAGCAGAAGCCGCTACCGCAAAAGGTTGGCGTTACGTGCCATAGGGCGTTAATGTGCCTCAATTTAACACATGACTGCTCAAACGGCAGTCAAACGTCGCTGAAATTCACATTTAATTCACTATTAGTGCCAGGACATTAACAATGCTTAAGCCAGACAACCTGCCCGTTACATTTGGCAAAAACGATGTAGAAATTATTGCACGAGAAACACTTTATCGCGGCTTTTTTTCATTAGATCTTTATAGATTTCGTCATCGTCTATTCAACGGGCAAATGAGTCATGAGGTACGGCGGGGAA
>OFHA01001262.1_pt1 | contig 18189 bp, 19 predicted proteins | sample 1521891 | NCBI WGS metagenome assembly OFHA01 (sample SAMEA3504089, study PRJEB24116) | mouse gut metagenome | biome: mouse gut; feature: mouse-associated habitat; material: faeces | place: Denmark | collected 2011
TATCAGCCAGGACGCATCCTGTAATCTCAGTATACCATAATTGCATACCCGGCAAAAGTCCCAATCGCCGAGCCAGGCCGTATATGCAAAATTGCATTTGACTTTTTTAACAAAACGAGTTTCCATGAAATTCCTGCAATCCTTATCATCCCTTGGCGTCTGCGTTTCAATCTCCTGTTTTTGAACCACCGGCTATACGATCTGCTTTGAAATGGTCCTGCGCGTTCGTTTCTTCTATCTTTTTACAGGCTTCTATGATCCCATTTTTAACCGCCCATTTGATCACAAAGTATAAGGCCGTCAAAACGATAATCGCTGTTCCTGCACTGACGCCCAATTCCTGCCAGAGCTCGCTGATTCCTTCGTCTATCCCGAATGTTTCCCATAAGTCCATGTTACTTCCTCCTGTGTTTCAAAACTTCTGACTATCTGGCTGAAAGACCGCTTTGACGGATACTGTCCAGTTCTTCTGCCGATAAACATCCCGATTCATACAGCCGTAGATATTCTTTGGATACATCTGAATCAAAAATCAGAATATCATCCGAGTTAATGGTAACATCTACGCCACTGCGGTAAAGCCGGCCGATTGGATGTGCCACCATATCCGGAACCCTTCCAAGCAAAACATTGCTGTCTGGGGTGATATTCAGCCGGATATGATGATCCGCCAGAAAACGGACGACATTTTCATCCTGAACAGCGGCAATTCCATGCTGAACCTCATCAAGCTCCAGTTCTTCCACTGCCCTTCTCACATCTTTGGCAGTTCCCCACTCGCCGACATGTGCTTTTAAACGCAGCCCTTCCTTTTTTGCTCTGCGGTAAATAGATTTAAAATTTTCTATCGGCTGCGCAGATTCATCTCCATATAAATCAATAGAATAAAAAGCCCTGTTTCCCCAAAAATGCGACAAACAATCTTCCAGATACGCAATGGAGCAGTGTCTTGACAGTCCAATCTGCAGCCGCAGTTCGATATCCGGAGCAATTTCTCTTTGGGCCAGGGCAAATGCTCCCACCAGTTCATCGATATCATTCTGAAAATATTCCGCAAGTCCCCAGACATCTTCTCCGATCTCCAGCACAGTAACGCCATCTTCTCTGGCCTGATAAAAAGCCGCCCGAATTAATAGTTTTCTCATTTCCGGAGTGTCAAATCTTCCTCCCAGATTCTTCTGATTCCATGCATGCATTTCATCCATCGATGAGAGCGGTCTTTCCACAGGCTTTATGGTTAAGCCGGTCTTTTTCCACAAATACTCCCGGTTTCCGCCCAGCACAAAATGATTATGCAGGTCTGATTTGGGAAAAGCCCTGATTTTCTCTAAATTTCTTTGCTCCAGTGCATCGATGAATCTTTCCATTATACAATCTCCTTTGTTTTCCCTTTTAGGCCAGGTATGTATCCCTAATCTGTTGCAAAATCAGTATACCGTATGGATCTGTATTCTGCTGATCGAACAGTATCCATCGTGCGTCCTTCTCCTGATAAACATTATAACCTGACTGAATCATCCATGCAACCGAATTGCTGCAAAATGCGTTCCAAATGTCATTCCCAGTTGTCGTTAAAATATTCATACAAATCATTTACGCAGTCAAACACATAATCCGGATTCTCTTTTTCCAAAATATCCGCATGCGATGATTCCTGCCATGCTGCCGAAAAACAACGTACGCCCGCCTGCCGGCAGTCTTTGATGTCCTGCAGCGTATCTCCTATATAGCAAAATTCTTCTTTTGAAATCGCATACTTTCGCAGAAGATATTCTATATTCGCCTGCTTGTTCGGCAATATTTCCGAACCGCACAATACTTCGTCAAACAGTGTTGTCAGCCCCAGCTTCTCTAAAGTTATGGTACAACTTTTTTCGCCTTTCCCTGTAATCAGGGCTAACGTAACATGCTTCTTTTTCAAAAAAATAAGCAAATTTACAATTCCCGGAAATGTATCTGTTACCTCCTGATGCAGTGATTCGTATTGGAAATAAAAATCTTCTATCGCTGATTCCTGATTTTCCTTCACGACAGCTTTGACCATACCAATTTCATTCAGTCCAAACGTACGCAGAATTTCTTCTTCACAAAGTACATGATCTGTATATGGAGCGACACTGTTGCGAAACGCTTTGATACACATTGGAATCGTATCTGCAATCGTTCCGTCCAGATCAAAAGCAACCATCTGAAACATTATGTATTCTCTCCGTTTATCTTTCGAATCACACGACAGGGATTGCCTGCCGCCAGTGAATTTTCCGGTACATCTTTTGTTACAACGCTTCCGGCGCCTATCACAGAGCCATTGCCTATCGTTACACCCGGAAGGACAATCACACCTCCGCCTAACCAGCAGCCATTTCCAATTTTGATTGGCAACGCGTAAGTATGCCGCACGAGCCGACCTGTTTGTGCATCCTTTGTATATCTTTCGGCGAACCCGACGGGATGTGCCGCTGTATAAAGCTGTACATTTGAAGCGATCAGCACATGATCCCCAATCCGAATTTCATTACAATCTACAAAAGTACAATTCATATTGACAGAGACGTTATTTCCCAAAAAAATATTTCGTCCATAATCGCATAAAAACGGTGACGCAACCGATACCTCAGTGCCGATGTTTCCCAACAGCTCTTTTAAAATTTTTTCTTTTTTCTCTTTCTGCTCATATGCAAGCGCATTGTATTCCTGCAACAATTTTCTCGCATGACGTTTAAACTCCAGAAAGATTTCGTCATGGCAGTTATAATCTTCCCCTGCCATACATTTTTCCAGTTCCGTCATAATATCACCTCCGTATTTTATGGTACAAAAAAACTTGTTACAAAGCAAGTAACAGGCTGTTTCTCTATATTCTTTTAGCAAGCGTTTCCATCACAAAAATAACCGGAACCTGCGTCGTTGCATTGTAGCCTCCGTTCATCCGTCTCGTGTTTAAGCGATAGGCGAAATTCCAATCCGACAATTTCGCCAGCGTTGACAGCGGAGAATTCGTAATGCTCAGCACACAGCATTTCTGTTTCTTAAACTGATGAATTGCTTCTATCAGCCTTTCCGTTTCGCCGCTTTCCGAAAAAGCAACGACAACTGTGTTCTTCCAGCGAAAAGATTCGATCGGATAAAACGCATCTTCAAGTCCTACGGCAAAATGTCCCATATTAGAAAAATATCTGGCGCCATATTTTGCCAGTGTTCCCGATGAACCCATTCCGATAAAGATTATCAAATCAGCTTTTCTAAGAACGTCAATCGCAAACAATAATTTTTCCTCAAAGGCACTTGAATTTGCCCTTGTAAAAAAATCAGAAAGTTCCTGTAAATCTTCCATAGGCGGGCAGGCAGCCTGTAAGGTAATTTCTTTTTTCAGAGCTTCCTTAAATTCTGAATACCCGCAAAAATTGTTTTTATTGCAAAAGCGCAATATGGTAGACGTAGATACCTGGAGTTCTTTTGCAAGCTCTCTAATGGTCATGTATTGTATTTTATCAATATCAGAAACAATATACTTATAAATACGAATATCTGTTTCGTTGTACTTTTGTATTTCTTCATACGAAAACATACTGTATTTCCTCCGAAGTATTAGATGCCTTAATTATATACTGATTTTGCATGCTTTACAACTACTGGATCTATACAGTAATGAATGTAATGAATGAGAGAATGGCTTATCTTTTGGTATCCTTAAATCCCTATCCGCCTTTTCGGATAATTCAACTTCAAATTTCATATCTTAAAATCTCTGCGCATTTCTGCAATCGCCTGCTCTAATGGTTTTGTGCGTCCTTCCTGTATATCCGCATAATGCAGATAATATCGTTTCTGCCTGTTCCTTTAATGCAGGGTCAATTCTTGCATATACGCTTGCTGATTTTGCCATAATAGCAGCTCCCTTCATAAAAACCGGATTTCTTTTTTCCTGTCCCGCAATCCTTGCGCAAGCTGCTGCCAGGCTTGCCGCCGGTTTTGCCACATTATTTCCGGCATCATTAAACAGCGGCGTGCAAGAAAGCCCGCGCTCTATCCGCAAGGCCCCCGCCATGGCCCTGACAGCCGGAAAAAGCTTCCGCGCATCAGGGAAAAGCCCGGCAGAGCACTGCACGGTGCAGACCCTCAGCATGCCCTCAAGCACAATCCTGTGATACATCATGCTCCGTTCAAAATGCATGCCGTCAGGCAGCACCTGCTCTTTCACCTGTCCCAAAAACAGCGGGAAGAATTTCCGGTAAATATCCGGCTCCCTGAAATAAATGCTGCCGATTAAAATCGCTTTCAGGTTTTCAAAGTAATGGTTTGCCAGAAGCGCAAGCTCCCGGCTGCGGATTAAATGCCGGTACTGGCTGTACAGGGATGCATGGACCTTCTGCATAAATGAATCCGGCAGGCTGCCCAGCAGCTCCACTGCGGCCAGCACGTTTACCATCCGCATGGAAATGACATAAGGCTCATATGCATCGCGGCTCTGCCCTGCATGCCCCAGCCAGGAATCCATGATTTCTATCCACCGGCCCCTGCAGGGTTCCCTGCCGGAAGCTTTGTACTCTGCGGCCAGTGCCAGCAGAAATTCCAGGTAATGCAAGTTATAATTCCACAGATGCGCAGCATCCGGCTGCTGCCATGTTCCGTCCAGTCTGTGGCATTCATGAAGCAAGCACACCCTGCCCTGCAGCAGCGCTTCCATATCAAAACGCCCAATCCAGGCACTGTCCGCGTCCAGCTCTGGAATGGCAATGCGGGCATTCTGTACCCCGTGCGGGGGTGCCTGTTCTTTCGGGACTGCCTTCCTGCAGATTCGTTTTAATACCTGGTGCCTTACCTGCACTGGCTTCAGCTTTTTTATGGTATCATACCAGAGGCATGCTTTTTCTTTCCGCTTTCCCACATATCCTGCATTCATGCTTTTCGCTTTCTCACCCAGCAGATGACATCCCACAGCTTTTCTGCCAGTTTCTGATAATCAAATTCATATGCAGCCTTCCTCGCGCCTGCGCACATCTGCTCATAGCGGGCGCTGTCCATGCTGCGGACTTCCAGTATTTTTTCCGCAAGCCCCTGCGGGGACGCTTCATCCATTTCCAGGCCGCAGCCATGCTTGTCAATAACTGAATAGCCTGTCTTTATGGTTGCAATCACCGGCTTCCCGCTTGCCAGGTATTCAAACAGCTTATTGGAGCTGCTTCCCCTGGACCAGTTATAGCTGGTGCTTGAATAATTCAAAAGGTTTACGGATGCTCTTGACAGGATATACGGAATGTATTTCTGCTCCACATACCCTTTTATTTTCACATTGTGCAGCTTTTCCCGGCGGACTTTCTGTTCCAGTTCTTTCCTTAAATTCCCGTCCCCGTATACCAGTATTTTAATCCCGCTGTCCTGCGGCAGGAGTCCTGCAGCCTCCACGATATTTTCCACCTGGTTTACCGGGCGCACTGCTCCCGTGTATACGGCCCTGAAACAGTCTTCTTCCAGGTCCGCATCGTCCAGTATCTCCTCACGCGCCTGCCTGTCAAACAGCTCCATTTCCACGCCGTTATTAATATAGAAGCATTTCTCCGGGCTGATGTCACCGCCCTGCGGCGTCATCCAGCGTTTTTCCAGCAGATAGTCCGTATCGCCTTCCTTTGTAAACACAAGGGCATCCGCATGTTTGTAAATCCAGTGCTCCCCGGCTGTCAGGAGCCTTCCCGCAAACCCTTTTTCCTTCAGCCTGCCTGATGCAAAAACAGCTTCTGGCCAGAGGTCGCGCACCTCGCAGATACATGGAATGCGGTATTTCCTTGCTGTCCGCAGCCCGGCAAGCAGTGTGAGCGGATGAGGGCTGGATGCCAGTATCACATCCGGCTTTCCGGCCTGGCAGGCGATTTTCCCTTCCGTCTTCCTAATTCCTGCTGCAAATGCCGCCATATTTCGGATGCGGGCGGTGTTTCCTGCCGCCGATGACGGCGTTTTTACAAATACAAACGGCACGCCGTCTGAAATCTCAAGCCTGTAACCCGCTCCGTCTTTTATTACGTCCATGTCCGCCCAGTGGTGATAGGATGATGCAAACACCGTCGCTGAAACCTTATGCCTTTCCAGATGCTTCGCAAAACGGAACGGCCTGATATAGCCGTTGCGTTCCGGCGTGGTCGCATAATGATGAAAAATCCACAGATTCAGGCGTCCGCCTGCGCCCTCACCCTTCTCTGAACGGCGGATGCTTTCCGCAAAGCCGAATGTCCCTGACGCATCCGCCTTTTCATAAGTCAGGCTTCCAAAAACCTTGTCCATCACGTTCCATGGCACGGCACGCACAAGCGGATTCAGCGCTCCTGTGAGTTTCAGCTTCTTCCCGTTTGCAGAAGCAATCCCGGCAGCCATCCTGCCCGTATTTACATACGTGGCATCCTGCGGAAAGAAAATGCCTTCCCGCTGGCCATCAACCACGCTTTTCACAAAGCTGCACAGATTGCCAATGTAAATCATTGAGCGTTCGTTTTCCGTATCCGGGAAAACCGGAAGCGCCAGGGCCAGCTTCCGCAGCAGCTGGTAATTTCCCCTGCACCCGTGCCCGTAAACCATCGGCGGGCGCAAGATAGCTGTGCGGAAGCGGCTGTCCCGCATGCCCCATACACGTTCGTCCGCTGCCAGCTTGGAGCGCCCGTAATGGCTTTTGGGATTCGTCCGTGTATCTTTTGTGATATGCCCCGCTGTCATTCCGTAAACAGACATCGACGACATCAGGATAAAATGCGGCACATGTGCTGCTTTTGCGGCTCTTGCGGCCTTCACTGCCATGTTCCGGTTTACCTCGTAATAAAGATGCGCATTCCCTGCCGTTTCCCTGCGGTGTGCAATCCCGGCAGCAAAAAATACGGCATCATATCCCCGGAACAGCTCCGGGACAGGCTGCAGGCCCCTCGTGTCCAAAACATCGATGTGATAGCCACCGCAGTCTTCCAAATACCGCTGCACGCTTGTACCAATATACGAGCCTGCCCCGGCTATCAGCAGCCTTATGGGCCGGTACCCCAGCCGCCTGTCTTCTCTCACGGGCAAGACTGAATGCGCATATGTCTCATTTACGCTGTAACAATCCAGCTGTACTGGAAAGCTCCTGATTCTGCCTGCCGCCCGCTTCCTGCCCGTATTCCATTTCCTGTTTCCCGTCATATGCTTATCTCAGTCCTACTCCTTTCTCTGTAATTCCAGCTGCACAGTCTGAAAGCCACCATGCCACAGCCCGGCACTCCCGCCCATTCTGCAAAAGGGAATGCTGCGCCATCCCGCAGCATTTCCCATGCCCCGGCTGCTGTCCCGCACGCCCGCGTGCAGCTGTATGTCCCCGTCCCAGCCTGTGCAGCCTTCTGACTCTCACAGAACCTGTCCGGTTTTGTTTCTGATTATCCGCAAAAGGCCACTGCCCCGGTGACGGAAATGCCGTTTTCTTCAAAAAACATCATGGCATCATCAATCATCTGGTGTGTCGTTGTATCTGTCCTGCACACCAGCAGGACATTTCCTGCTTCCCGCAGGCTGTCCCAGGCAGCGATATCTGCACTGGCATTTTCTGCCACTGCCATTTCCACGCCTTCTTCCCGAAGCTGCGCTGCCATATGTTCCAGACAGTCTTTTTCCGGCTGTGCCAGTGAAAACTCCGTTACCGCATACAGCTGGCGGATTTCCTGTTTCTGACAGGCCAGCACAAGACGCCTGCATACCTGTTCCGGTACCGCTGCATATAAATCACGCCCCATACGGAGCCTTCCTTTTTTTGCCCTCTCCGCACCAGGCGGCGAAAGAGCGCCAAATACCGGAAACGCATACAGCCGCTTCATTTCCTGCACGCTTTTTACCGTATCGCAGAACAGATACCAGCACACCGAAAGGCCTGCATATGCTGCCATGCCGCCAAATAGACCCAGTATCATGTATTTCACCACAGACCGCAGCTGGCTGCCTTCGGTATCTGCACCAGATACGGCTTTCCCGTCTTCTTCCTGTTCATCCTTCAGGCCTGCCTGCATTTTATATGCTGCCAGCTGTTCTTTGCCGAATGCATCCGTCATCGCTTTCAGGCTTGTTTGATTGGATGTGAGCAGCGCCCTTTTCTCACGCTGCTGCGACAGCAGCGAACTGTCTGCGGTCATATTCTGCGCCGTGCTGACAAGCGAAAGCCTGTGGCTTCCGGCTGCTTTTTTTATTTCAGCAGCCTGTTCCTTCAAGACCTTTTGCATATCAAGTGCCATCCGCTCAGCTTCCCTGGCATTGCGGCCCGTCATTTCAATATAGAAAAGCGATTCCGAAAACAAATCAGGGGATGCTTCGTCTATGATGACCGGATAAGGAGCGCTGTACGTTTTCTGGTACGCCTGTACCAGCTCGGCAATGCAGCTTTTATCCATATCCCACCTGCCGCCAGTCTCTGCGAGTGCATCCGCTGCGCCGCCGTTTGATACAAAATTCAGGTAGCTTTCTGTAACCGCCTGCAGCTCCTGCCTTTCGGCACAGTCAATCCGGTAAAGCATGATATACCTGGCTTTGTGGTATGGGTCTGCCTGCATCAGCAGGGACTGTTCCAGATAATTTTCCAGGCTGGCCGTCTCCTTTGCCAGCTGTACGGCATCCGCAACTGCCTGTTCTTCTTCCTGTGTCAGGCTGGCCGGAGCATCCATGCCCGGAACCAGTGATTCATCCGGCCCGCTGCGGCTGCGCAGCCATCCGGCCGCGCCAAAAACCAGTGCCGCTGCAAGCGCACAGGCCGCTGCCTGCTTCCACTTCCCACAGAGCCTTTTCAGCAAATCTGCAAGGTCTATTTCAATTTCTTCTGTTCTTTTCCAGGAATACTTTTCTTCCATCTTTTTATCCTTTCCTTCCATGCCCGGCATTTTCCTGGTTATCTGTCCTGACTTATCCAGAACCTGTATTTACGCCCGGAGCATTTCTTTCCTGCCTGCGGGATATTTGTACCAGAGGAAGGACGCAGGACAGGCTACGTGGCTCCATTCATAATCTCAGCGACTGATTTCATAATGCGCACATACATCGCATAACTGTCCCGGCCTTTTTCCTTCTCCCGGCTCCTGTCCTTCCCCGGCAGGTTCCACATATCCAGCACGGCATCGGATGGATTTGCCACGCCCCAGAGCAGCTCGTCCGCCCCGGCGTCCAGCGCCGTGCAGATATTTGCAAACGTCTCCATGCTCATAATTCTCGTTCCGCGCTCGATATGGCCCAGAAACGACATGCTGATGCCGCACTTTTTCGCCAGCTCATCCTGTGACCAGCCTTTTGCTTTCCTGACCTGGCGGATGCGCATGCCCATTTTTCCATAATCCAGTTCCCGCATAACTTCCCTCCTGACTGGGCCCGGTAAAACCCCCTGTCCCCGGTAAGGTTTCCATATTTATCTACACTTGTTTTGCATAACATTTTATAACAAAATGTTATGCAGCAAACGTACCCTAAAAAACCTGTCAGGCCTTGATTTATGCGCCTTTCAGCACCTGGCGGCTTAATCCCGCATACACTCCTGGCGCAAAAAAACGGCTGTTGTGGATTTTTATTCGGACTAATTATATAATTTATTCAGGCGTTATTTTTGTGGAAAATAGATAAAAAAACAGCGTAAAAATAAAAAAAAGAATCAAAATACTGGAAAATCAGACAATTTTTTCTTTTGGCTTGCAAAAACAAAAGAATTGATATAGAATACTTTCAGATAACAATTTGTTATAAATTGTTATCTTATAGAATTAAATTTGAATAGAATTTATTTCAAATAGAATTTATTTGAATCAGAAAATATCCCGGAATTCCGCAGCATTCACATCCCGCATTCTTTCCAGAAATTCATCTTTCCCTAAAGTAAAAAAAGTGCAAAGCCTTGCAGTTCAGCAGGCTTCACACTCTGGTTTACAGGTTCGCAGCTATTATTGACTGGCTATTTTACAGCTGGCATCCTGTCATGCATTTTTAATATTTGTGCAATGGCGTCCACATCTTCCTGTAATTTCTTAATGTCATGACTCAGATGATAGTCATTATAATTCATGGTAACTTCAATACCTTTTAACTTTTCCGCTATATGTTCCTGACTGAACTTTAAAGTATTTAAAGCATCATGAACTGGCTGCAGTTTTTTATCCATCGTTTCAGATATCGCTGATAAGCCTTCACTTGTTAATGCCATAATCGTTTCCTTCTCTTTACAGTTGTATCGTAAGTATACCACATCCAGAGCATAAAGTCTATTGAACAGCCAGGATGCGTGCCCTGTAATCTTTCGCTGATACTTTCCCAATGATTTTATTCATAGCACCAGCACATAAAAACTAGTGCCCCATTAAAACGGCAGCACTTCCTCTCTTTCCGGCACCACCTTATACGCCTGAAACAGCTCCGCCCATATCTGTGTCTCATCCGCAGATACCGGCATCTGGATAATTGCCGCTTTCAGCTCCAGCCCGTGCATCCCCTTATCCGATTCCGGCTTTGCATGAAACATAATCGCCGATGCACTTGCTTTGTGCTCCGGTGCAGATTCAAGATAATCGCTGGCATAAAACTGCAGGTTGTAATCCAGCGTGCACTCATACTCCACACACAGAAAATACATCCCGCGCGGGCAGGACTGTTCCAGAATCCGTGCAGACTGTTTTTTCATATCTTCAAATGCTTCCGGCGTCATATATTCCAGCACGCGCTTTTTGTACTCCGGATCTGCATAACGCTCCTCATCCTGTTTCCAGACATCCACTCGCCTGACGCTGTTGATATAGCATACGCCTTCCTGCAGCTTCCCGCTGTCATCTGAAATGGAAAATGCAAGCTCTTTTGCATGGCTGCGCGGCTGAGACGTTTCATCTTCAATTTCCAGCAGAACCGGTTTTTCAATGGCATGCTGCTGCATCTGCGGCCCCCAGACAGCTGACAGGCAGCCGTTCTCCCACTCCGGCAGTTTTTCTGATGGAACCTGAAAGCTGTTAATACAGCATTCCACGCATGACCAGTCCGCCTGGCCAAACGGACTGTCCTGCGGCAGCTTCCAGCCCATATCCATCAGCTTTGCAAAAAACAAAAGCAGCTGCGTATCTTCCTGATTCAGGCTGCTGCCCTGGGCAGTGGTTGCCTGCAGCACCTGGCCGCCTGTTTTTAACTGATTGATAAAAGCGGTGGACACAGAAACCGTGCCCTTCATCTGCTGGCGCATCGTCCTGTCCCCTTCCGGGTTCCATCTCCTGCGCGGCTCCACCTGTTCGAGCACGTAAACCTGCATCGCATCCCCATTGCGCACCATTGCCGCAAAGTGATAATTTTTGCCATGCGTGCAGACATCCCTTCCGATAATCTTTACTTCCTCATACTGGTGCATGCGTACCATTTCTGATAAATTTTCAAAATTCATATCTGTTCTCCCTATGTAATTATTTTTCCTGATATTAAAAACAAATTTTTCCCGTTATGCCAGATTCTGTGTAAGACAGGCAGCATTGTCCACAATTTCCATCCCCGCCGGTACCTCTATGCCAGATTCCGCCCGGAGCACCATACCGCATTTTCTGCATATATAAATCCTCCGTAAAAATCATGTGTCGTGCGGAATTTTTTAAAGTCTATGCCAGACCTGAGCATCTCTACCATTTTATCTCCATATTCTTCATCCCCGCACACACAGATAATTTCACCAGAACGGATATTCGGGCCATCCGCATCTGCATTTTTTACAAACACCCACTTCCCGGGAAACCGTTTTTTCATTTCTTCAAACGTCAGCCGTTCTTCCATCTTCTTTCCCCTTTCCCTGTGATATCCGGGCTGCCAGCCCATATTCTATTATAGTATAGCAAAAAAAATCCAATCCGTACAGCATTCCTGCAACAGCAGTTTTTATTCCGTAACAGCCGGGCTTTCCACAATGTTTTCCAGCCAGATTCCCTTTTTGACAAGCACAAATCCAATCACGCATTTTATCAGGTCACCCAGCTGCACCATTACAAATACCGCAATGACAGGCATCTGCGTAAAGCGGCTGAGTGTATACGCAATTGCAACACTGACACACCAGATAAAGACACTGTCAAACAAAAATGTAATGCCTGTCTTCCCGCCGGAACGCAGCGTAAAATAAGATGCGTTCAAAAAGGCCTGCTGCGGCATGAACAGGGCTGATGCCATAATAAAATATTTTGCAAGCCGGGCTGCTTCGGCATTGATATTGTAGAGTTTTGGAAACAGCGGGGCGGACAGAAGCATCACGGCCGCCACGGCACTGCTGCACATCACTGCAAATGCAATCATTTTATTATCCGTGTCCCTTGCCTGCTTCATCTTTCCGGCACCCAGAAGCTGGCCGACAATAATAGCAACCGACTCGCCCATGGCCAGGAAGACAATGTTAAATACGTTGCCGATTGTATTTGCCACATTCAGCCCTGCGACCACGTTCAGCCCGCGGACCGAATAGCACTGGGCAAGCATTGCCATGCCGGCCGCCCACAGCGTTTCGTTAAACAGCAGCGGGCTTCCTTTTACCGTAACCTTCCACGCCAGTTCCTTTGGAATGCGCAGCGTCCGGTACAGTCCGGACAAAAACGCATACCTTTCTGTCTGCCTGCGCACCTGAATCAGGATAAGGAGCATTTCCACATACCGGGAAATCACCGTCGCCAGGGCAGCCCCGCGCACGCCCAGCTGCGGAAACCCGAGCTTTCCATAAATCAGAAGATAATTAAACGCCAGGTTGACAGCCACCGCTGTAATGCCCGCTTTCATGGGAAGCACCGTCTGCCCGCATTCCCGCAGCGTGCTGGAATACGCCTGCACAATGGCAAAGGCCGGAAGCCCGCACAGCATAATGCCCAGATACTGTTTTCCATATAAAAGCGTCGCCGAAATATTTTCACCTGCCCCCTCGCCCCTTAAATAAGCGCTGATTAATTCCGTGCCGCCAGCAAGCAGGACTCCGGCTGCAAGCAGCGTCGCCGCAGATACCAGCCACAGCTTGAAGCGCATCGTCTGGCGCACGCCTTCGTAGTTTTTCTGCCCGTAAAACTGTGCTGTAAAAATGCCGGCACCCGATACCCCGCCAAACAGGCAGAGATTGTAAACAAAAATCAGCTGGTTGACAATCGCAACGCCTGACATCTGCTCCGTTCCGACCCGCCCAATCATAATGTTGTCCAAAAGGCTTACAAAATTCGTGATGCCGTTTTGTACCATAATTGGCACGGCTGTCAAAAGCACCATCTTATAAAACTGCCTGTCTCCGATAAATTTTGAAAATAGACGCATATGGCCCTCCTTCTTCTGATTCATTCATTGAAAACATTTACAATATTTTTCCCATGCGCGCAAAAAAGCACCCGGTGTGTTTCCGGATGCTGTAACCCGTTTTTATAAGCTTACCACCATACGCAGCCTGTGTCAAGAGGGCTGCTGTCTACTCCATTCCATAACCAAAGGCTGAACTGTTAAGATTTTTCATAAAATTCTGAACCTGCCTATTGACAGATTTGTCATATTTGAATATAATGTACTTGTACGATAAGTACACTAAATAACAAAAGGAGGGGCATTGTGGAAATTATCATCAGCAGCAATACAAGCAAGCCAATATATGAACAGATAACTTCACAGATAAAAGCCATGATTATGAGCGGCGAGCTGCAGACCGGCGACCCGGTTCCCTCTATGCGTGCACTGGCAAAATCGATTCACGTAAGTGTGATTACGGTTCAAAAAGCATATGAAGATTTGCAAAGGGATGGATTTATCGAAACAACGGTAGGCAGGGGAAGCTTTGTATCGGCACAGAATAAAGACTTTTACCAGGAAGAACAGCAGCGGCGGGCCGAGGAACATTTGCAGGAAGCAGCTGATATTGGCAGAACCAGCGGTATTCCTGTTGAGAAACTGATGGAATTATTAAAGCTGTTTTATGAGGAGGATTGATTATGCAGGGTAATGCTCTGGCTGTAAATGACTTAACGAAAAAATACCGGGACTTTGTGTTAGACCACGTCTCTTTTTCCGTCCCCAGCGGTACAATCGTAGGGCTGATTGGTGAAAACGGCGCGGGAAAAAGCACCACGATAAATGCGATTCTCGGCCTGATAAAAAAAGATTCCGGAAATATCGAGATTTTCGGGAAATCAGATACGCAGACAGCGGAAAGCATCCGCAATCAGATAGGCGTTGTTTTTGACGGAAACAGTTACCCCGATGTGCTTTCCGCCAGAAAGCTGAACCGTATTCTCAGCAAAATATATCAGACCTGGGACGAACATAAATTTTTCTCCCTGCTGGAGAAAATGTCCCTGCCAGCGGATAAAAAAATCAAGCAGTTTTCAAAGGGCATGAAAATGAAGCTGTCGATTGCAGCCGCCTTGTCACACGATTCCAGGCTCCTGATTCTGGACGAAGCAACCAGCGGGCTTGACCCGGTTGTCCGTGATGATATTCTGGACCTGTTTTTAGATTTTGTACAGGATGAAAACCATTCCATTCTGGTGTCGTCGCATATCACAAGTGATTTGGAAAAAGCCGCAGACTATATCGTCTTTATCCATAAAGGAAAGGTCGTATTTTGCAAATCGAAGGATGAATTGCGGTATCAATACGGGATTATCCGATGCGGTTCGGTTCAATTCGACGCCATTGACAAGGATGAAGTGATTGCATGCCGGAAACAGGATTATGAGTGGGACGTTTTAGTTGCGGACAGGGAAAAAGCACAGAAAAAATATCCAAAAGCAGTCATTGACCCGGCTTCGATTGATGAAATTATGCTGCTCTATGTAAAGGGGGAAACGAAATGAAGGGCTTATTGTTAAAAGACTATTACTTAATCAGGTCTGTACTCTATATCATACTTGCCGTGTTTGCGGTTACCGGAATCGGGATGTCTTTTCTGGCCAGCGCATGGGTATTAACTGTAATGGCAACCGTCATGCTTGGAATGATTTCCGTAACGACCATCCAGATGGATAAGCATTCCGGCTGGAGAAAAATTTCGGCTGTTTTGCCAGTCTCCAGAAAAGCGGTTCTGGACAGCAAATATATTCTGTATATTCTTCTCAGCGGAGCCGGTCTGCTGTTCGGCATCCTTTTCAGTGTTACGGTTTCTGTCTGCCAGGGCCAGCCCGATTATGATTCCATGCTGCTGTATGCGGGCATCAGCATTGCCCTGGCATTGTTCTCTGGAAGCATGACGCTGCCATTTACGTTTCTTTTCAGCGAAGAAAAAAGCATGCTCTGCCTGATTATTGCATACCCGCTTTCCAGCGCAGCATTTGCGGGAACTGCAATGCTTGCTGGCAGCCGGATGATGGCCTGCGGCCTGACAGCTGCTGCGGGAATCCTGCTTTATATGCTCTCATGGAGCATTTCCAGAACATACATCGCAAAAAGAGATATTGAATAAAAACCAGAAGCCTGGTTACGGCCCGATGGAAAACGACCTTTCCAGCCTCCCATCTGCCAGGCTGTACACCATCAGCCGCTTTCCGCTGGTGCATCAAGCGGAAGAAGGGGCTGCCGCACCAGGCAAAACATATACAAGATACCGATGAAAAGAACGATTCCATCCAGTTATATCTTGTTTTGCATTGCTTCATACAGCAGCCCCTGCGCATATTCTTTTGGTTTTACAGCGGCTTCCATTTCCGCATGGTTCTTCTTTCAGTCAGAACCATCCTGCTCCCCATTCCGGTCCAAGCAGTTTTATTGAAGCGGCATGGAAAGCACATCCTCATATTTTTTCAGCGCTTCCTGAAACACAGAATCCGGTACGCCGAAATGCCTGCCAGCTTCCACAATTCTGCCATTTCTGACTTCGCACCTTGTTCCGTTAATCTGAAACGTCCTGTCCGTATCAATGCCCAGCTCGCGCAGCAGGCTTAATATCATCGGCGTGCTTTCCATGTCTATCTGTTCAGGCCCCTTCTGTTTTCCTGCAAACCGCAGCAGGCAGTCCAGCCCGTATGCCAGCTGCTTTGCCTTATTATCCTGTTCCAGGCTTCCGCTTCCCAGCCCGTTTACCGAAACACTGCTTTCCCTGATTTCCAGGCTGTAGCCGTTTCCAAGCGCAAAGGAAGCTCCCGCTCCGAAACAAATGCTGTTTTCAGCCATCCCGCCAGACGCTGCGCCAGGCACCATGCTGTGCAGTTTATACAGCAGCTCGTCGGACGGAACAAAGTCCACAAAGGTATACACATTCATGTCATACGCCTTGAACACCTTTTCGCCATTGACGGAAAACTGCGTCGTTACCGCATCCACAAAGTCACTGGTAATCTCGTATTCGTCTCCGTTCTGTTCCTGAAACAGTCCCTTTACATTTTTGTTTCCCATGGTCTGGTAAACCATAATCATGTTTTTTATGTCCCTTACATTTTTCGCATCATACCCATTCAGCGTTTTTGCCTGCTCCCTGGTAATATCACCATTGAAAAAGTCCACAAATTCACTTTTGGAACCGTCTTTTGACGCCAGCTTTCCTGTTTTGACGTTGTAAATGTAAGTACTGCTGCTTCCTATTCCGGTAACACCCATTTTTTAATCCTTCCTTTCTTTTTGATGCAGAAATTATCCTTTCAGATACTCCCATGCTTTACACATCCAATTTCATCAGCTTCTAAATCATTCAAATGTTTATCATAGACCAAGCTATTCAGGCCCAATCTATGATAACATTTTCTGCCGCCTGCTCCATTGTCCCCGTTTGTTACACGAGGGTTAGAAATATTCACTTAAAATGAAACCTCATTACCTGGATATGGCCTCATGACACACGCAAATCTTCCGTTTATTTTTCCGCTCCATTTTGAATTATGCACTCCTCTTGCACATTTCGCTCCAACTGTCCACAGCTGTCCCAAAGATGCACCAGAAATATTATTGATGATTGGAGAACCTGTGCCGCTTGTATTACGATATGTTTTTCCACCTGCGCTCAGCCATTTGTCTACTTCACTGCATGCAGTTCCAGATATAAAACTGTCTGTAATTGACAAATTTAAAATTGCAGTATCCTTTGGAACTGCTTCCCTTAAATCACAAACGTATGTATTATTTGTAAATAACAGCGCATTTCCATATGTAGGCATATTTTCTATATCGAAATATTGTACAGACGGCCCAACATAGAAAAAGTAGTTCATCTGGCTGGCCCAGGTTCCTCCATTATTAATTCGAATATAAAACGTGCCCGTATTTTCTGCTACAAAATAGAGATATTTTTCAGGTCTTTTTTCAAACACTGGCAAATATTCTGGACTTGTCGAATAAAAATAGCCATTTCCATCTGGCTGGATATAATATAATTCTATAAACCAATTGGTCAAGCCTACATTTCTCAAATCCATAAAATAAGTTTCCCCAGCAGTCAGCCTTATAGAATACCAATCCTCATCTGTAGCTGACTGCAAGCTGGCTGTTCTCATACCCAGACTATACAAGTCATATTTACTGGTTAACTTTTCTCTCGCATAAGGCACCTTGTCATATGGGTATGCTGTATTGATAGTATCATTCGGTTCCCCGACATCTGTATCAGCCCCATATGGCTGCACGCCTTCGTTTACCGATATCCGGGCATTCATTTCGTCTGCACTTATCCGTATTGGTTCCTGTTTTTCAACTTCTGCGGACTCTAAGGAAATCATACTTTCTTCTGCAATTTCGCAGCTGCTATCGCTGTCCTGTTCATTCGCAAATACAGGCTGGCTGAACGCAATGCTGCAAGCCAGTGCCAAACCTAATATTCTCCTTAACTTCATTGTTCTTCTCCCATATCCGAAATAGTTTTCTATCAATTTTTGTCTGTTTTGTAATTATTTTTCCAATATGCATCACAAACACATATTCCTGGCAATTATCTTCTCATCATTCATTATCCTTTCTTAGTATAAATATGGTTTACTGATACACAGCGGCCATGTGCGCACATATTACTTACATTATTTTATTTAATGTAAGTATATTTTATTCCCCACTGTATGTTTACTTTACCATCTATTTACAAAAATGTCAATAGTATAATTACAAATAATAACAATTTCATAATTATAATACAAAATACATCAAAATATGTGCAGATAAACGATACCGAATCCAGAATACGGCTGCAGCATTTATGTTCTGTTACTGTAACAGTTCAGGCAGGTCTTTGCACCCTGCTGCAAAGACCGTAAGAACATGATT
>OFHA01001265.1_pt1 | contig 18162 bp, 12 predicted proteins | sample 1521891 | NCBI WGS metagenome assembly OFHA01 (sample SAMEA3504089, study PRJEB24116) | mouse gut metagenome | biome: mouse gut; feature: mouse-associated habitat; material: faeces | place: Denmark | collected 2011
TGTCGAGCTAGACCAAATCGACTTCATCCGCATCTACACAGCCGGAGCCGGTAACGCAGGCTGGCTGGGAGAGTGGTCGAGCGAAATCGACGGCGTGGTGCTTACCGAACCCGACCAGGATTATGTGCTGCGCGATTATTACCTGAACTATCTGTCGGCACCCCAAGCCCAGGCAGCAATAGGTTCCACATGCCGTTTTGAAGGACTCCTCTTCAAAAACGGACGTCCTTGCAACGAAGGAATCCACACCTATACCGTCGACGACGAGACAATAGGCACAATATCACCCGACGGCGTATTCACCCCGCTGAAGGAAGGAAAAACCACTGTGCGCTTCAGCAGCCTTGACGGTATAGCCGGAGATGCCGCTGAAATCACCGTGACATCACTCACCGGGGTGGTAATCGACATTGACGGGAAAGCATCGGCACTAGCCACAACAGAATGTATAATCGGGGAATCCATATTCCTTAATGTAGAAAGCACCGATAACTATGAAACCGTCATCCCCGGCTCGAAAGGGAACAGATACACCCACGACCGTTATACGTGGTATAACTCCGACCCTTCGGTAGGCACTATCGACGAACACGGCACATTCACAGCCGCCGCCACAGGCACGACCGTGCTCACGGCCGTTTCCGAAATCAACCCGTCGCTATGCGCGGAAGTGAAGATTACCGTAAAAAAAACACCTGCCGTGGTGCTCAACAAACCGTCAATGACTATCTCCCAATCTGAGCCTGCCGGTAATTGGAAAGCCTCCACCCTGTTTAAAACAACCAATAAATCGACAGCCATAATCGTTGATGCCGCCACACGCTCAGGTAATTTCCCGATAGAGGTAAAGGGCAACAGAATCGTATATGACTGTTCAGACTGCACGGAAAGCGTGGCCGATGTAATCGACATAACCGTGCTCCACTATGGCGGACAATATGAATTTTCCCTCCCGGTAAACTACGTGGCCGAAGGTTCCGCCATCGAAACCATACCGACCGATACAGAACCTGTCAACGGGCCTGCAACCTTCACCGTATTTACCGTCGACGGCCGCCAGCTACTTCAATCCGCCACGATGCCCGACCTTACACAACTCCCAAGCGGAATCTACATTATCAGGAAGGCCGCTCCCGGAGCCGTGTCGACCATAAAAATCGCAGTCCCATAAACACCTCATATCAATTGCCGTAACCGCTATTGGACAAAAACGTAAAGCAGATTTCAAACATTCAAACTAAGTTTGATTTACGCACAAACCATCTGCAAAATCAACAAAAACGCCCTTGGAATGCCCCAGGGGCGTTTTTCATTACAAATAATACACCAACAGCGCGTTTATGCTGATAATGAACATTTCTGACAGCTGTTACAATTCAATTTCATAGTTTTATTTTTCCATGGATTTAACCTACCTTTGCATAAAGGTTACACACACATCCCCATGGAAGCACCACGCAAACGGTTAAGGTCATTTTTACCCCCCCCCCAGATTGCTTAAATCGCTGGGTATCACCATTTTAGCCTTCACCCTTTCAACCATATTGATGAGGCCGTTCTCATTTTCGGCCTCGGCATTCCTGTCAAATCCCGAAAAAAGCGATTTCGCGATTACCGACTTCTACAGCATTGTGGCTGATTCACGCCCTGTGCGCCAAATTGATGACCAAATCGTAATCATCAACATCAACGGCCTTGACAGGGACGGAATCGCATCTGTTCTCCACCTCATGCCACTGCTGCAACCGGCAGCCGTGGGTCTTGACGTAGCCTTTATCGAACCACGTGAGGACGACACCCGCCTGCTGGCCGCCATCAAAGCATGCCCGAACCTGGTGCTGCCCGTTTCACTAGCCCACGACACAGATTCCGACAGCTTCACTATTGCCGAAACATCATTTTTTTCCGATTCAACCGCAGCCGATATACCAGTAGGAGCCACGAACCTTCCTGCCAGGTATGCAAAAAGCACCATACGCGAGTTCCAAACATACTTTCCTTTAAAAGATACGGCAGGCAAATGCAACGACCCGGTGCCGTCATTCGTGGTGGCTATAGCCGGGAAAGGACGCCCCTCTATGATGGAAGCATTGGAAAAGCGGGGCAACAGAATCGAACTGATAAACTACCCGTCACGCAGTTTCCGGATTTTCACACCTGAAGAAATAGCAGACAACGCACATCTCATTGCAGGCAGGATTATCTTGATTGGCGACACCGGCGACCTGGCCGACATGCACGCCACCCCTGTCACCTCGACAATGTCGGGTGTCATGATTCATGCCTACGCACTGGCAACGATAGTGCACCATGAATACCTCGACTCCTTCTCAAAAACCGAAAACCTGGCACTGGCCTTCGCTTTATGCCTGGTCGTGGTGCTCACAAGTGTTATGCTGCCTATAGGAATCAAAGGTCTGATTATGCGAATCATGCAGGTTTCATTGCTCTACTTCGTGGTCAGGCTGGGTTACACCCTGTTCCTCGACCATAACCTGGTAATCGACTTCTCCTACGCCCTGCTCATGCTTGCCTTCGGATTGCTGGCTTGCGATATATGGATTGGGATGACCACGATTATAAACACCATATTGTCGAAATTACGCGACATACGCAAAACTTCATATTCCAAAATCTAAACATATGCGAAACCACACATAACCTATGAAAAAAAATATCATCCTCCATGCTAATCCTATTATTATGAAACAATTATTACTCACATTTATCTTCACTATACTGGTAACATCGGGCGCCACGGCGCAATATTCCATCCATTCATGCTCAGGCGATGTAAAAATCAAGAAAGGGATGCGGCTGATTCCTGCCGAAAAAGGGGTAACGGTGTCACCGGCCGACATACTCGAACTGGCTGAAGGTGCAGAAATAGAGATTTTCAACGCCACCAACTCACAGACATACAAGTGCGGCAAACCCGGTCAGACAAGCGTGTCGGGCATCATGATAAGCGCCACTACCCTGTCGGCCGACAAAGGGAAAAGCATACGCGACAATATGAATTTCTCACGCTCGTCGGCATCAGGTTCAAGCCACGTATATGTGGAATCCGGCATGGTGAAACGCTCCATGGCAACCTACGACCCCGAAGCAAGGAACATAGAAGTCGATCCGCGCCAGCTTTCATTCTGTGTTATCAACGCACTGCGCAACCCCGGCTCCATGCAGGGGAACGAATGTCCAGCCGATTTTTCCCATGCCCCGACACCCGGAGGCGGCCTGGGATTCACCGTTGGAAACACAATGGCATCGCCTATATATTTTAATGTGCTCAAGGTGAAGGACGACTCTATTGCCGGGATAAGCATCTCCGAACTGGGTCAACCATCAGGCAGCTACGTGCTGCTACCGTCGCAGACCATATCGCGCGAACAGCTCACACCGCTACCGACTGACGAACGTCATATACTGATTATGACCCACTTCCATTTCGACATCGACAAGCTTATTGAACAAATCGAGTCAATAACAAAGTCGAACGAGGCCGGAATCCCCGACAGCTCTTTGAAAGTGTATCTCTCGCCGCTATAAGCTCAGCAGGGTATCCCGCCTTCCCACATCACACAAACGTTGCCCCTCACGCGAAAGCGCGGCAACATCCCCCTTTCGTTTTAATCGATAACACAAACCATTACATATCAACATTTCCATGAATCTGACACATTTTTGCACACAAGGTGTGGTTGCAGCTTCCGCAATGGCATTCTGCTTTTCGCATGCCGTGGCGCAACGCACCGACTACAACTACACACGCCCCGTCACCCCGTCAGGTATCGCGACAAACGACTGCCTGGTTTACGACTTCGCAGGCAACAGCGTTTCCACCCTGCGCGGCGACAAACTCCTGGAGTGCGGAAAACAGATCCGCGACGTAAGGATTAACCCGACAGGGATGAGCCTGATAGTGCTTTCAGATGATAAAAAAGCCCCGGTACTGGCGGTGTTCGGAACAAACGATATCGATAACCAGCTCCACAAATTCAACAACAAGAAGGATGGGGTGCCAACCACCATGGCCTATACTGCCGACGCCCGGAACCTTGTGGTCTGCTCCGCCGACAGCACTGCCAAAACCTACGACCCCAGGGCATTCACCCGCCTTAGCCAGTTCAAACTGCCTTACACCCCGACCGATATCCGAATCAGTTCCAACGGATATTATCTGGCAATAACCGACGGCCACCGGGTCAACGTCTACAACTACGAAGGGCAGAACGAACGCAAAGGGTGGAATTTCGATGCCAAGGTCAACGATATGGCATTCTCAAACGATAACGACGAATTTGCCGTTGTGACCGACGACGGCGTGGTAAACATCTACGACACGCGCACATTCCTTACAAAGAAAACCATCGACGATGCCGGAAGCGGACTATCGATTGCCTATAATTTCGACGGCAAATATATGGCTGTGGCCACCTCACCCACCAGCATCACCATCTATAACCTTCTCGATTCCGACGACAAAGAAACCATAACCGTTGACAACGGCGGAATGAGCGAACTCGCCTTCATTTCCGACTCACGCTATAACACCCTTCTGGCTTACAACACCGACAATGCCATGCACGTGAAACGTATGACCAAACTTGCCCCTTACTACGGCAAGCTCATAAACGAACAGCTCAACGGACGCATGACCGAGTGGATGAAGATGCTGCCTGGTGAAACACTCGAACAATACCAGAACCGTGTCAACGACCAGACCCGCGACGCCCAGCGCAAACTTTTCGAAGCTGAAATCTCTACCTCGTTTGCCAACGACCTCGTAAACATGGCAACCGTGTCGCTCGGCAACTATGACCGCTCCAACGGTGTGCTGGCCGTGGCATTCGACAACATGCCGACTATCTTCCTCACCGTGCCTGAAACCGACCTCGGTTCGTTCAACAACGCAGAGAACCTACGTTTCGACAACGCAAAGTACGGCGTGCTACCCAACGACCATTTCGAGCTAATCTATGCCGAAGTCTATAACAAAGCCGACGGTAAAACCTACATTTTCAGCAACCTCGACCGTGTAAACCTGAATTACATGACATCCGACGACAACGTGGTGTCGCTCGAAATCATACAGCAACAACAGATGGAGGAACTACGCCTGCAGGAACTCCGGGAAAAAATCATGGCCGAGGCAAAACAGAGCAACGTGCTCTCCGACCATACCCGTATCACAGTCGATTCACGTGTAGAGCCTGATTACGACGCCAACGGCGACCGCATACTCAACTACCTCGTCAACTTCACATATGAAGTGGAGCCGGAATTTTCGACAGTGGAAGATTTCGCCCCGGGCAAATACCGCATCTCGGAATCGGGGGCTGCAAGCGCAATGCTGCGTATCGTCAAGGAAGCCTTCGAAGGCGACTTCGCCCAATATTTCAAACCAGGCAAAAAACTAATCGTGAAACTCTCAGGAACCGCCGATGGCTCACCCATAATCCACGGAATCCCCTATGACGGCGTTTACGGGGAATTCATCGACGAACCTGTCTATCAGAACGGACGCCTGACAGGTATGACCGTAACCCCGAAAACCGGCATCAAGGAAAACGAACAGCTGGCATTCATACGCGCCTGCGCCGTGAAGGATTTCCTTAACAATAACATCGCGGCAATCAAGGATATGAATACCGAATATTCGCACCATGTGTCGGTAAGTGAGGATAAGGGCGGGGAATTCCGACGCATCACCGCCGAATTCACCTTCGTCGACGCATTCTGACATATATCCCCAATCGCTACGGACGGCAGGCAACTTCCTTGCCATCCCTTTAAAAGTCAATGCGGTGTGTCAAATCCGCGCGTTTTGGCACACCGCACCACAAAAACAAACACATCAACAACCAAGAACAACAAAAATTCACATATCTCTCCCAAAGCAACATCACTACAACACGCTAACTACCCCTACGCACAATTTGAAATATGAAAAAGCATATCTCACACCTGCTGTTCCTATCCTTTGCCGCGTTAACGGCACTCTTCAACCTGACCATGACAGCCGACGATTCAAACCCGTCGGGAATGCCTGCCATGGAAATGCCACTGGACTTGCCCACACTTTCCGACCTTAACCCGGCTGACCCCGCAACCGCCGATTCCGCAGCAATGGCGGAAAACGCCGACAGCCTGCTGATGGTGCGACGCACGGAAGCGTTCAACCTTGCCGTGAGCGACTACGAAAAAGTGCGCGGACTGCGTGCCCAGGGAGAACCGGAGGAAACCTATTTCCCCGAAGTTTACAGATGTTTCATCAACAGCTCCGATGCACTCGGGATGCTCGAACCGGGGATGCCCGAGTATAACCGCGTGAAAGGGATTTTGCGCGATATGCACCGCTATCTTGAAGAAGGAGCCTTTCATTATTCGGGCAAAAACAACTCGGCTGAAATGGTGAAATTCGCAAGAGCATTTGTCGACATCAAGACCATGGACGCATTTGCCGATGACAAACTCCCGGTCAACGAAGCTTATTACCCTTCGCTGATTTATTGCGCGGCTTCAGGAGCCTACAACGAAAAAGACTATGAGGGTGCAATAAAATATTTCAAAGAATATTTCTCGACAGGCGACCCGCGCTACCGCGAACAAATATATATCTTCATGGGGCAGGCATGCCTCAACTCAGGCAAATACCAACTGGCTGTTACAACCCTTAACGAGGGGGTAAAGCAGTTCCCGCAAAATTTTGCCATGCTCCAGCTCGCCATACAGGCATGTATCGACGGGGGGATGGCCGAATATATGCAGGATTTTCTCGACCAGGCACTTGCCATAAGACCAGACGACGAAACCCTGCTCAATATACAGGGGAAACTTTACGAGGACAGCGGCGAATACCAGAAAGCGCTCGACATTTTCAACCGCCTCGACGTGATGCATCCCGACAATCTCTCGGTCAACAAACATATCGCACTGTGCTACTACAACATCGCCTCGAACTACTCAAACATGGCTGTAGGGGAAACGGATGAGAAAACCGAGAAGAAGTATCGCCGCCAGGCCAAAAACTACTTCTCTGATGCAGTGATGAAACTTTCACAAGTCACAGCGTCGGACCCCACTGCCGTAAAATATCTCAAAGCATTGGCCGTAAGCCACCTGTTCCTTGACAACAAAGACATGTTCAAGGAGGTGAACACGCGCCTACAGGCATTGGGCGAAGACCCCCTTGCAGAAATGTATATGCCGCCGACTTTCAGCTATAACGAGAAAGGTGGACGCAACTACGAAATGGCAGGCAACACGGCGCTCGCCACCGAGGATACCCCCACCTACTCGCAGTTCGCAAAGCCATTCATCGAGGATAATCTCGCTAACTGGACCCGCCGGGGCGAATTCGAAAAACTGACCGACTACCAGCAGCGCGTCAACGACCGCACCATAATAGCCGAATATGAACGGCTCAACGAACAGGCCAGCCGGGATTATCTCGAACAATACAGCCACAAACTACGCATAAACGACCTCAAACTCCAGCCTTACGACGCAAACAACGAAGTCTATAAAATCGAATCGTCCTACGGCCCTATCCTGCTCAACGTGCCTTTGAAGAACAACGAGGCCGAGCTTTTCCGTGCAAACTGGGACAACGTCCGCTTCAAGGCGCCGAAATATTACATCAAGGATGACCGTGTGCAACTTTCGTCAATAACATTCGTAACACCGGCAAACAAGACCTACACGTTCAATGTGACCGACGAAATCACCTATGCCAACACCCGCGTAGATATCGACTTCGAGGCAATCCTGCGTAAAGCCAACGGCGACATGGCCGACAACACACCGGCAACAAGTGGCAAAGAGGTCAGAATCACTCTGAAATCGGATGTCGACACCAATATCCCGGAAACAGGCAAACGTGCCGACAACACCGTAGCGGTCATAATCGCAAACGAGGATTACGCGAATGTGTCGCGTGTAAAATCAGCAATCAACGACGGCGAAGCATTCCATCTTTACTGCGAAAAGACCCTGGGGATACCGGCGCAGAACATACGCCATTACACCAATGCCACACTCGGTTCGATGCTGCGCTCTATAGCCGACCTTCGGCACACTGTCGACGCCCTGGGCCAAGAGTCTGACGTTATATTCTACTATGCCGGGCACGGTATGCCCGACGAGGCAACACACGACGCATTCCTGCTCCCTGTCGATGCCGACGGAATGATTACCGAAAGCTGCTACCCGCTGAGCCGCCTGTATAAGGAACTTTCCGAGCTTAAAGCCTCGTCGGTAATGGTGTTTCTCGATGCATGTTTCAGCGGCGCACAACGCGACGGGGGGATGCTGATGGCGGCACGCGGTGTGGCCATAAAGCCAAAGGCCGTCGCCCCGGCCGGAAATATGTTCGTGCTCAGCGCGGCATCCGATAAGGAAACCGCACTGCCCTACGCCGAGAAAAACCATGGCATGTTCACCTATTTCCTGCTGAAAAAACTCCAGGAGTCAAAAGGCAACGCAACCCTTAAGGAACTCAGCGACTATGTGATTGAAAAGGTGAAAATTCAATCGAACCTTGTCAACAAAAAGCCACAGACCCCGTCGGTGACCACCTCCGGCACCATGACCAAGAACTATTTGAAAAAGAAACTCCGCCCCTAACCGTTATGAAACTACGGAATCTGATAACCGCCCTGACGGCAGCATTACTCCCCCTCACGGCAACCGCCCTGACCGAAAAGAATGTCACGGGGGAATACACCTTCTATGGCGACGGCTCGCACTCGCGCGACGAGTGTCGACGCCTCGCCCTGGAAGGGGCACGCCTGGAGGCAATCCGTTCGGCCTTCGGCACAATAATCTCACAGGACATCGTGCAACACGACCTCGTCGACAACGACGGGGAGTCGACCTATTTCTCCGCACTGAGCGCCACCGAAGTGAAAGGGGAATGGATTGCCGACAACGGTGAGCCGCAGTTTGATTACTCACTCGACAATGACGGGAACTTCGTGGTTAGATGCATCGTAAAAGGCCGTGCACGCGAACTGTCAAACGAAACAACCGACTTCCAGGCACTGGTGCTGCGCAACGGCAACGAAGCCCGTTTCGCCGATACCTCGTTTAAAAACGGCGATGCATTGAAGCTCCTGATGAAAGCGCCTGTCGACGGCTTCCTGGCGGTGTTCCTCGTCGGCGAAGACCGAACTACATATTCCCTCCTCCCCTACCTATCCGACACGGCTGGCGAGGTAAAGATAAAGCGTGGAAAGGAATACGTGTTTTTCGACCTTGAAAAAGCTGACCAATCGCACGGCGACGTTGACGAGCTGATGCTCACAACCGGCCTTCCTCGCGAATATAACCGCATATATGTGGTGTTCTCCCCAAACAAATTCTCACGCGCCGTCGATACCTATACCGATGACCTGACGCCCCGGCAACTGAGTTTCGACAACTTCAACCGATGGCTCGCGAAATGCAGGAAAATCGATCCCAAAATGGGTGTGAAAATCATCAATCTCCAGATAAAAAGCTGATTCCCACATCTAAATAAGGCCATAAAAATCCAGAATCAACGAACTTGATCCCACTTATATTCCAACAACCGAGGCATCTCCTCTTATAACTTAAAACTTACAATTTATAACTTAAAACCAACACATTATGAAAAAACTGATTATGTTGTTAATGGCTTGTGTATTGACGTTTCCCGCAATACAGGCCGACAGTGCAGTGAACAAAGAGTTGCAGAAAGCCCTCAAGAAAGAGAAGAAAGAAAAGATGAAGGAATACAAAAAAGAGGGCTGGAAACTTTTCGGCTCGTCACGCTCTCTTGAAGTAGCCCTCCTGACCCACTACGACAAGCTTCAGAATCTGGGCGACGACGGCCGCGAGATTGCAGGCGTGGCTTCAAAATTCAAATCGAAAAGCATCGGCCACCAAATGGCAATCAACGACGCATGCCTCACCTATTCGCAACAGGCGGGCAGCACCCTTAAAGGGCGCGTAATCGCCGATATGTCGGGCGACGGGACTGAGGCCGTAGCCGAAATCGACCATTTCTTCGCGGCCTATGAACGCCTTGTCGAAAAAGAGATCAAAGGCGAAATGGAGGAATCCTATTCCATAATCCGCGACAAAGGTGACGGCACATCCGAAATGCAGACATTCTTCATCGTAAGCGAAAGCGCGGCATCAAAAGCCCGTATCCGTGCACTTGAAGATGCAATGAAGGAGAGCGAGGCCGCCCAGCGCCATGCCGACAAAATCTCATCGTTCGTGCGCGAAGGATTCGCCGAATAAACCGAATAAAAGGGTAATCCAGCCCTCACTAGGATCTTATCTGGAAATTGTCTACAATAGTTTCAGACAAAGGCCATCCCATCCTAACGATTACTCATCTCCCCTCTCCCATTTATTTCCCGACTTCTTACGACTCTTACGTCTATAAACCCATGAACACTACCGGTCGACTGCTTGCTTTTGCCGTTTTAGCGGCCTGTGTGTGCCCCTCCATAGCGGCACAATCCGAATCGTTTGCCGATTTCCGCAAAAAAGTCCTAAGTGATTTCAACGATTTCCGCTCATCGGTACTCGAAAACTACGACAAATTCCTGGAAGGTGCCTGGGAAGACTTCGACCAAATCAAAGGGGAAAAAAGCAACCCTGTGCCGAAGCCTCGCACCGCACCAGCCGTAGGTACCACCGAGCCACCGGTGATAAACACAGCCCCTACACTTCCGGCGCCGGTTACCGCAACCACTCCGACGCCGAAACAGTCACCCGCACCAAAAAGCGAGGAGAAACCAGTTAACCAGTCACCGGCTGCAACATCGGCCGACCGGTTCAGCCTGGCCGACATACCTTTCGAAGTCCCACATATCGACTACAACATATCCCGGCGCCTTTCAAACAAACAGGAATTCGGCGCACATTGGCGCACACTGGCACAAACCCAACTCGCCACTACCCTGATTCCCGAATTTCAAAAACTCGCACAGAAGCACGGGCTTAACGACTATCTGACCTACATGGCCGTAAATGCCTATGCCGACGCCCGTTTCCCCCAGGCTCATTCCTCCAGCCGCAAATCGCTTGTTCACTTCATAATGGCCAACATGGGCTATGATGTGCGCCTCGGCACCAACCAAAGCGGTGCAGCCATGCTCCTCATCCCATTCAACCAGATGGTTTACGCACGTCCGTACCTCAACATCGACGGAAAGAAATACTTCATATTCGCCGATGACAACATTGACCTCACACGCCCCGACAACCTCCGCATCAGCACCTGTGCCCTCCCTTCGGATGCCGATGCAGGCCGTCCGCTCGACCTTATCATCACACATCTGCAACTACCGTCAAAACCTTATCACTATAATATAACCTTCGGCGACATCACGATAGAAGGCGACCGTGATGCCGCTGCTCTACCGCTACCCGCAGATGCCTACAGCCGATTTCGCACGCTCTACAATCTTCCCCGACGTTCGCAAACAAATTGTTGCCCAACTCAAGACACAACTGTCAGGGAAAGATGAAAAGGCCGCAGTCAACACGCTTCTGCAATTCGTACAAAAAGGCTTCGAATATGCCACTGACGAGGATTTCCACGGTTTTGAAAAGCCATATTTCCTTGAAGAGACCCTTTTCTATCCCAAAAACGACTGCGAAGACCGTGCCATATTCTACACCTACCTGCTTTGGGAAGTGCTCGGCATCCCCAACCAGCTGATATGCTACCCCGGCCACGAAAGCGCCTCGGTCTCCCTCTCAGTGCCCGTCGACGGCACATCATACACCCACTCAGGCACCCGCTTCTACATCTCAGACCCCACCTACATAGGCTCCGTTACCGGCCAATGTATGCCCGATTTCGAGCAAACCGCTCCCCAAATCGACTTCACCTATAAATAGCAACCGCAGTAATCCGGACGCAAGAAAACTATAGGCACCCAAATAGGGTATCCAGCGAGTATCCTACTTTTAGGTATGGCCGGAATGGTATTTTTGAAGTATATTTGCGGTGACGTTCACAACAGTCGGCATTATGATAAAATCATCAATACAATACCTGGCAACCGACAAAGTACGTGATTTAGTTGAGGATAACAATCAATTACTACTCGTACTCAACCGCTTCCATGTCCCATTCGGATTCGGTGACAAAACCGTGTGCGAAATTTGTGAAGAGCATGATATCGACTGCCCAACCTTTCTTGCTATCGCAGACCTGATCAGCGGCAAACGGTTTTCGATAAACGATATAGAACTTTCCACCATGTTATCCTACCTTAGGGAGGCTCATTCATATATCCTTGACTTCAGGTTGCCCGACATCCGCGAAACCCTTGTCAGCGCAGTGCATCAGCAGAGACTTGACGATGTTGCAGTGCGCATAATCAGTTTTTTCGACGAATATGCCGACGAGGTGCACAGCCACATGGAGTATGAGAACAATGTCGTATTTCCCTATATAGAAAGCCTTCTCAGAGGAGACACCAATGAAAATTTCAAAATATCAGACTTTGCTTCAAAACACGAGTCAGTGGTAACCAAGCTTAACGAGCTTAAAGACATATTCCTGCAACATTATTCAATACCAAATACAAGGATGCTTAACCGGGCATTGTTCAACATCGCGGCCTGCGGTGAAGACCTGGTTTCTCATTGTGAAATCGAGAACATAATCCTCGTACCGGTTGTAGAAGCATTGGAAAAGAAAACCTACGCCATAAAAAAGAACAAAGGCCCGGCTAATAACGATGCCAACAACCAGTCGCTAAGCCAGCGGGAAAAAGAGATAATCCGCCTGGTGGCACACGGCCTCCCGAATAAGGAGATTGCCGACAAACTATGCCTGTCGTTCCATACCATAACCACTTATCGTAAAAACATAAGTGCCAAACTTAACATACATTCCACAGCGGCCCTTACCATATTCGCCATACTTCATGGCATTGTGAATCCCGAAGAAATCGAGTTGAAATAATATGCCTGGAGCATATTTCAGAGAGGGTGTTTCTATCATGAAGCACCCTCTTTTGTGTGTATCCCCCTCCTACAACCGGGAGGGAGGTTTGGGGATTATAAATCCAAATTCAGGGAATTGCACCACATGACAGTCCGAAGTAATTTTGCAGCGCATTTCTAATCACAACCCACAAATCATGCTACATCTGAAACTCCCCTGCATGCTCATCACCCTGGCATTATCAATCCCGATATGCGCCTCATCCGAAGAAAGCACATACGGAACCATCTATGGCAATGTGGCATCCGCTGACGGTGATGCTATTGACTATGCCTCCGTTTATCTCAAAGGCACCCCATCCTCATGCATCACAGATGAACGGGGGGCATACCGGCTGCAAGTTCCCCCAGGGAAATATACCGTGGTATTCTCCTCAGTGGGATTTGAAAAACAGGAGCATCTCACCGAGATAGTGCCTGGGCAAGAATCCAGACTCAATGTCAAACTTACTTCTGTATCCAAGCTGGCTGAGGTAACTGTTGTAGGGAACCCGGTAAACAAAATCAAAAACTCTGCATATAATGCTGTTACTATCAGCACACAGAATTTGTCGAACACCACCAAGACACTGGGTGACGCACTGCAAAAAGCACCGGGCCTGAAAATAAGGGAAAACGGCGGGGTCGGCTCTGATATGGCAGTGACGATGGACGGCTTCAGCGGCAAACACATCAAGGTATTCATCGACGGAGCACCCCAGGAAGGTGTGGGCAGCTCTTTCGGACTGAACAACATCCCTGTTAATTTTGCCGAACGCATAGAGGTTTACAGAGGGGTTGTACCTGTAGGATTCGGCACTGATGCAATAGGGGGTATAATCAATATCGTAACGCCGAAACGCCTACGCAAATGGTTTGTGGACGCATCATATTCATATGGCTCGTTCAACACTCATAAATCATATTTAAACTTCGGGCAGACTCTGCGTAACGGTTTTAAATACGAGGTAAACGCTTTCCAAAATTATTCCGATAACGACTACCTGATTGACTCACCTGTGGAGGATTTCGCAAGCGGGGCCATCAACCGCAAAAAGAAAGAGAGTGTACGCCGGTTCAATGACACCTATCATAACGAGGCCGTATTGGCAAAAGCGGGAATTGTCGACAAGCCTTGGGCAGACAGGTTTATGGTAGGTATTACATACTCCCGCATGTATAAGGAAATCCAGACCGGGGTGCGGCAGGAAATTGTTTACGGCCAAAAACACCGCCACGGTCACAGCCTCATACCATCGGTGGAGTATTACAAACGAAACCTGTTTGCCAAAGGACTCGACTTATCGTTCAATGCCAATTACAACAGGAATATAACCATAAATGTGGACACTGCTTCGGTAAAATATAACTGGAAAGGTGAAACAGCACCATTGAATTCCCCCGGAGAACAATCCTACCAACATGCAAAAGCCGACAATAACAACTGGTCGGCCTCGCTCACTTCGAACTACCGGCTCGGACCGAACCACGTCTTTACCGTCAACAACGTGTTCAACTCTTTCAAGCGTACAAACGAGAACATGCTGAACACGCCCCCATCAAAGGACGAAATATCGAAAGTGACAAGCAAGAATATCATCGGGATTTCCTACCGCTACGCCCCAGACACAAAAATGAATTTCTCGGTTTTCGGAAAATATTACCACCAATATGTAGCCGGCCCCATAGCCACATCCGCAGCACAGGATAATTATGTACACACATCACGTTCTGACAACTATGCGGGCTACGGCGCAGCCGGCACATTGTTCCTGCCGGGAGGAATTCAGCTGAAAGCATCTTATGAAAAGGCTTTGCGCATGCCTACAATCGAGGAAATGTTCGGAAACGAGGACCTGGAAACAGGCGATATATCACTGAAGCCTGAAAGCAGCCATAATATGAACCTAAACCTTAGCTATAACGCAACTTTCGGCAATAATATCATCTATGTAGAGGCGGGAGTGATTTACAGGGATACCCGCGACTATATCCAGCGTAACATCATGTCACTAAGCGGGGGCAAGTTTGCGGCCTCCTATACCAACTACGGCAAGGTTAGAACCGGGGGACTAAGCCTGTCAGCACGCTACAATTTCTCAAAATGGCTCAGTGTGGGAGGAAACTTCACTCAGATGAATGTTCGCGACAATATGCGCACCGCCATTAACAATACAGCTGCAAATGTCTCATACAGACAACGGATGCCAAACCTGCCATATATGTTCGCCGATACGGATGCAAGTTTTTACTGGGCAGGACTTGGCAGAAAGGATAACACACTGACCCTTACCTATGACAACCAATACACCCACAGCTTCTGTTATTATGCATCCAATTTGGGTAGTAACAGCAACGACTATATGGTTCCAGACCAATTCGCACATAACCTGGCCATAAGCTACGGTATAATGGGAGGAAAATACAACATCTCATTCGAATGCCGCAATCTTACTAACGCGAGCCTCTATGACAATTTCAGCCTGCAAAAGGCCGGAAGGGCATTTTACGGAAAGGTCAGGGTATATTTTGGAAACTAAACATCATAAAACAACTATAATGAGAAATTCTTTTTTATTGCGCACACTAGCAGCGCTCGCATTGCCGGCCATAGGACTGTCGGCATGCTCCGAAAACGACGAACCCGGAAACAACGGCCAAACAACAGCGACAAGCGACGGCAAATTCGTAATTGCCGCCACCGTGACCGACTCAAAGGGTACCACCAATCTTTTATTGACGGCAGAATCGCTTGACGAAGGGCATATCGAACTAGGTAACAACAACGGGTTGCTTAATGACGGGGCAAGCCAATGGGTGTTCCATCCCGACAATTATCTCTATGCCCTTACTTACAACCAGGGTAATGCCGGGACTACCAAAAGCTATATCCTTGGCGGTGACGGCAATATATCCCCGAGGGATATGGAATACAAAATCAGCCGTTTCACCTCATATGGAATATATGGCGGCCAAATAATATCGACCTCTACAGGAAACGGGCCTGCTTCACAGGCCGACAGCAACGGCTACCTGCCTAAAACATTGCTCATAACCCATATAGATGTCAGCGCGGAAACATCGCGTCAGAACGACACTTCCACAGGAACATATTCAGTGGAGAACTACCTCGGCAACGGGGAGTATGTAACCCTTGCAGGAATCGAGACACGGGGAACAGAAATTTTCTCCGGGGCTATCCCAATGGGTCTCAGCCAATACGGAGCTGCATTTGATAACGGCAAATGGATCCGCCCTGGATTTGAACACCTTGTCAAAACCTCCGACGGCGGAAGCAACAGCAGCAGCTACAAAAAAGGGGAGCTACAATGGACACAATACCCCGACGAATGCTGGGTGGCGATATTCAAAAACAAAGACCTTACCACACCCACATTTGCAAAAACCGATAAAATCAGCTATCCCTGCGGACGTTTCAAATCACAATATTACCAAACAATATGGTCGGCTGACAACGGCGATATATATGTTTTCTCCCCATCATTTGCAAAAACCATGACCGACCCTAAGCAACAGACCACGCTGCCGGCCGGTGTATGCCGCATCCCCGCAGGATCAACAGAATTTGACAACAACTATTATTGCGACATCGAAGCCCAATCAGGCGGCCGGTCGTTCATGCGCTGCTGGCCTGCCGGGGGCAACTGCTTCCTCATGCTGATGTATGACCGCCCGTTCACCGAAACAGGATACGCCGCCACTGACCTAGCCATATTCGACGCAGGGGCAAAGAAGCTGACATTCGTCAACGGCCTGCCACAAAACATTTCCTCAATAGGGAAAAACGCATATGCCCTAAACGGCAAGGTCTATATCCCGATTAATGTTACTGACGGATATCCGGCCATATATGGAATCGATACAACGTCGGCTCAGGCCGTAAAGGGGTTGACAATCGCTGCAACCGATATCACCGGATTAGGACACATGAAGCCTGTAAAGTAATCACATGATGAAATTCATTCATAAAATACATCTTTGGCTTTCCGTTCCATTCGGGGCAATAATAACCCTGGTGTGTTTTTCGGGAGCAATGCTGGTATTCGAACCAGAGATAACCCGGTGGATAAGGAGCGATGTGTACTACGTCTCCTCACGGCAAACCGATCCTATAGAAATGGGACGGCTCATGGAAACAGTGAAGGCAACCCTGCCTGATTCGGTTTCCATAACCGGGGTGACGGTCTTTAATGATAAGGATCGCACTTACCAGGTAAATCTTTCGAAGCCTCGCCGGGCTTCAATATTCATAGACCAGTATTCAGGGAGGATTACCGGGAAGTCAGAAAGGATTGCATTCTTTTCCACGATGTTCAAAATGCACCGATGGCTGCTTGACAACGCGAATCCTCACGGTAACGGCATAAAAACCGGCAAAATGCTTGTTGGAATATCCACGTTGGTATTCGTTATAGCATTGTTGACAGGGGTAGCAATATGGTGGCCGAGAGCCAGGAAAAATTTGAGGCGCAACCTTACAGTTCCCTTCAAAAATGGTTGGAAGGGATTATGGAAAGGACTGCATGTGGCAGGAGGCATGTATGCATTGATAGTTTTATTGGCAATGTCGCTAACGGGACTCACATGGTCATTCGGCTGGTACCGAAGCGCATTCTATAAAGTCTGCGGTGTCGAATATTCTTCTGCGAATCCCCATGCCGGAACGAAGCATGAAAAAACGGGAATATCCCGAAACGCAAGCAGCTACAGTGGCCAACATGGAGGAAACCGGCACAGCATCAAACCCGGCCACAGGACAATTCAAGAGAAAATACAACGAGATTCGGAGTTCTGCCGATGGCAGCAAGTTTACAACGAACTGGCCCGGCAAAACCCTTGTGCCGACCGGATAACAATCGGTCGGGATGAAGCCAGCGTAACACTCGGTGTCAACGGTAACACACGGGCAGCCGACCGTTATGAAATCGACAGGCATTCAGGCAAAATTTCCAATGTCATAAAATATGCTGACTCTGCCGATGCCGACAAGCTCCGAGGATGGATATACTCAATACATACCGGAAATCTCGGTGGCATGACTACCCGTATTCTATGGTTTCTAGGCGCATTGATTGGCGCAAGCTTGCCCCTGACCGGCTATTATATCGGGTCAGCGGATTTTTCCGGTGGGCGGGAGAGAGAGTATCAAGAGTATAGTGT
>OFHA01001266.1_pt1 | contig 18139 bp, 16 predicted proteins | sample 1521891 | NCBI WGS metagenome assembly OFHA01 (sample SAMEA3504089, study PRJEB24116) | mouse gut metagenome | biome: mouse gut; feature: mouse-associated habitat; material: faeces | place: Denmark | collected 2011
ATTTTGATTATATCTCATTAGCCACTCCCGTTACAACTTTAGTATAGCACTTCAGACCTTCAAGAATCCCTTCGGGAAAATCAACGGTGACGATACCTGTATCATATCTATTAAGGAAGTGACGGGAAACGCTCTCACATGTTTCCGTCAGGTAAATGATTCAGACGTGCTTATGATGCTGGAACTGGGGGACTATAAAGCGATTGTAAGAAATACCATCCAGACGATCCACAGGGATTTCCCTAAAATTTCGGCGGTGTTCTCCGTAAACTGTCTCTTTAGATATCTGCTCTTTAACGATAACAACTATATGCAGGAATATCTCCATGAAATGGGGACTTTGGGCAACCATGTGGGCATGGTTGGATATGGGGAGCATTATAACAACCGGTTTGTCAACCAGTCGATGACTTGTGTTGTATTTGAGTAAGGGAGGAATGAATGGACATGAGACTTAAGAAAAAGCCCCGCCGCAGGTCTAAAAGCCTGTACCCGGTATTGTATGTAATAGGAAGCCTGAAAGACTACCACCAGGAGCTTGTGCAGAGCGAAGTTTCTTCCCTTCATCAGCTAAGCATGGTGAGAAAGTCTTTTAATGATGTGATCAGGGAATCAGAGAATTTTAAAGAGACATTGGAAGGATTTGGCCAGACCTTTTCCAATATCAATGACGTGTCAGGCCAGTTCGCTTCTGTAAAAGAAAATATTTCCCAGTCGGTAGCCCAGGCCCAGGGGGAGATAGAAGAGTTGAAATACAGCTCCATTACAGTGGAAACCTATTTTGGCGAAATGCAGAATACATTTGAGGAATTCCAGCAGTCTTTAAAAAATATTAAAGGATGTATGGGCAAGATCGTTTCCATTGCAGACCAGACCAATATCCTTTCCCTGAACGCTTCTATTGAGGCGGCAAGGGCAGGAGAGAGAGGAAAAGGCTTTGCAGTTGTGGCAGAAGAAGTAAAGAAACTGTCAGAGGAGATCAAGGGACTGGCGGCTGAGGTGGACTCCAGCATTGATGATGTGGAGCAGGGAACCGACCGCTTGAGCAGCAGCATCAGCACCTCCCATGAAGCGTTGGAAAAGAGTCTTTTTAAGGTGGAAGAAACCTACGAAATGTTTGACAATATTACCCAGGCAGCAGAAGGGGCAACATCCGTACAGACAGAGATTTCCCAGGTTGTTGACAATTCCAATGCAGCATTGCAGACACTGTATGATTTCTTTGAAAATACCAAAAGGCAGTATCAGGAGGTCATAAAGCATATTAACAGCGCCAATAATTTGGGAACCACCAAAAGCGCGATGTTTGAGGATATTGACAATATGCTGTCCCAGATCCCGCCTATTATAGAAGACTATACAAAAGGATAAAAGATTATGCCCGGATTTACGGACAGGGCGGGAAGGGAGAAGCTTATGGCAATTTATAAATGCAGTGTTTGCGGCGCGGTTTACGATGAGGAGAAGGAAGGAAAGCCCATTTCCGAATTGACGGCCTGTCCGGTTTGTAAACAGCCGGTTTCCTGCTTTGAACCAGTGCAGGAAGAAGATGGCAGGGAAGGGGAAAAATCCTATGCGGGAGAGCTGGACTATGACAGTGCTACAGCCCGTTATGATAAGTCCTGCCGCTATATGGCGGAAATACATGAAATGGCGGTGACAGGAAAGCATGTCAGCAGTGCAATGGGCACGAAAATGCCGATGCCGGGTTGGGACGACATTCTTCTGCTTGGGGCGCAGCTTAATCCGCCGCCCTTAAATGACGGGGCATTTGTAGACACGATGACCGTTATCGGTAAAAACGCCAAAAAACCTATGATACTTGCCAGCCCGGTCTATATTTCCCACATGTCTTTCGGTGCTCTTTCGAGGGAAGTAAAGATTGCCCTTGCAAAAGGATCAGCAATGGCAAAGACGGCAATGTGCAGCGGGGAAGGCGGTATTCTGCCAGAGGAGCGGCAGGCGGCATATAAATACATATTTGAGTACGTACCCAACAAATACAGCGTTACCGATGAAAACCTGAAATCCTCCGATGCCATTGAAATCAAAATCGGGCAGGGGACGAAGCCGGGCATGGGCGGGCACCTGCCGGGGAGCAAGGTAACGCCGGAAATTGCAAAAATCCGCAACAAGCCTTTGGGGCAGGACGTTATCAGCCCTTCGAAATTCCCGGGAATTGACACGAAAGAAGATTTGAAAAACTTAGTGGACGAATTGCGCGCCCGCAGCGAAGGCAGGCCAATTGGGATAAAAATTGCCGCAGGACGGATTGAGCGGGATTTGGAATACTGCGTGTTTGCAGGGCCTGATTTTATTACCATAGACGGCAGGGGCGGCGCAACTGGTGCGTCCCCGGCCATTATCCGGGATTCTACCAGCGTGCCTACGGTGTTTGCGCTGTACCGGGCAAGGAAGTACCTGGACGCGGTGCATTCCGATATCCAGTTAGTAATTACCGGGGGCCTTAGGGTATCCTCTGATTTTGCAAAAGCAATTGCAATGGGGGCGGACGCCGTGGCAATTGCGTCTGCAGGCATGGTTGCGGCAGCCTGCCAGCAATACCGCATCTGCGGGACAGGGATGTGCCCGGTAGGCGTGGCAACCCAGGATCCCGAGCTGCGGGAACGGCTCCATATGGACGCGGCCGCCCAGCGGGTAGCAAATTACCTGAAATGTTCTGGGGAGGAACTGCGTACATTTGCACGGATTACCGGGCATGAGGATATCCATGGGCTGTCAGTGGAAGATTTGTGCACCACCAGCAGGGAGATTTCAGAATTTACGGATATTTCCCACGTATAAGGCAATTACAGTGCCATGAAGAAAAACAAGAAAAAAGACATAAAACGAATTTACAGGAAAAGAATCTGGCCGTCCATAGCGCTGTTTTTCATTTTCCTTGGTATCTGCGGGGTAATGTTTTACACATCCGTCTATATGTTTGAGGAATATTTTGTGGAAGCCAAGATAGGGAACATGCAGGAAGAAGCAAAAAACCTTGGGCGGATGATTACTTCCCATATGGAAAATGAAACAGTGCTGGATGCGGTTGCCTATCTGGAAGAATATCTGGGGGAGGAACGGGACGTCTGCGTGACGGACGAGGAAGGCAGGGTCCTGGGCAAATTTGGGGAAACAGCCCCGGATTTTGGAAAACAGTTTACATTGGAAATGATTGAGGATTATACGCTGATTCCAGATTCCGGCTGGGAGCAGGGAGCCGGAGGGCCTTTGATGCCCGTGGATGAAATTCTGTCCCGGAGCGTGGACGCCCTGCCAGGGAAGTGGGATATGGACGAGGACAGGGAGTGGATGGAAAAAACCATATTTTCCGTTCCCTGCTGGATTGAAATTCCAGTTCAGGCGGAAGGGTACCGGCTCTACTATAAAGCGCCGGTGAAGCTGCTGCAGAAAAACATTGTATTTATTGTAATGGCGGTTTTAGTGGAAGTTGCGCTTCTGCTGGTTCCGATCCTCCTGCTTTTTATTAATGTAATAACCTCTATTGTGATGCAGCGGCGCACGATAAACCTGCTGTATCTGGATACAGTGACTGGGGGCAGAAACTGGGAGTATTTCCTTCAGCGCAGCAAAAAGCTTTTATGCCAGTTCTTCCATTCCGGCAATACTTATGCAGTCGTCAACCTGCATATGGAACGTTACCAGGGATTCTGCGCATGTTATGGGAATAAGGCCGGGGAGGAGCTTTTGCAGAGCATCCAGGGGTTCCTTGAGATGAATGTGGGCCGGGGCGAAACGTTTGCCCGGTTTGCCAAGGCAGATTTCGGGCTCCTGCTCCAGTGCAGCGACATGGAGCAGTGCAGGAAGCGGATGAAGAGGATGCTGGCGGAGCTGACAGGGCTGGAAAGGGACAGGGTCCTGGACTGGCGTGGCGGGGTGTACTTAATCCCTCCCATGGAGCATGGCAGCGGGAAACAGAACCGGAGGCAGATTGACGTGGAACAGCTTTACCACTATGCCAATGCGGCCAGAGGGAACCTCCAAGGGGATGACGGGCAGTATATCGGCGTATTTGACGAACAGATTTTACAGGAGCAGCTTTGGCAGAATAAGGTGGAAAGTACTATGGAAGAAGCGCTGCTGAACAAGGAATTCCAGATTTACCTGCAGCCCAAATACAACCCGGTAACTGAAAAACCGATAGGTGCAGAAGCCTTGGTACGGTGGGTTTCTCCGGAGGACGGCATTATCAGCCCGGGGCAGTTTATCCCGATTTTTGAGGAAAATGGGTTTATTACCAGGCTGGACGACTATATGGTTTCCGAGCTGGCGAAATTGCAGTCGGAGTGGAAATTGCAGGGGAAAAAGCTGATTCCCATATCCGTCAATGTTTCAAGGGCAAATTTCACAAAGGAAAACTTAGCCCAGCATATTTGCCAGCTTGTGGACGCCTATGGGGCGGAACATGCCTACATTGAACTGGAAGTGACGGAAAGCGCCTTTTTCGGCGACAAGGAACTGCTGCAAAAGATTATCCGGGAACTGAAAATGTATGGGTTCCGGGTGTCCATGGACGACTTTGGGGCGGGATATTCTTCCCTGAATTCCCTAAAGGATCTGGCAGTGGACGTGCTGAAGCTGGACATGGATTTCTTCCGTGGGGACGATATGGGCCAAAGAGGGGAAATTGTCATAAAAGAAGCAATCCGTTTGGCAAAGAAACTGAATATGCAGGTAGTGGCGGAAGGGATAGAGCAGAAACATCAGGTGGAGTTCCTTGCAGAACAGGGCTGCGACATGATACAGGGCTTTTATTTTGCAAAACCTATGCCGGTGGAAGAATTTGAGAAGGTTGTGGAGTTCTAGAGCGTGTCTGAAAATTGCTTTCTGACAGATGTATTCTACAATTTGTGGGAGATTTTTGCCAAATGAAGGAGGCGTAGCGGGCTACGTTGACTGAATTTGGCAGAAATATGCCGCAAATTAGGGGATGCAGATGGCGGGAATGAATTTTCAGACACACTCTAGTGTACTGGCACATTTATAATTAGGGTTAGGGTATCAGCACACTAGGCTGGCTGCCGTGGATATTTGGCTGGGTAAAAGAGGGTAATTGTATGCATACATTGTTTATTATCATTCAGTATATTGGGATTTTCATATTGCTTGTGGAGGCTGCTTATGTGATAGGCCAACGCCCTTCCAAGCAGCAGCAGTACCTTACCTTCCTGATATTTGCGCTGTGCGTTAATTTTGTGGGGTATCTCCTGGAACTGCAGGCAGGGACAGAGCAGGAAGCCTTAATGGCGGTAAAATCCCAGTATCTGGGCAAGCCCTATATTGTGCTGTTCCAGCTTTTGTTTACCATGCAGATTTGCCGGGTAAACATCCACCGGAACCTTGTCCGGGCCTTGGCATGCCTGCATACGGCCATTGTATTTCTGGTGCTGACCTGTGAGGGGCATTCCCTGTTTTACAGCAGCATAGAGTTTACGGAAAATGGCTTTTTCCCACACCTTGTGCTGGGGCGCGGCCTGGTTTATAACCTTTACAGCATGGTTCTGGTGGCGTATGCCGTTGCCATGGTAGCCGTATGCTGGTCCCGCTACCGGGAGGCGAAGAACCCGGTGGAGCGGAGCCAGTTTTGGTACCTGATGGTGATTAATCTGGTGGCTGTGCTGGGTTTTGCCATTTATTTGACCGGCGTGACGCAAGGGTATGAGATTACGCTGCTGGCATACCTGATTGACGTGATTTTACTGTATAAAATCATTTTCAAAAGCAAGATTTTCGATACCCTGACCCTTGCAAAGGACTTGGCGGTAGACGATTTGGCGGAAGGCCTTGTGGTAGTGGACAGCGGGGAGCATGTGATTTATTCCAACCGGAAGGCGGAGCAGATTTACGGGGGCATTTCCACTGGGCAGACAGAAGAAATCCTGGAGGACATGAACGAACGTATTTTAAGCCAGAAGCATATTTTAAAAGACCGGAGGGTTTATGCCGTAACCAGCCATATGCTGGAGGAAAACCATACGTATTATGGGCGCCTGTATTTGCTGAAAGATATTACGGAAGGCTATTACCATACCCAGAGCATGAAGGAACAGGCGGAAATCATGAAGGGGCTGAAAGAACAGGCGGAAGCGGCAAACCAGGCCAAGTCGGCGTTTGTGTCCAATATGTCCCATGAAATACGGACGCCCATGAACGCCATTATCGGCCTTACGGAAGTGCTGCTGCGCAAGGAGTGGCAGCCGGAGGAACAGAAATTCCTTCTGAATATCCGGAGCTCCGGGAAGGCTTTGTTAAAGTTAATCAATGATTTGCTGGATTTTTCCAAAATAGAAGCCGGGAAATTTGAAATTTCCAAGGACACTTATGAGATAGGCCAGATGCTTAGGGACATCCAGGTGATTGGCAGTACCAGGATTGGGGAAAAGCAGGTGGAACTTAAGATGGACGTGGCGGAGGAAATCCCCCGGTTTTTATATGGGGACGCGCTGCGCATCCGGCAGGTTATTATCAATATTATGAACAATGCCATCAAGTTTACGGAGGAAGGCTCCGTGACGGTAAAGGTGGCGCTGCAGAAACGGGAAAAGGAAAAAGTACAGCTTTATTTTTCCGTCAAAGATACAGGGCAGGGCATCCGGCAGCAGGATTTGGAACGGCTGTTTGATGCATTTACCCAAGTGGACATTAAGAAAAATATGGGAAAGGAGGGAACAGGGCTTGGCCTTGCTATTTCCCGCCAGCTTGTGGAGCTGATGGGTGGGGAGCTTTCCGTTACCAGCGAGTATGGGAAAGGGAGTGAATTTTATTTTACCCTTTGGGAAGGGATCCGGAGTGAAGAATGTGTCGGCGATTTTTCCGAAGTAAAGGAGCAGCAGGAGGAAGAAGCAAATGTCTTTACCTTTACCCTGCCAGAAGCGAAAGTCCTTCTGGTGGATGACAATGAGGTGAACCAATGCGTTGCGGAAGCCCTGATGGAGCCCTTTGGGATGCAGATTGACATAGCGTCCAATGGGCAGGAAGCGGTGGATTCTGTAAGGCAGGGGCAGTACGACCTTGTATTTATGGACCATTTTATGCCGGTTATGGATGGGGTGGAAGCCACGAAGAATATCCGTGCATTGGGGACTGAATACGCCAGGAGCCTGCCGATTATTGCGCTGACTGCTGATGCGGTTCAAGGGGTGCGGGAAGAATTTTTTGCGGCAGGCATGAACGACTTTGTGTCAAAGCCTATTGAAATGCCTGAGATTGCAAGGGTCCTGCGGCGCTGGATGCCGGAAGGAAAAATATGCGGGAGTTCTGCCGGAAGGCGTTAAGTTTGGCTGGGGTTTCACAACAAGGAATAGAAAGGATGCTGTATGGTACAGCAAGAGGAACGGCAAATGGGAGAAGGGATTAAAAAGAAGTTAAGCATATTGCTGGCAGCGGCGTTGCTGCTGTGGGGGATTTATGTGCCTGCGGAGGCGCAGGAGCAGAGGAGTGGGGTAACAGTAACTAGTACGGAAGAATTTATGGCTGCCTTGGAACAGAAGAAAAGCCCGATTACCATAGGAAATAATATAATTACCATAGTAAATGGGGCGGAAAGCAGTGGCAGGATGCTTCCTGTGACTATTCCAGCAGGGACTGTGATACAGGGGGCAACCAACGACAATACTTTGAATTGCCGAAGCCCTATTCAATTAGGCGGGGATGGGGTTGTTTTTCGGAATATGAAACTTGTAATGTCATCTTCCAATGCATTGAATAGTGTTCCGCACCGCGAGATCTTCCTGGCAGGCTATAGCCTTACAATGGACAATGTGAAGACTTTTCTGGATGGCGGAGATGGGAGTTTTGGCCCGTTGGGCGGGACGGAGAAAGAATTGCTGCCTACCATATATGCAGGCGCATATCCGGGGACTTCGCCAATTGGGAGTAATGCATCCCTGACGGTTCAAAATTCCAATGATGAAACGATGTTTCAGGCAATTTATATGGGGCATGGAGCTATTGACGGCGATGTTTCCTATCAAGGCGCTGCAGAGTTGAAACTGGATGCAAAGGCAATTGTCCGGGAATCTGTGGATGCCAGCTTGAACAGCAGGGCAGAAATTCAGGTTTCTGGCACCAGAGATATTGATTATGCCAAGGCGAAGCAGTTTAAAGGAAACGAAGCTACCACTTTTACCTTAAAGAATTGTTCCATTGAAGATGCAACGGTGGATGGGATTGGGAACCTTGTGATAGAAAGTAATGGGCAATTAATCCCCAAAACAGAGGTTTTGAAGAATGTCACATTGAAAAGTGGGGGATGCCTGAACCTAAATAATGTAACGAATGCGCAGATCCAGGGTGATTTTACAGGTGTAAGCCTTCCTGGCGAGAATCAAGGGATACTTGTCTTAAATAAGGAAGGCCATGTAGGGATTCAGGGAATTGTTACAGGGACTACGATATTCTGTACGGGGAGCAAGCAAGGATCCGGGATGCTTTATGCAGGGAAAGAGTATATTTCTGCAAATCCCGATAAATCTGAACAAGATAATTTTGCCCTGCATGATCGGTACGTTTCGAATGACTTCCAACTGGAATACCAGAATGGCGTGTGGCAAACAGCCGGGGGGAATTTTGATTCAAGGCAGGTAAAAGGTGTTTCTGTTAAATATGCGCCAAGGGAAGTGGATGTAAGCAAAATTGAGCTTCCTATGGATGGCGATGATACAGTAATCCAAGATAAAGATATTTATTTTGAGCTTGAATGGTATGATGAAGATGGAAAACCGTTTAGCGCCGGGGAAGCAGAGGAACTTATGCTTTACCAAATGGATTACGTAGTGGGGATAAAGACGGAGTATTGGGAAACGGACAGCCCAGACATCCTTCAGGAAATAGATTGGGCAAACACGGTTAGGCTGATAGTTGGGGAAGGCGGAATCCCAGACAGGTATTACTTATGCGCTGATGAAGGTGCAAAATCAGGCGATTATACTTTCCTGTTTTTATCTGATTATTATCAAGGCAATTTAGATACAGTAGCAGACGTGAAGGCATTAAAGGATAAAGTGATTGCTGAGAAACAAATCATTTTCTGGAATTCCTCTAAGGGAGAAACAAAACCAGAACTGCCAGAAGAACCAACGCCCTCCATCACGCCAACACCAGGGCCTACAGACACGCCAAAGCCCTCAGCTACGCCAACACCGGGAGGGACGCCCAAGCCAGATCCGACAGGGACGCCGACCCAGCCCCCAGCTACATTAACACCGGGAGCCACAGGGACGCCCAAGCCGGATCCGACAGGAACGCCAGCCCAGCCCCCGGCTACCTTAACACCAGGAGCCACAGGGACGCCAAAGCCAACGGGTACGCCAGAACCGAAGCCGCCAGTAACGCCGCCTTCTGGCCAGACGCCGTCCGGCCCGGAAACCCATACCCATAAATATGTCCAAATACTGCAGCCGGCAACTTTCCAAAAAGACGGTGTTAAGATGAAAAAGTGCAGCTGCGGCAAAATTTTGGAACAGCAGGCCATTTACCAGCTTAAGAAGGCAGAACTGTCCCAAAGCGAAATGGTTTATAATGGCAAAAGCAAAAAGCCGTCCGTGAAGGTAACAGACAGGCTTGGCCGGATCATTAGCAGCCGGAATTACCAGCTTGTTTACCAGAACAATATCAATGTTGGGCAGGCAACAGTGGTTGTCATCTTCAAAGGCGATTACAAAGGCAGCCAGAAAAAGAATTTTACCATTGATCCAAAGGGCACCAGCCTGTCCAAGCTGAAAGCAAAGAAAAAAGGCCTTACCATAAGCTGGAACAGGCAGGCCAGCCAGACTTCGGGATATGAAATACAGTATTCCACAAGCAGCAAATTTACGAAAAAGGCGACAAAGACGGTTACTGTCAAGAACAGCAGGACTACTTCAAGATCAATCTCCAAGCTGAAAGCAAAGAAAAAGTATTATGTCAGGATCCGTACTTATAAAAATGCTAAGGTAAATGGGAAAACGAAAAAGTTTTACTCCGGCTGGTCTAAGTCAAAATCTGTAAAGACGAAAAAGTAAAGAGATAAGTTTCAGGCAGCAGCCTTGCGCTGGCACAGGTTTCCAGCAGCAGGGTGGAACTGCCAGAAGAATGGGGACAGCGGACGCGCTATGGGGAAAACCTGCCATAGCGTGGCTGCTGTCCCCGTCTGATATTGTCGGGTATCGCCCAGGTCATAAGGAAAAATTACCTTCCACTGCTTTTTTGATAGCGGCAAAGCTTTCCCGGCTGATGACATGTTCCATGCGGCAGGCATCTTCTGCCGCAATTTTTTCATCCACCCCCAGGCTTTTCAGCCAGCCGGAGAGGAAGTTGTGCCGCTCAAAAATCATTTCTGCAATCTCTTTCCCAGATTCTGTCAATGTAATATATCCTGCGCTGGAAACACCGATGTGGCCTTTCTCCCGCAGGTTTTTCATTGCCACGCTGACGCTTGGCTTCTTAAACCCCAGCTCTGCCGCTATGTCAATGGAACGGACCACAGGCAGCCGCTGGCTTAATATCAGGATTGTTTCTAAATAATTTTCAGCAGATTCATTGCTTTTCATAGTAGTGCGCCCTCCTTTGCCCATGCCCTTAGTATAATAAAGGGGATGGAAAATAGCAAATCTTTTTTCTGGGCAGGGGACAGGTTTTTGCAGGGAGCGGAAGGCCGGGCATACCAAGAAAATTCCCTTGGCCTGAAAAAAGTTATTGACACCAAACAATTGTTAGTGTATACTAACTACAGAGACGTAAATGATAATCATTATCAAATAAACAGAAGGAAGTGAGCAGTATGCCTTTAACTATGGCAAAAACAGGGGAAGCCAACACCATCAAAAAGGTTGGCGGCAAAAGTGAAACCCGGAAATTTTTAGAGAACTTAGGGTTTGTAACCGGCGGGCAAGTAACCGTTGTGTCCCAACTGAGCGGCAGCATGATTGTAAATGTGAAGGAATCCAGGGTTGCCCTTAACAGGGATATGGCTAATAAAATTATAATATAAGGAAGGGGAAATACGATGACATTAAGGCAGGTCCCTTGTGGGAACAAAGTGAAAGTCATGAAGCTGCATGGGGAAGGCCCTGTAAAGCGGCGGATTATGGACATGGGGATTACCAAGGGGGTGGAAATATTTATCCGCAAAGTTGCCCCGCTGGGGGACCCGGTGGAAGTGACTGTCCGGGGTTATGAGTTATCCCTGCGGAAAGCAGACGCAGAGATGATAGAAGTAGAATAGGAGCAAACGCCAAGTGCAGGGATGAGGCTGGAGAAAGGCCGGAGCCAAGTGCAAGGGTGAGGGCAGAAGAAAGCCCAAGAGCCATTTAAAATGGAAGAATAGGAGAGTTTTGGAATGTCAATGAAAATCGCATTAGCAGGAAACCCCAACTGTGGGAAAACAACATTGTTTAATGCCCTGACCGGTTCCAACCAGTTTGTGGGGAACTGGCCCGGCGTTACGGTTGAGAAAAAGGAGGGGAAGCTGAAAGGGCACAAAGACGTAGCAATTATGGACCTACCAGGAATTTATTCCCTGTCCCCTTACACGCTGGAAGAAGTGGTTGCGAGGAATTACCTGATTGGGGAACGGCCGGACGCCATTTTAAATATTGTGGACGGGACGAACCTTGAGCGGAACTTATACCTTTCCACCCAATTGATGGAGCTGGGGATTCCCTTGGTTCTGGCTGTAAACATGATGGATGTGGTTGCCAAAAACGGGGATCAGATACATACCAAGAAGTTGGGTGAGAAATTGGGCTGCCCCGTGGTGGAAATTTCGGCACTGAAAGGGGATGGCGTGAAAGCTGCGGCAGAGCAGGCGCTGAAAGCTGCCCAAAACCGGGCAGTGAAAAAGGCAGCGCATGAATTTTCCCCAGAATTGGAAGGAATCCTAGGGGCTGTAGAGGATAAGCTGGGGAACGAAATACCAGAACAGCAGAAACGTTTCTATGCAATTAAGCTGCTGGAACAGGATGGGAAAATTGCAGAACAGATGAAGCATGTGCCGGATGTGTCAGCCGAAATTGAGGCGATAGAAAAAGAGATGGACGATGATGTGGAAAGCATTATCACCAATGAGCGGTATGTGTACATTTCTTCCATTATCCATGATTGCTGTACCAGGAATCAGAAGGAGAAAATTACCGTTTCTGATAAAATTGATAAAATCGTCACCAACCGGATACTGGCGCTGCCGATTTTTGCAGCGGTTATGGCGCTTGTCTATTATGTTTCCGTGGTTACGGTGGGGGATCAGGCGACTGGCTGGGTGAATGACGGCGTGTTCGGGGAAGGCTGGAACTTGTTAGGCATAGAAAGCATCCATGTGCCTGCAATCCCGGAACTGTTTTCCAATGCGCTGGAAGCCGTTGGGTGCGCTGCTTGGCTGCAGGGGCTGGTAGTTGACGGCATTGTGGCCGGGGTAGGCGCGGTACTGGGCTTTGTGCCCCAGATGCTGGTGCTGTTTTTGTTCCTTGCATTTTTGGAAGCCTGCGGGTATATGGCAAGGGTTGCCTTTATCATGGACCGCATTTTCCGTAAGTTTGGCCTTTCTGGGAAATCCTTTATCCCCATGCTGATTGGCACAGGCTGCGGCGTGCCGGGAATTATGGCGTCTAGGACCATTGAAAATGACAGGGACCGGAAAATGACGGTTATGACTACCACCTTTATCCCCTGCGGGGCGAAGCTGCCGATTATTGCACTGATTGCAGGGGCATTTTTCGGAAATGCATGGTGGGTGTCCTGGAGCGCGTTTTTTGTAGGGATTGCTGCAGTAATCTGCTCTGGGATTATTTTAAAGAAAACAAGGATGTTTGCAGGGGATCCGGCTCCCTTTGTGATGGAACTTCCGGCTTACCATATGCCGACCGTTGGGAATGTGGCAAGGAGCATGTGGGAACGGGGCTGGTCCTTTATCAAAAAAGCAGGAACCATCATTATGCTGTCTACGATTTTTGTATGGTTTACCACATTTTTCGGATGGGTGGACGGAAGCTTCCGTATGCTGGACCAGATGGAAATTGACAACAGTATTTTGGCGGCAATTGGAAATACATTTGCATGGATTTTCACCCCTCTTGGCTGGGGCGACTGGAAATCCGCAGTTGCAGCCATCACAGGGTTGGTTGCAAAAGAAAACGTAATCGGTACCTTCGGCGTTATTTTCGGCTTTGCAGAAGTAGCAGAGGACGGGCAGGAAATTTGGGGGATGTTAGCTGGCTCCATGACGGCAGTTGCGGCATATTCCTTTATGGTATTCAACCTGCTGTGCGCACCCTGCTTTGCGGCCATGGGCGCCATCAAGCGGGAGATGAACAATATCAGGTGGTTCTGGTTTGCCATCGGGTACCAGTGCCTGCTGGCTTATGTGGCAGCGCTTATCATTTTCCAGATTGGGACTTGGGTAACAGTTGGGACGTTTGGCCTCGGGACGGTTGTGGCGCTTATCCTGTTGGCAGGGTTCCTCTGGCTTCTGTTCCGCCCCAATAAGGAAAAGAGCATGTGGAAGATGAAAGGCTTGGCTGGAGCCAGGTAAAAAAGGAACAGGGAAGCATGTTCCAAATGCGCAATGGGGCTGCCGGGGCAAGGCAGCCCCATTGCCGGAAAAAAGCGGATCATCCCCCTGCTTTCTTTAAAAGGGAAACCAGAGGCTTTAAGTATGCCGGGTCTGAAATGTCGTAGGAGGATGCCATAGCCTGTTCCATTTCCAGGTCTTCGGCTGTTTTGTGTTTCTTTTTTTTCACCATTGCCATGGCTGCTTTCATCATCAGTCTGTCGGCAAAAGGCATTTTTTCGTAGCACAAGCCCCCTGGCAGGTAGAAATGGGGCACTTTCTGCAGTTCGTTCCCAGGCAGGTTCTGCGCCCAGAATGCAGAGATGGTATCTTCTGCGGCGGCAGGCATTGCGCCAGTGACAAACAGGGCGAATTTCCGTGCGCTGCTTTTTTTGTACATTTCTTTTATTCTCGGATAACCATCAATCCTGCCGGCATGGGCCCGGCTCCCAAAGACCACGGTTTCATAGGCGGACATAAGCTCTGGGGTTGCGGATTTGTAGGGGGCAAGCGTACAGGCCACCTCCTTGGAAAGCATTTGGGCATACCGTTTGGTAAAGCCGGTGGTGCTTTTGTAAATAACAAGAATTTTAGGTTCCATTGAAAAATCCCTCCTTAAATGTCCTGGGCATGGCTGCGCTGTGGGAAGCGCAAAAAAACGCTTCATAAGCCTGCTCCTGCTGGGCATAGATTTCCTCTATGGGAATCCCCGGCGTTGTTACTGAAAATATGGCGCCAAGGCCGATGGTGTACACCAGCATGTGCATGTGGAGCTGCCGTGCCTGTGAAATGCTGATGTCCAGGCTGTCGGCAATAAATTCCGCAGTGTGCGCCCCGGCTTCTGCTTCATACAAATCCTGCAGCGAGGAGATGCCTTGCCGCTGGTGCAGGATAAAGATTTTAAACAGGTGCGGTTCTTCTTCTGCCAGCCGGATATAGGCCTTGCCTGTGCTGCGGAACAAGTCGTTTTTGTCAACATGCTTTGCGGCATATTCCCGGATAAAATTGCCTGCCTGCGCAGCTACGTCTTGGCGCAGGCCCGCCATATTTTTGCAGTAGCTGTAGATTGGCTGGACGGAGCATCCGATTTTGGCTGCAATCGTCTTTGCCATGACTTGTTCCATGCCTTCGGCCCTTGCAATTTCAAAGGCGGCGCTGACGACCATTTCTTTTGTAATTCTCTGCTTTGGCATGCGTTCCCTCCTTAGTTATATAATTGAGTTATATAAGTAGATTATATTAAAGATTCAGGATGTAGTCAAGAATAAAAAAACAGGACTTGAAAAATTTTCCTATTCCGTGTATACTGTCCTTGTAGTTAGCGTACACTAACTATAGAAAGAAGTCGCTAACCAATTGATGAATGGAAAGTCATTAAAATGAAAAAGAAAGAGGGAAAGGAACATGAGCGTTGTCATTATCGGGGGCCACGACCGGATGGCCTGCCAATATAAAAGAATCTGCAAGGAGTATAAATGTAAAGCCAAGGTATTTACCCAAATGTCCGGTAATTTGAAGGAAAAAATAGGCAGCCCGGATTTAGTCGTCCTGTTTACCAATACAGTTTCCCATAAAATGGTTCGCTGCGCCATTGCAGAGGCAGAAAAAACCCAGGCAAAGGTAGTAAGGTGCCATACCAGCAGCGGAAGTGCGTTAGCGGAAATTTTAATGGAAAAATGCCAGGAGAAAGCTGTTTTATAAAGAAGATAATAAGTTTTTCCCTGTATAAAAATTTCCCCATATGCTTATACTGATTAGGGTGCCAAAAGAATACGTCGCGCCCTAATCTTATACTGAAAAACGAAAGGAGCAAAACAATGGACAAATACCTCTGTGAACCCTGCGGATACATCTATGACCCAAAGGAGGGAGACCCTGACAACGGAATTGCTCCGGGCACGTCGTTTGAAGACTTGCCGGAGGATTGGGTATGCCCATGGTGCGGGCTTGGAAAAGATGTTTTTGTAAAGGAAAAAGCATAGCCGGGTGGCTGTGCTTTTCCTTTTTTACCTTATTGGAAATTGCACCCTACAAAGCAAAATCCAAGGCTGTTTCTGCATCCGGGCAATTCTGGCATTACAAAAAAAGAAAGAACTGGTTCTATGAAATTTCCCCCCAAAGGTTTATGATTACTCCTGCAATTACAAGATAAAATGCAACAGAAAGAAGGGACGCACATGTATAAGATAATGACGCCCGGCCCGACCCAGGTAAAGGAAAATGTCCGCATGGCAAGGGCAAGGGAATGTACCAACCCGGATTTGGACGGGGAATTTTTGGAATTTTATAAGGAAACCTGCGGGCAGCTTAGCCGCCTGCTCCATACCAGCAACGAAACGCTGATTCTGGGCGGGGAGGGGATTTTAGGCTTGGAAGCGGCCTGCGCTTCCCTGACGGAACCCGGGGACAGGGTTCTTGTATTGGACAATGGGATTTTTGGGAAAGGGTTTGCAGATTTTGTGTCCATATATGGCGGGAAGCCGGAACTTTACACCGTGGATGGGAAGAACCCCATAGACCCCGATGTGCTGGACGGATACCTAAAGGAACACCATGGGTTTAAATATGCTACGCTGGTCCATTGCGACACCCCCAGCGGCATCCTGAACGATATCCATACCCTCTGCCCGCTGCTGAAAAAATATGGGATCCTGACGGTGGTGGATTCGGTGTCCGCCATGTTTGGGGAAAAAGTCCATGTGGACGAAGCCCAGGCGGATATTCTATGCGGCGGTTCCCAGAAAGCAGTTTCCGCACCGCCGGGGCTGGCTTTTGTCACCATCAGCGGGGATGCAAAAAGGGCTATGGCGGAGCGGAAGACGCCCATTGCATCCTTTTACGCCAACCTAAAGGTATTTGAGGGGTATTATGAGAAAAAATGGTTCCCGTATACAATGCCAATCAGCGATATTTACGGCCTGCAGGCAGCCCTCAGCAATATTGAGCAGGACAGCGGGATGCTTTTGCGCCATGCAAGGCTTGGGCAGGCCTGCAGGCAGGCAGTAAAAGACGCAGGGCTAAAGCTGCATTTGGAGCAGGGGTTTTCCAATACAGTCACTGTATTGGACGTGCCAGGGGAAACTACCGCAGAAGCTATTTTGGAAACCATGCAAAAGGAATATAACATTATGCTGTCAGGTTCTTTTGGCAGCCTTGCCGGACATGTCGTCCGTATTGGACATATGGGCGCAAACGCTAATTTCCAGGACATGGCGGAAACCATGGACGCCCTTGGGCAGACTTTGGAAAAGCTAGGGGTGCCTTTGGCGTGTTCCCTGAAAGAACGGTTTTGCCAGCTTTACAGGACGGTTTGAGTTTTCCCATTTTGTAATTTATAGTGCCAAAAGGGGCTGCCGCACGAATATAGTTACTTGTTCAAAAGGTCTTGCCGCTTATGCGGCAAAGACAGAATGCACAAAATTACTCTGGGGAAGCTAGCTTCCCCAGATATTTTTTGTGCATTTTGTTTGCATTGCTTTGCAATGTAAACCTTTTGGCTCAATAGTATAGGCTATTATAAAAAATGGGGAAACTCAGACAGAACGGGGCTTGACAGGAAGGGAATATTGTGAGATAGTAAGCAGAATAGGAAGTATTTGAGAAGGAGGGCAGGGGCAGATATGTCAACCATAGACAAGATTAACCAATTGAGAAAAGAACGTGATGCGGTGATTCTGGCCCACTATTATGTGGACGACGAAGTGCAGGCAATTGCAGATTATGTGGGGGATTCCTTTTATTTAAGCAAAATTGCCACAATGGTAAAAGCCAAGACTATTGTATTTTGCGGGGTATTTTTTATGGGGGAAAGCGCGAAGATCTTAAACCCGGAAAAGACGGTAATCCTGCCTGACATGGGTGCGGACTGCCCGATGGCCCATATGGCGGACATCCGGAAAATCAATGAAGCCAGGGAACAATACAAGGATTTGGCGGTAGTCTGCTACATCAATTCTACTGCAGAGCTAAAGGCATATGCCGATGTGTGCGTGACTTCCTCCAACGCAATGAAGATTGTGAAATCCTTGCCGAACCAGCATATTTATTTTATCCCGGACGAGAACCTTGGCCGATATATTGCATCGAAAGTACCGGAAAAGCACTTTATTTTCAACGATGGGTACTGCCATGTACATACAAGCATCACTGCCAAAAATGTGAATATTGTGAAGGGCATCCACCCCAGGGCGCAGGTGCTGGTCCACCCGGAATGTACCATGGAGGTAATTGCGCTGGCAGATTATGTGGGGAGCACCTCCGGCATTATCAATTACGTGGCGGAGAGCAGGAACAAGGAATTTATCGTCTGCACGGAAATGGGCGTACTGTATGAACTGCAGTTAAAAAAGCCGAAGAAACGTTTTTACGACGCAGGCCAGAAGCAGTGTTCCGATATGAAGCGTGTCACTTTGGAAAAGGTAGCGGATGCTTTAGAAAAAATGGAGAATGTGGTGGAGCTGGAGGAAGGGAAGCGGCTCGCAGCGTCTAAGCCATTGGAACGGATGCTGGAATTAGGGTAGCGCCCGCTTAAAGCGGGGCTACCTGTTTTTTCTGGTGCATGTACCGTGCCAGATACACGAAGGGCGTGTCCGC
>OFHA01001271.1_pt1 | contig 18099 bp, 14 predicted proteins | sample 1521891 | NCBI WGS metagenome assembly OFHA01 (sample SAMEA3504089, study PRJEB24116) | mouse gut metagenome | biome: mouse gut; feature: mouse-associated habitat; material: faeces | place: Denmark | collected 2011
TCCTGGCGTCTGGAGTTACTTTCTTGTTTCTGGCCGGAAAACGGAAACAATACGGGTATTAAAACGCATTCTGGACTGGTTAATTTTTTCAAAACTGGATATTTCATTCGGTCCAGAATTGTTTTACAATAGGCAGGACTTTAAGAAGGAAAAGAGGTTTTGAGTATGAAGTACAATCAGAAAAAAATTGTTTTGGCAGCACTCTTTGCAGCATTTGCATGTGTGGCGACCATGTCCATCCGCATTCCCACTCCCGGAACCGGAGGATATATCCACCCGGGGGATGCGGTTGTGATTCTCTCAGGTGTCATCCTTGGCCCTTACTGGGGGCTTCTGGCTGCCGGGATCGGTTCTGCCCTGGCAGATCTGCTGGGCGGATATTTCTTTTATGTTCCGATCACCTTTGTGATCAAAGGAGCGGTTGCGTTTGCGGCGGGCCGGATCTGTCAGAAGATCGGCAGGACCTCAAAAAGCTGCAGCATCGCAGTCGCGCTGGGGGGAATTGCGGATACCATCCTGGTAGGAGGCGGGTATTTCCTGTGCGAAGCGGTGATGTATGGTGCAGCAGCGGCCGCCGCAAGCGTTCCGGCCAATCTTGTTCAGGGAGTCAGCGGTCTGGTGCTGGGAGTTCTTTTATATCCGGTTCTTATGACGGTTCCTGATATCCGCCGGATCGCACACGAGGCCAGGGCGTATTCCTGAATGAATGTTCAATAAACGATTGCTGCACGGCAACCTAAGCGAACTCATTATGGAGGTAATGACAATGAACAATGAAAAAATCCCTTACAAAATTTATCTGGATGAACATGAGATGCCGGATGCTTGGTATAATGTGCGGGCGGATATGAAGAACAAGCCTGCGCCCCTTTTAAACCCCAGTACGTTAAAGCCCCTGGCCTTTGAGGAAATGAGCAGCATTTTCTGTGAAGAGCTGTGCAGGCAGGAGCTTGACGATACCACTGCTTACTTTGAAATCCCGGAAGATATCAGGAAGTTTTATAAAATGTACCGTCCCTCGCCCCTGGTGCGGGCTTACTGTTTGGAAGAAAAATTACAGACGCCTGCAAAGATTTACTATAAATTTGAGGGCAACAATACCAGCGGGAGCCATAAACTGAATTCTGCCATTGCCCAGGCGTACTACGCAAAGAAGCAGGGGCTTAAGGGGGTGACAACGGAAACCGGTGCGGGCCAGTGGGGGACGGCCCTTTCTATGGCCTGTGCTTACCTTGGGCTCGGCTGCCAGGTATATATGGTGAAATGCTCCTATGAACAGAAGCCTTTCCGCCGGGAGGTTATGAGGACTTACGGGGCAAAGGTGACGCCGTCCCCCTCTGAGACCACCAATGTGGGGAGGAAAATCCTGGAAGAGTTCCCTGGCACAACAGGAAGCCTTGGCTGTGCCATTTCGGAAGCGGTGGAGGCGGCGGCTTCCCAGGAGGGCTACCGCTATGTGCTGGGCTCTGTCCTTAACCAGGTGCTGCTCCACCAGTCAGTGGTTGGGCTGGAGGCAAAGGCGGCGCTGGACAAATACGGGGTGAAGCCGGATGTGGTCATTGGGTGCGCAGGGGGCGGTTCCAACTTAGGGGGGCTGATTTCCCCTTTTATGGGAGAAAAGCTGCGGGGAGAGGCAGACTACCGTTTCATAGCCGTTGAGCCTGCTTCCTGCCCCAGCCTTACCAGGGGAAAGTATGTATATGACTTCTGCGACACCGGAAAGGTATGCCCCCTGGCAAAGATGTACACCCTTGGCAGCGGCTTTATCCCTGCGGCGACCCATGCAGGCGGGCTTCGCTACCATGGCATGAGCAGTACTTTGTCTCAGCTTTATCATGATGGATATATGGAGGCGGCTTCTGTGGAGCAGACGCGTGTATTCGAGGCGGCGGAACAGTTCGCGAGGGTGGAGGGCATTCTTCCCGCGCCTGAGAGCAGCCATGCAATCCGTGTTGCCATCGATGAAGCGATGAAGTGCAGGGAGACAGGGGAGGAAAAGACGATTCTCTTCGGTCTGACCGGAACAGGTTACTTTGATATGGTGGCTTACGAGAGGTTCCACAACGGGGAGATGACGGATTATGTTCCAAGCGATGCGGAGCTTAAGGAGAGTTTTGCGCATCTGCCGAAGGTAGAAGGGTAAAAAGAATAAAGATAGAATGGATCACTTTGGAATGGCTGGCCTGGAAGATCATTTCAAAGTGATTTTTTAATGCTTCGGATAGACAATACATAAGCAGATATTCATAATGGATAAAAACAAAATCATCATGAAAAAACAAAAGAAAAGGAGTACCTGCTTATGAACACCCTGAATGATTATATTGCAAAGTATATTGAATACTGCGAATACCGGAAACGTCTGGATTCCAAGACGCTGAAGGCATACCGGAGCGACCTGAAACAGTATGAGATATTCAGCGCGGATATGCCGGATTGTCTTTCTAAAAATACCGTGGATTTGTTTATCACCCATTTGCACAGACAGTACAAATCTAAGACGGTAAAGCGAAAAATCGCAAGTTTAAAAGCATTTTTTCATCATCTGGAGTACAAGGAGCTGTTGGAGGAGAATCCTTTTCTGAAATTGGATATCCGATTCCGGGAAGAGAGGCTTCTTCCCAAAACAATTCCGTTTCACTCTATTCAGACATTTCTGTCTGTGATCTATTCCCAAAAAGAATATGCCGAGTCGGAATATCAATACAGATGCCATATCAGGGATATTGCGGTGATAGAATTATTGTTTGCCACCGGAATGCGGATATCGGAATTGTGCTCGCTGAAACCGTCCGATATCGATCTTGAGAATCATACGGTCCTGATCTATGGGAAGGGGGCGAAAGAGAGAATTTTGCAGATTGGCAATCGGGAGGTTCTTTCTGCGCTGCATTTATATCGGGAGACTTTCCGGGAGGATATTGAGAGCTGCGGGTATTTTTTTGTAAACAGGCTTCGGCATAAACTGTCGGACCAGTCGATTCGTTTTATGATAAGACGGTATACAAAGATCGCCGGTATACATCAGCATATCACGCCGCATATGTTCCGGCATTCTTTTGCCACACTTTTATTGGAACAGGATGTTGACATCAGGTATATACAGCGGATGCTGGGACACAGCTCTATCAGTACGACGGAGATATATACCCATGTTTCGAGCGCCAAGCAGAAGGATATTCTGGTGAACAGGCATCCGAGGAATTTGATGGAGGTGAATGGTAAACGGTAGATAGTGTATACCTCGACTGCAAGGGCAAAGCATGTGACGATAGACTATGATTTCATCGTGGTTTGGAGACTTAAGTCTCAACTTTCATACCAGCGTATGGAGGTAAGTCTATGGATTTAGAAACAACCATGATAGCTGAGCAATAGGTACGCGTTATCTACCGTTTATGGTGAATGTAGGATAATACTAGATTATCTTACATAGTTGGACTGTAGGATATTTTCCTAAAAATAAAATAAATGTTTGTGCAGATTATAACACAAAAGCAGTTTAAAACGAACAGTTGTATGTCTGCTCATTAACAATTTAAGGGGGCTAAAGTTATGTATAATTTTTTACTAATTTCATCTGTCGAAAGCGCTAATACCACGGATTTATATGACCAAATAGATTATTTGCAAAGATTTGATATAAAAGTTACTCTTTTGATGGATCCATCAGAAATTCAGTTAATTGATGCAATCCGTAATAACTACTATGATTGTGCTTATGTACATATTAAACGGAGGCTTACACTAGACACAATTTCATACGATCCCGTAAAAATACTTGAATATTACCATGTTCCCCTAGTTGGAAATCACTATATTACGCAGTTAATGATTGCAGATAAGTGTTTAACAAGTTCTTGCTCTGGCATGGGACTTCCTAGTGTTATTATCACGAGAGAGATGTGGCATACACAAAATATTCCTGTTGATACGATTACAGAAATTGGTTTTCCCGTTATAATTAAACCAAATTCACTACATGCTTCCCAAGGACTTTCACAAGAGAGCATTATTCAAAATGAGATAAACTTGATAGCTCAAATCTCACGTATCTTTCAACGCTTTCCCAATGTTGGCGAGATTCTAGTTGAAAAATTTTTGGAACCAGCCACAGAGTACACTGTTTCTATATTGGGCAATGATCCAAGCCTAGCTTGTTCTGTAACAAAATTAACATACAAGTCCGATGAAAAGCATCACATCTATGATGAAAAAAATAAGTCTATCGCATTGGAGGATAGGGACTTTATGTTTGAAGTTGAGACAGATTGCGTGGTTCGGGATAGATTGGAAGCTCATGCCAAAGCACTGTTCCGGCACTTTCGGATGAAAGATTTTGGTCGGTTTGATTTTATTTTGGGGAGTACCTATTACTTGCTGGAAGCAAATTGTTGTCCAATCCCAGGTAACAGCTTTTCTTGGGAGTGGCAATATTCTTATGGCCTGCAGAAACGGCAAGTTTTGGCACTATTCCTCAGTGCATTCCATTTTGGGCAAATTTCTTCTGGACGTGCAGATGGATTGCCCTTTACTCTGATTGCTGACCTTCCTCAAATGATTATCAATCAGATTTCTTTTCCACTGCCGATAGATGTTAAACCAGAATGTACAGGGCAGACTTCAAACTGTAAAAATCCGCAGCTATTTTCAATGAATAGCCGTGTTGGCTCAGAAACTGAAGTGCATAGTTTTTTGAAAGCGCTTACTATCATGCTCAAACCCGGTTTAATTTTAGAAACTGGGACTTATGAGGGGGATGGCACCATCGCTTTTGCCGAGGGTGTAGTACAGAATGGTTTTGGACAGGTGGTTTCTATAGAGTGCAATGTGGATTTAGCTAGAACAGCTCGTCACAAACTGTCGAATTATCCGGTAGAAGTAGTTGCCTGCAATAGCCTTGAATACATTCCTATAGGTCCAATTGATTTGTTGTTTCTTGATTCAAAGAGAACGCTGAGGCGGGAAGAATTTTTGCGCTTTCGACCATTCTTACATAATAAATCTGTAATCATATGGCACGATAGTTCATATAGACACCAAAATCATGCAGTATTTGACGCAGTGAATGAATTATATGAAGCAGGTGTTATTGACCGTCTACTACTCCCCACGCCTCGGGGTATTACATTATCCATGCTCAAAGAAGGTGGATTAATGTTATGATTGAAATGCAGTATCTAGTTCATCAAATTCCATATTTCTTTGGGAAGAATTATTCTGTCCACTCAGATATGTATCATAATGACGCTTATCCTGCCTGTCTGATGGTTCAGTGTGGAATACATATGTATAAAGTCCGCTTTCCCGGAGTATTGAATAAGAATTCGGTACAAAGTGAGAAAGCAGCCCTAAAACTACTCGCTGAACGTGGTGTGGTTGGGATTCCACATATAGTCGCAGAGGGGATTATAGATGAAGTCCCATACCTTGTTGAAGACTATATTGAAGGAAATAGTCTTGATAAAATCTATAATACGCTTTCTTGCGAAGAGTGGGAGCACATTGCGCACAGGCTTGCGCTCTTTCTCCAAGAGCTGATAACAATACAGAGTGAACATCCATCTGTATTTAAAGCACTAGGAAACAGTTATGACAACTATGGAGAGGTCATCAAGGAAAGTACTTTGAAACATCTGAAACACCACACTTCATTAGGGATTATTTCTTCCTCATCAGCTTTCCGGATTCAAGAAATGCTGGAAGACATTGGTTCGGTATTTCACGCAAGTACAACGTTTCTGCATTTTGACATTAAACCACAGAATATCATATTCGATGCTCACACCAAACATGTTTCTTTTATTGATTATGAACATTCTAGAATGGGAGACTATACCCATGAGCTTTTCCGCATCGATATGGCTGCTATGAGAAATCCATATTTTAATGACTGTTGGCATCTGGCAAAACAGGAATTTGGGGCGGGACAATCAAATTGTTTGATGGACGAAGATTATTCGCACAAACTTTTTTACTATGAACTTTTTTATGACATATCTGAAATGACATATTCTGTATTGATTAGGGATCGGAGCCAAATCTTAGTTCATCTTAATAGGATAGAAAACAAACTGCAGCAGTTCTAAAACCGCTGCAGTTTGTTTTCAAAGAAATCTTTTGCCTGCAAAAGTGCTTTGCGATATTCATTTTTATTTCCTAAATCAAAGGAAAGCGCAGCTGAAAAAGCTTCCCTTCCTATTAAATGTAAATCTTCTGGGAGGTCATTCCAATGTCTCATCACAGTTCGACAAAGTTGATAGTAAATTTCAAACAACCGAAAGGATTTTGGATCTCCTTCAATGTAGGATTTCGCTTCCTCTAAGGTGTTGACTGCGCCCTCATAGTCTCCATCTAACTCAAGTAGTCTGGCTCGGTTACGCATAAACAATACCTCACGTTCTGGAATTGGGATATAAGAAAGAAGCTTTTCCTCTTCTGCCAAATATACATCTGCAAAATACCGTTGCTCCGGCATAAATGGGATAACTACAATAGAGGTTTCGGTCATTTCGGATAGGAGCGAAAGCGCTTCCGCATTGATGCTACTTCCCAGTTCAGTCCGTGCAAGCCGGAAAGATGAAATTGCTGCGGTATAGTTTTCCTTAATTTGGTTCAGCTCATCTTCAGAGATAATTCCCTCTTCTTTCTTTACCCGTCGAACAATCCTCTGTATGAGATTTTTGTAGACAGTTCCTATCCTACGATAGATTGAAGCACGAAGTAGTGGAGAATTATTTAACCGTTCTAACGGTATGCATTGATAAACTTGCAACGCCTTTTCAAATTCTGTTTGTCGTCTTAGCATAGCACCCCAACTAACGATACATTCTCCTGCATAAACCCATTCCTGTCGTTCTGAAAAATGAGTATATAAACTTTCAAACTTTTCCAAAATATCTGCACTATTCTCTGTTTTGCTACGCAACATATTTTGCTGTAGCATTATTACATGATATATCCTAGAATCCTTTTCGCTGAAAAGCATAGCTTTATCGCAATATATAATGGCTTCCTGATAATCGTTTTTAACAGTCATATAATATTTGGCGGCTGCATAATTCCAATAGGCACGATATGCATCCAATTGAGGATAAGATGAGGCCAACACATCTAAAGCAGGAAAAATCTGAACAGGATATTCAACTTGTGCATATGACAAAGGTTGACTTAGACCCTGTATCAGAATTTCCATAATCTCCTGTCCAAATTTTTGCTCAAATGTGCTCTTTGCTGCTATATCAACATAATCCTGGATATTTAAACTAGTCAAACTGCTAACAAATGCAGCTGGAATGATATACGGATTGACATCGTACCATTGTGGTAAAAAACTCAAAACATCACAAATGCAGCCGTCTTTTACTTTCCGATAAAAAAATGCTTGAATGGCACAACTATATATAGAATCAATTGTAGCAAGTTTCAGTACTTGTCCAACCGCATCTTTGGAACACTCCATACGATAGAGATAGTCAGATAATAAATATTCTTCAATCCTATCGTGCGATATGCGAATATAGTCGCTTTCTTCAGATGTTGTAAACAAGTTAATGTCCTGCAGTGCTTGTATAATGTGCAAATAATCCTCTTGCTCTCGAAAAAGCTCATCGCTACTGAGCAATAGAAATACCGTGATATTTCGGCTCGGAGTTAGAGGAGAAAGTAACAATGAGAAATAAACATCAATTACTTTTTGAGCACGCACAATATCCCTTGGTTGGTCAAGTCTGTGTAGCATTTGGCGAGTAAAAAAACCAAATACGTCTGATATTAGTGCGGATCCTCCATCTAAGTTGTTTGAATAACACTTTCCAGCAATGGCAATCATATATGGGTGTGTAAACATCTCACGTATGAATCTGTTGTTACGGAGATCTGTAATAAATCGATTACATAATGTTGAGTTTTTAATGTAGGATTTAGCAAACTTGATTTGTAGTTCGAGCGGGAGCGGCTGAATCTGATAGTAAGGAACAGATGTATTCGACTTTGTTTCACAAAAACAAAATTCCGGAGTAGGGTATATTCCTGAATTTTTACAATAATCAAGAAACGCAAAATCACGGCAGGTTACAATGATTTTTAAATTTGCCAAACCAAGGCGATGAATACTCTCCATAAATGCAAATAGCGTTTTATATTGTTGAATACATTCGTTGAAACCACCACTCATTTCATTCAAACCATCAAAAATCATAACTAAATAACGATTAGTTAGTACCAAAAGGTTCTGAATGGACTTGAACATATTATCAAAGTCTGTACCATCGGAAGCTAACAAATCTCCCCAAAATATATCTGCACCATATTTTCCGTTAGCATATCCACATTTGGGAGCTGTCGCGGCTACTATGAGTTGCTCATGCTTCTGCTCACAAAAGTGCTGTAAGCTTTTTGTTTTTCCAGATCCGCTAGACCCAATCAAAAACAACCCTGATTTCATAGATTGTATAAAACCATCTATGATGTCTTCTATAGGAGTCTTCACATATTGATTATTGTCAAAATCAAACATCGTTCGCTGGCGTAAAAAAGCAGCTGTCATTTCCTTTGATTTTGCTCGAATATATTCTGACAAAGTATCGTCCGCTGAAGATACTGTGTAGAGTTTCGGTTCAATTTCTTTTTCGTACATGCTAGGTGCGGAGATTACAGCGGTTCCCGATAAAATAGCACGATGATTTTTTAAAAATAAGTTATATATATGATCATACTCCCTTAAAGACATATTTTCAAAGTGCAGAACAATTTGTCCGTTTTCCATATCCAAATAGTGACTTTTTCCTTCCAGTACTCTTTTGCCGTCTTTCTCAATATCATGTCCATCATTTGCACTTGTCGGGAACATTAGCCCACATAAATTGAGAATATCAAGAACAGTAGCAATTTTATGAAGCATGGGGCGTTTTATATCTACTGTGAAACGCCCATTGTTGTTCATATTGAGTCGTATGTTTTTGACCGCATTCCAATCTAATGGCACATTTTGATTTTGCATGGATTCAAGAATTATTCCGAGCGCATTCCAAAAAGAAATGTCAGGAGAATAATGATAGCCTTTAGAGTCAAACAGGATTCGAAGAGAATCCGCATAATCAAGTGGTGTTACCGCAATACCAGCGGTTCTTGCAACGATTTCGATTGCGAGACCCATTAAAAGTGACTCAACCTCATTTTCCGGCATTTGTAAGGGTACCGGAATATTATCTCCAGATTGCTGATGATAGAAAAAGAGATAGGCATTTAACACATTCTTATAATCTTCAGCAAAAAAAGGATAAATGGGCGTCCATTCATATTGTTCTGATAAATCATTGCTACATTTTAATAGGTTACAGAAAATATCCATTACTTTTTGGTTTGTTTTAAGAGAGCTGACAATCATGCTGCTATCCCAGTAATCGGGGATAGCAGATATTGAATCATCGCCAATCAACGTATAACATAGCTGAGTCATTAATTCGTCAAAAGTACCAAGTATATCACCATATATAAAATTAGATGATGACCTCCGCGCATTCATCCAGTCATGCACTTGACTATTCTCATAAAAATCCGATTCAAGAGGTCTCTTAGGTGTAGCCCAAAAGGCTGAATACTCAGAACTAGTATCTAAACTGTACATTATACCGGCATCTTGGCCTCGGTACCCGCAAACCAGACAGGAGCATCGACTGAACTCTGAAACCGTTTTGGAGATATCTGATGGGAGTGTAGTAAGTTCACGCGGAGAAAACCGTAGTTCACCATTTTCAATATCTCCATGTACTTTAAAAAGAGCAATATCTGAACCGCCTTTGATTGCTCGCTTCGGAAGATTACTAACCTGCGTAATATGAGGTATATCACTCAATACATCATCAATAAGCATGTCAAAATTGGTGGTTATTATTCTCTTAATATACCCATGTGCCACGAGTTCTTTCAGCTTTATGTATCCTATAGATGGTTTTAAGTCTTTGAAACATTCATATAATATCTCACGACGGTCTTGGGACGCATAGCACTCCCATACGTGATTTACAAAATCTTTATATAAGTGTTCCCATCCCGAGGGAGGGTTATATTGAGGACCCATACACCTAATTAAACAATCTTTTATAACTTGCTCAGTCGTAATTGGGTGTATAGAAGAAGAAAGAGAACACCCAGCACCTAAAAATAGGCAAAATGGGCGTCCATTTTGCTTTGCGCGTTTCATTGAGTCGGTTAACCGAAAAAAAGCAGCTGTATGATTGCTGTTTGTAGTCTTGTAAACCTCCATCAAATTGCCTCCAAATACTTTACTCACTAAAACAAAAATCTACTGATTCTACAAAAAGTTAATGCTAGGACTATCCTAATTATCTTATATATATTGGATAATCTAGTATTATCCTTCATTTCTCCCCCATTATAATCTTTTACCTCCAAAATTTCAACATTTTTCCAAGGCAAAATCCACGTCACAAAAAGCCCTCTCAGCAACCAATCCAATCTCCTCGCCTCAAATCAATAGTCATAGCGGTACATATCATACCAATACGCGCCGGCCGGTCCTGTGATCCACATTGAATGTCAGACTACTTTTTTGTATAATTATAGAGAAAGGCAGAAAATAATGGAAAATTACAGAAGATAATGGAAAACTACAGCGGAGAAGCGGCCTTGGCGATAATTTTACGGGGGGATGTGAGATGATACATATTGCTATCTGTGATGATGATCGGAAATACGCAAAAGAGATTGAGCTTATGGTAGAGGAATGCTGTAGCAAGACAGGGAATATGTACCACAGTGAAATATTTGAGGGGAGTATGAAACTCATAGAGGAGATGGAAAAAAGGAAATATTTTGATATTTTTTTATTGGATATCAAGATGCCTAAAATAGGCGGGATGGAACTTGCGGCAAAGATAAGGGATCTTTCGCCGCAAGCAATTATTATTTTTATTTCTTCATATGAGAAATATGTGTTTCAATCTTTTAAAGTACAGCCCTATCGGTTTATTCCCAAAAAACGGATGACAGATATGCTTCCGGACGCGATAAAGGATGCGCTGGAGTTGGCGAAAAAGCAACAAGAAGAGTTTTATGTTGTGGAGAATCAGAATGTGCTGGAGAGGATTTCACTCAGTAATATCCTGTATATCTGGCATCAGGGGAAATATGCATATATAGAAAAGGCTGACGGCGACAGTATAAAGGTGCGCAAATCATTAAAACAGATATTTATGGAACTGCCCGCTAAGGATTTTGTGTGGGCTGACAGGGGACGTATTGTCGGGAGTATGCAGATAGACAGGATTGAGGGCAACGAAATCATTTTGAAAGACAAAAAACGGATTTCAGTCAGTCAGGACCGGATTACAGATGTGAAAAATCAGATGAGAGAATACTGGATAAAGGGGGGATGACAAAGTGTGGGTGATTATATCGAAAACTTTGGATGCTGTCTATACTTTTCTGGAACTGGTTTGTTTATATCGGTATGTGGATATTTTTTATGAACAAAGAAGCAGGGGGAACTTTGGGACATATAACAGGCTGGCGGTTCCGGGAATACTGGTTATATGTAATCTGTTGACTGTTATATTTTTGAACAGTCTTGTTTTGACGTCGCCATATACCGTTATGGTGATGCTTGCCGAGTGCATCATATTTGTGCCATTTTTTTGGCGGTGTGATCTTTTAAATGCGATTGCAATTGTCGGTGGATATTTTTTTGTGCTAAGTACTTTTGGAAGCGTGGAGATTTTACTGACGGGTTTTCACGGCGGGGAAGAGTTGATCCGCGCGACGGTAAAAGAGCATGGCGTGCCCCGTATATTGTATCTGCTTATTTTCGGGACAAACTGGTTTTTGATCAATATGCTGTTTGGAAACAAGTTGAAAAAGAAGAAAATAAATATATCTGATATAAAATATACGGCATATATTTCGGTTACGGGCCTTGTGGGGCTGACGTTTATTGTCATGCAGATGCTTACAGGTTTTAAAGTGAGTATAACAGCAATCTTATTTGGGTATGTGCTTTTAGTATCTTCCGGAGTTTTTGCTGTGTATTATATTGTGAAAAGTAAAAATTTGCAGATGAGAGTAAGTCTTTTGGATATTCAGAATGAGATGCTTGAGCAGAATTATCAGCAGCTCAATGATTTTTATGTGGCAAATGCGGGCCTGGCGCATGATATGAAGCACCATTTAAGGACACTGCATCATATGCTGCAGGAGGGGGAGGAGGCACAGGCGCGGCAATATATAGAAAGCTTGCAGAAAACATTGGATTATTCGGAAGTAAAGGTATGGACAGGTATCGATGTCATCGATGTTATTCTGAACGAGATGAGGAAAGAGGCGGAGAGCAGAGGGATTTGCCTGAATATTCACACCAGTGTTTTTGTGCAGGATATTAAAATAGATATGAATGTTTCTTTTTAAGAATACTCACTGTCAGAAAGGTTTGTGGCGGGAATCAGCCCGCCACAGCGGGGTTTTGAGTGGTGTTAATTTCAATGTACTCGGCAATCCGGCGGAGCTCATCTGAAAACTTAAATTTCACGCTGATATTGCCATTTTCGTAAACCTTGATATGGTCTACAAGTTCAATCAGAATTTCCCGGTTAAGTGTTTCAATGTTCTGGTATTTCATAAAGGCTATAAGAGCGGGATGCTCGTTGTCAACACCGTTTGCCAGTTCCGCCCGTTCAGCGGTCAGCCGGGTTAGAATATCCGAAAGGGATGCGGCCTGCCGCTCATAATCGGCTTTCATATCCCGGTAGTCCTGCTGGGTAATTTCCCCGTCTTTCCAGTCTTGATAAAGAGACTGCTTATACCGGGTAACTTTTGCCAGTTCCCGCTCCTTGGCGGCTATCAGATCATCCAGCCGGAAAGACTGGCTTTTTTTGACAGGGGCCGAATTGATACGGGAAATAATCTCGGAGTAGGAAACCGCCAGATGTACCTGTTGCCGTACAGCGAACAGGACAGCGGCCTCCAGCCGTTCATGCTTGATGGCGTGCATGGTGCAGGCAGTCCGGGAGCGGTTTTTGTAGGTAGAGCAAAGATAACGGTAGCTTTGCCCGCTCTGGCTCCGGGTAACGGATTTCCCGCAATCCGCACAGCGGAGGAAACCGCTGAACAGGTGGAGCTCCTTTTTCCGGGGAGCCGTCCGGGTATCACGCTTTAAGAGGGCCTGCACCTTTTCAAATGTTTCCCGGTCTATGATAGCCTCGTGGGTATCGGACACCCGCACCCATTCCTCCTCCGGCACTTGCTCAATCTGGTGTACTTTGTAGCTTTTCACCCGGCGGCGGCCCTGTACCAAATCCCCGGTATAAATCGGATTGGTAAGAATGAGGGTCACAATTTTGTCGCCCCACAGGGGATTGTCCGATGTTGAACTGGCAGGCAGGCCCTTTTCCCTGCGGTATGTTGTAGGGCTTGGGATGCCGTGATCGTTCAGATAGTAAACCATAGCCCGTCTCGCCATACCCTGCAGGCATAAATCATAAATGAGCTTTACAATTTCAGCCGCATCGGGATCGACGATTAACTGGTGCTTGTCTTTCGGGTCTTTCAGATAACCATAGGGAGCAAAGGAGCCGATGTACTGGCCGTTGCGCCGCTTGTAATCGAATACCTGCCGGATTTTCTTTGAGGTCTGATAACAGTATTGATCGTTCATTACATTCGTAATCGGGACGATGATACTGGAAACGCTGTCCGGGTCACGGTAGCTGTCCACATTTTCGGCAAGGCTGATAAAGCGGACACCCATCTGTACAAACAGGTTGTCAATCAGACTGCCAGCATCACTGTAATTTCTTGCGAAACGGGAAAGGTCTTTCACAATCACACAGTTTATTTTGCCGCTCATAACATCGGCAAGAAGCCGTTGGAAATCCTCCCGGTTGGCGTCTGTTCCCGTGTGTCCGTCATCCACATACTCGGTAATGCTTTCAAATTCGTCCTGGTGTTTGAAGTAAAAGTCTCCCAGCAGGTCACGCTGGTTTTTCACACTGTTGCTATCGTCCTTACCCTCCCGGGCTTTTTTCAAATCCTCTTTGGAAAGCCGGATGTATGCGCCCAGCCGCCAGCGGCGGACAGCATAAGAGGGAGAGAAACTCTGCTGAAATCCTCTGTTTTTTGTTCGTGCCATTGTTCCTCCTTCCCTATCACATTACATCTATATTATAACTCTGCCCGGGCAGGACAACAAGGATGCCTTTGCATCGGGACACTTTGTCTCGAAGTGGCAAACAGGCCGTAATCAAAGTTACAGCCCGCTTTTTTGCCGGAGCAGAAAGTCTGTCAGCGTGTCCTGCAAGGACGGCCCGCTTTCCGCAAATTCAATTTTTACGCCGACACCGCCGATGCAAAAGCAGTATGGATTTTTAACAGCCTGCAGGAAACAGGCGATGCGCTCCTCTTTGGGGAGAGCGTTGTTAAAGGTCATACCGCTCACATCAGCCAGGGACTCGGGAGCCACTGCGCCAATATCAACGCTTTTCATTTGTTCCAATACCTGTGCATTTAATCTCACGGTAAAACCTCCTCTCAAATCAATAAACCGCCTCCCGTCTGTCCTGTGGGGAAACGCAAGAGGACGGCACCGGAACAGTGCCGCCCTCTTGTCTTGCTCCACATCGGGACACAATGTCTCGAAGTCAGTAGGGGCTTTTCTGGTAGTGAGCCTCGGCCTCTTCCAGAGAAACGAAGTCAAACAGCTCATGGAGCTCGGCTATGATACGGCGGATGTCATCACTGGCAAAGCCGCAGTTTTCCATCGCCATAATTATATAGCCCCTGCAGGAACCGTTACTCCACGGCTCAGATAACAGGGCCGCCAATTCTGCTGGATCATAGTTCATAGACTGTACCTCGCTTTCCTAAAATTACGGGATCGCCGCCCACATTTTCTTGACCTGTCCAAAGACAATGATACTCGGGACGGCGATCCCACACGGATGAGAGGGCGGCCCGGAGGGACAGGCGGCCAGCCTGTCCTGCGGCGGATCGTGGCCCTGGGCTGGCCCGGCCCATTTGCGGCGTTGGTGTTGTTCGCTCGTTTCCCAATGGAGAAAGTCACAGCGCACCCGCCGCCTGGCTCCCCGCACTATGCCCGGGGCCGCTCCTGTTCATCTGTGCTGAGAAGAAAACCTCCTCTCATAAACCGAGACATTTTTTCATCATTTCCAAGTGGGTAAAATGAAAAAAATTAAAAAGTTTTTTTCATGCGCTCAAGCCCCCGTTTGATGGACTGGCGGACAGACTCCTCATGTACGCCCTCAGCCTCGGCAATTTCCTTGATGCTTTTTCCAAGAATGATGTGGGCGTCGATCCTCCGGCCCTGGACTTCGGGCAGGGAGTTAAGGGCGTTCCACAGACGGCAGAACATTTCCATACGCTCCAGCAGTTCCTGCGGGGTGGGCTCATGCAGGCAGGCGGAATATTCGATCCCGTCATCGCAATCCAGAGAGGACTGCGCCCTGTGCCGGGCGGTAGAGGAGCGGCTGGCCCGGCGGTGCCCGGAGGCGGTCTTCCGGTCCTACCTGGACCGCCTGCTCATCAGCCGGGCCCGGTACGACATCCTTCAGGAGGCGGCCTACCGGGACCGGGAGAATCGGTCCTACCCCCTGAGGCAGCGGACGGCGGCCATTCTGGACGCCCCGGCTCTGCGGGAGGCCCTGGAGCGGTATCCCTGGCGCAGGCTGCCCAGGATGCAGGGGATTTTTGCATGGCTGATGAGAGAGCGGCGCGTGGGGGCCCTGCTGGCCCTGGCGCGGCTGAAGCGGCGGTTTCTGGACAAGAGACGACAGTGAGGAGGGGATGGCTGGTGAGCGGACCACTGGCAAGCGTGATTGTTCCGGTGTACAACGTGGAGCCCTATCTGGCCCAGTGCGTGGCGTCCCTGCGGGGCCAGACCTGTCCGGACCTGGAGATTATTCTGGTGGACGACGGGTCCACCGACAATACCTCCGAAGTCCTCCGGGACACCTTCCAGATGTTTCGCATCAACCGACCGATCCAGCGGCGGCTGCGGTGCCAGCGGGTGGAGGCGGTGTATGAGACCCGGGCCTGGAAGGTGCCCATCACCCTCATTCAGAAGCGCAACGGCGGTAAGGCCGACGCGCTGAACATGGGCATCAACGCTTCCCGGTATCCCTACTTCCTGTGCATGGATGCGGACTCGGTGCTCCAGCGGGACTCTCTGGAGAAGATCGTGCGGCCGGTGCTGGAGGACGACCGGGTGGTGGCGGTGGGCGGGGCGGTGCGGCCCTGCAACGGCGCGGAGATCGAGGACGGCGTGGTGGTGCGCTATCGGATGCCCAACAAGCTGCTGCCCTGCATGCAGGTGCTGGAGTACGACAGGTCCTTCCTGGCGGCCCGGATTCTCTTTGACCAGTTCAACGGGAGCATCATCATCTCGGGGGCCTTCGGCCTCTTTAAGAAGAGCGTGGTGGTGGGCGCAGGGGGCTATGACACCACCACCATGGGCGAGGATATGGAGCTGGTGATGAAGCTCCACGTGTTCTGCCGGGAGCACAGCCTGCCCTACTCCATCCGCTATGCCACCGACGCCATCTGCTGGACCCAGGCGCCGGAGAAGCTGTCGGATCTGTGCAAGCAGCGCCGGCGGTGGCACATCGGCCTCTTCCAGAGCATGACCCGGCACCGGAAGATGCTCACCGACACCAAGTACGGCATGGTGGGGCTGGTGTCCTATATCTACTTTCTGATCTACGAGCTCTTCTCACCCTATATAGAGGTGGTGGGGGTGCTGACCACGGCGCTGGCGGTGCTGATGGGGATTCTCAATGTGCGCTTCATGCTCCTCTATCTGGGCATCTATGTGGCCTACTCCTCGATTCTCTCCCTGACGGCCTTCTTCGCCAGGGTCCACACCATTGACCTGAAGCTGGCGTTCACCGACGTGTGCAAGGCCGTGGGACTGTGCATAGTGGAGGTTTCCTGCCTCCGTTTTGTGATGGCGTGGGTGCGGGTCACGGCCCTGAACGGCTACAAGAAGCGGAAGAGGAGCTGGGGGCAGATCGAGCGCAAGCAGATTAACTTCAGTCAGGGGCAGAGCGGAAGCGGCCCCGGCAAGCCATGATAGATATATAGAAAAAAAGACATGCCCCGGGGCATGTGGCCGGGACATCCCTTGGGGATGTCCCGGCGGACGGAATGCGTTTGGCGGGAAAGGAGAACGGAATGATGCGGCTGGACGAGTTGAAGAAGGGCCTCTGGGGCTACAAGAAGGAGGACGTGTATCGCTACATCGTGGGCATGGAGGAGGAGAGCTCCCGGAAGCTGGCGGAAAAGGACGCCAAGCTGACGGAGAAGGACACGCGGATGGCCCAGCAGGAGACCCGGGCGCAGAGCCGGATTGAGGAGCTGGAGCGCCTGGTGGAGACCCTCCAGGAGGAGAACGCGTCCCTGAAGGCCAACCAGTCGGCGGTGTTCGCCACCCTGCTGGAGGCCCAGCGCCACGCGGAGCGGCTGCGGGAGGAGAGCATCCGCCGGGAGCAGAAGTCCCAGGAGGAGCTGAAGATCCAGGTCCAGCGCCAGACCCAGAAGCTGGAGAGCTACTCCGCCAGGGTCCAGCAGCTGCGGGAGGGCCTGCGGGAGCTGATGGTGGAGTTTGACGGCAGGGCCGAGCAGACCGGCGCGGCCATGGACGACCTCAAGAAGCAGGCGCCCCAGATCTCCCCGTCCCCGGCGGCCGGGACCACCCCCAAACGCCCCGATCCGGAAGGAGATCCATGGAAAAAACTATTGTCTATATAGCCGGCTGTCCCGACGCCTACCCGGTGGAGTACTACGACGTCCAGTCGGGGAGCTACCGGGGCGTCATCCCCCAGCTGCTGCAGCAGTTCTCCCAGCAGTCGGACTACGAGGTGCGCTACTACGAGCCCGGCCAGCGGGACCGGCGGCAGCATCTGGCCCGGAACCGGCAGGTGGACATGGTCACCTGCCTGGAGGGAGAGCGCAGCGGGAGAGGGGAGGACGTCGCGGTGCTGACGGCGGAGGTGGACGGGGAACTGGTGACCTGCCGCCTCTGTCTGCTGGATCTGGCCCCGGCGGGCCTGGAGCGGGAGCTGCGGGCCTTTA
>OFHA01001272.1_pt1 | contig 18092 bp, 17 predicted proteins | sample 1521891 | NCBI WGS metagenome assembly OFHA01 (sample SAMEA3504089, study PRJEB24116) | mouse gut metagenome | biome: mouse gut; feature: mouse-associated habitat; material: faeces | place: Denmark | collected 2011
TTGCCACAACAAAAGTCCCACAGATTGACAAGGTATTGCCAATTGAAATGATCGGGCAAATGGCTACTATGCCCGGCGATATTGGGAATACCACAAGTACCGTTTCTATTGGGGGAGTTGTTTGGGCCGCTGGTATGCTGGTATGCGCTATGGTTTTTGCGGCAGCATACTGGAAGTGCCGACAGGAATTTCAAACCTCCTTGCCAGTGGAAAATGACTTTATCAAAAACTGGCTGAACACTCACCAGCAGAAACGCCCGATTTCCATTCGACAGTCCAGCCGGTTTTCCGCCCCGCTGACTTACGGCGTATTCCGTCCTGTGATTTTAATGCCCATATCCACGGATTGGGAAAATACCAATGGATTGCAATATGTTTTGGCGCATGAATATGTGCATATCCGGCGTTTTGACAGCATCACAAAATTGGTGTTGATTGCAGCGTTGTGTGTGCATTGGTTTAACCCTTTTGTTTGGGTGATGTATGTTCTTGCCAACCGGGACATTGAGCTGTCCTGTGATGAGGCGGTTGTCCGCCTTTTCGGGGAAACGACAAAGGCGGCCTATGCGCGGACACTGATTGGCATGGAAGAAACACGAAGCAGCTTTGCTCCACTGTGTAACAATTTCAGCAAAAATGCGATAGAAGAAAGGATCACAGCAATTATGAAAATCAAAAAAACCTCGCTATTTACCTTACTGCTTGCAGTCATATTGGTTGCAGGGTTTACAACCGCTCTTGCTACATCGGCGGCGGCAAACAATAACAATTCGATTTCCGTCCCCTCAATCATTCACAGAGATGATGCTACAAACAAAACATCTGAACCTGCTTTAGGGACCGAGGACGGTTATCAATCATTGTTAGCGTTAAAATCAGCAGACTACCTCAACCAGACTGTTGCCGATTTTGACAAGGCTCTTTTGGATTGGGGAAATCAACATTCAGAGGAACATGAGGATATTATCCAAAACGATATTGCAGCATATAGTTTCCCCGCACACCTCACAACGGAGGAGAAGAACTTTTTAGCTTTAACCATAAGAGCGTCAAATATTGAAAACTCACTATTAGTAAGAAGCTATTATGGCAGTCCGGTGATTGATCCTGATTTGAGCTTTGAACTTGCAAGAGAAAGCCAGGAAACGGACCCTCCCACATGGGTAAGTTTGATGTATGGCATTTCTTATCACCTTGACCCTCAAGTAGTTACAGTCGGAGAACGGGACACGGCACTCGCAAATGCAATCAATGACATTCAGTCTTTTTGGTATGATACTGACATCGAAACTCTTGCTGAAATGTCGTCTGACGAGGTGCTTTTTAAGCTAAATACAATCGCAGATAACAATAGCACAAATGCTATACAGTTTTCTGTCGTGGATGGTTATTATATATTCCAAGCATCCTCCATGTTTGAATAACCAACAACCAATAAAACGGCCTGCAGCGGAAGATGAAAAAACCGTTGTTGCAACGACTGAGTACCTGTGCGCCTAAACAAAATACCGTAGCCTGACGGCGGTTTTGATAAAAATCAAAGCCGCCGTGTCTGTTTTTGCTTTTCACAATACCCATGATCTGCATCGGTTAAAAAAAGTATAGTTCCCCCTCCTGATTACTCCGGCCTTGGATGCGAAATATGTAAGTACATAAAGAACTATGTCACTTGCCCTCCATATCGTTTCCCGGCAACCAAACCACAAAAACGATATGGAGGTACATACTATGACTATTATCAACTTGCGCGACTTCTACTACTGGTACACTCAGAACGAATATATTGAGGTTACTGACGATGTGGCCGAGACGCTCCGAGCCAGATCCTTTCGTGAAATCCCCCTGATAAAGATGTGAACCCGGCATTTTCTCGGATGCTAATTCAATCATTCTTGGCGAGAAATCCTGCCCATAGATGGAGCAGCCATGTTCATATAGTTTTGTTGTGAGCGTACCCGTTCCAAACCCTAGATCCAGCACTGCTGCGTTTTGCTTTTCCATAATGGCCTATCATACCACAGAACCCCCGTCCCTTAAAGGTATTTCTTATCCTCCTCATACTGCTTCGACTTCTCGTAATATTTCGCCTGCGCTTCCCAGAGTTCCCGATATTTCCCCTCTGTACCGATCAGTTCCTCATGATTTCCCCGCTGAATAATGCTTCCCTCCTCAAATACCAGGATCTCCCTGCAGAACCTGCAGCTGGACAGCCTGTGGCTGATATAGATTGCCGTGCGGTCCCCCACGATTTCATCGAATTTCCGATAAATATCCGCTTCCGCAACAGGGTCCAGACTGGCTGTAGGCTCATCCAGAATAATGAAGGGCGCATCCTTATACAGCGCCCGGGCGATGGCAATCTTCTGACGTTCTCCCCCCGAAAGCTGAATCCCCTCCTCGTCAAAATCCTTAAAAAGCCAGGTGTTCAGGCCATCCTGGAGCTCTCCCAGACGTTCTCCGAAACCGGCATCCTCAAGACATTTCGCAGCCCTGGCTTCCTCCACATCGCAGGAGCCCGCCACATTCTGTCCCAGCCGGTGGGACAACAGACAGAAATCCTGGAATACCACCGAGAAAATGGCCATATATTCCTCATAGCGGTATTTTTTGATGTTTACGCCGTTCAGAAGAATCTCTCCCTCCTGGGGATCATAAAGGCGACAGAGCAGTTTGATAAAGGTGGACTTGCCCGAGCCATTCTCACCTACCACCGCCAGCTTGCTTCCTACTTCAAAACTCACCGAGACATTTTTCAACGCCCAGTTCTCAGAATTCGGATATCGGAAACTGACGTTCCGAAACTCCACATTGTACTTCCGATCCCGCCGTTTTTCCGTGGTCAGGCTACCCCGGTACATATTGTTGGGCAAATCCAGAAATTCAAAGATTTTTTCCACAAAACCCGCGTTTACCCTGAGTTCATTTGCCCTGGTCATAAATCCGGTAAAACCCGAGGCCAGCCTGCTTACCGCGCCCACATACTGGGTGACCTCCCCGATGCCAAAGGCTCCTGCCCAGGCTTTCAGGCAGACAAACAGATAAATCACGCTCATCAGCAGCTTCTCGCCCAGGGTTCTTCCCATCAGGCAGAGTCCAAAGCGGCCCTTGTACTGTCTGTCGCAGTTCCCTCCTACAAACCAGATATTCTCCTTCCATGCATAATGATTGGCAATCTCCGCCTGTGGATACATCCGATACTCCACCATACTGTCAGCATCGTCCCACAGATACCCAAAGTGCGAGAACAATCTGTTTCCCAGCCTTGCGGCATCGCTCATGGAGGCATTCTTCTCTGTCATCTTTGTGTTCAGCCAGGGGGCTATTGCAGCGGTCAGCACCATCAACCCGAGAAAACACAAAATGACCAGCGGATGATTCAGATAAGCAAATGGGCTTCCCGTCGGAACCTTCCTCACAAACAACCCCACCGACAACGCAATGGCTCCGATTACTGAAAAGAAATCCGATACAATACCCTCAAATGCCCAATAGATTTTCGCGAATCCCCAGCCTCCCCAGTTTCTGTTTTGAGCAATCTGGTCATACAGATCCCGAACCTTCTGATTTTCCACATCACAGTAATCCATTGACATGAATTTCTCGTCTTCGATCCTTCGCATATTAGCCCAGAAAAGAGAAGATTTTACCTCATATGCATGGTACATTACCCCGTTGATAATTCCAAAGGCCGCCGTCGTGAGGATTGAGACAAGCACCCACATTGTCAATGTTTCCACCCGCCTGTCTCCCGCCAGTTCGCCGATCAGCCTTGCCATGATGACCAGCCCCGCATAGGAAGCAGCCACATTCAGCAGCGCTTTCACAACCGCATAGGGAAACATCCATTTATTTTTGGAAGCCAGAAGTCTGATCGCGCGAATATTGATCCCGATGGCCCTGTGCCAGTTGATTGTTTCAGATTTGGTTGACATCGAACTCCACTCCTTCCCTATAATATCTTGACTGGATTTCAAACAGCCGGGCATACTCCCCGCCCTTCTCAATCAGTTCCTCGTGAGTCCCTTCCTCGGCAACTTTTCCCTCCTCCAGATACAGAACCCTGTCGCAAAATCTTGTGGATGCCAGCCGATGAGAGATGAACACCGCAGTCCTGCCCTCTGTCATCTCACTGTACTTATTGTACAGATCCTGCTCGGCCAGAGGGTCAAGCGCCGCTGTAGGCTCGTCAAGCATCAGCATCGCTCCGTTCTTGTAAAGCGCCCGGGCCAGCATCAGGCGCTGATACTGGCCGCCCGAGAGCATTACGCCGTCCAGGTAGACACTCCGCCCCAGATGCGTGTTGAGTCCCTCCGGCAGTTCGGAAACCATTTTCGTAAGCCCGGCTTTTTCAATACAATCCTTTACTCTCTCCAGGTCGATGTCAGTAGCAGACTGCGCCACCGTCTCTGCCACAGTGATATCCATGATGTTAAAATGTTGGAACACCGCCGAGAACAGCCCATAGTACTCTTTTCGGTTAAACTCCCGAATATCAATTCCGTCCAGCAGGACACGCCCCTCATCCGGATCCAGCAGGCCGGTCATGAGTTTGACCAACGTAGTCTTTCCCGCTCCGTTTAAGCCTACCATCGCCACCTTCTCTCCTTTTTTGACAGTCAGGTTCATTTTATCAATGATCTTCTTATCCGACTGGGGGTAAGTATAGCTGACGTTTTCCAGACGAATCTCATGGGTTTCATCCTGGGGGATGCATTTTCCCCCCTCGAAACGAAAAGGTTCCTGATAATACAGGCATTCCATAAGACTGGAAAGATTCAGACACATTTTTCTAAGTTCCAGCAGATTGTTCAGAACGCCGCTGAACTGCCCGTTGAAGGAATTGACCGCCGAAAAATAGAGCATAAATTCCGCTGCGCTCATACCGCTTTCCAGACACATTTTCAACAGGATATAGCAGGTGGCCCCGCTCCTTAAGAATTCCAGGAGCGTACTGGAAAAGGTTCCGATCAGGTAAAAAATATGTTCCCTCTTAGAGTACGCCTGACGCGCCAGAAATGCCTTGTCTGTCAGACGCCGGATCCAGCTTTCCAGACCGAACAGGCGAATGTCTTTGGCCAGGGTCAGATCCCGGGTTCGACCGGTCAGATACCACATCTGTTTATCAAGATGCGAAAGTTCTTCACGATGTCTGAAATTATACTTATAGACATAGGAAGACACAATAAAATCCAGAATGCTCAAGGTCATTGCCACCCCAAAGACCAGGGGATGGACATGTGTCAGCACCGCGGCGAAGAAACCGAACATCGCCAGCCGAACCATCAGTTCCTGCAAGACATGCCAAATATACTCGCAGGCGGCACCATTGCTGTTACAGCACTGCTTGCCACGCTCCATAAGCCTTTGCCAATTCGTATCCAGACAATTTGCATAGGAAGTATCCGCCATCTTATTCATAAGTTCCCGCAGAATATGGGAACGCAACTCTACCTGATACGTTGCTTTCACTCCCCAACTGCCTATGCCATTGCCGATAAACGCAATCATGGCGTCCGAAACAAGACAGCCCCCGATCAAAAACGCCGCAGTCAGCAGAAGTTCATTGACAGGACTCCTCGCTTCGAGCTTCGCCAGAATCATTGGGGACATATAAAAACCAAACACCCCGCTGGAGATATTAAAAAGAATCTGCAGCAGCAGAATAAACGGAACCTCGGCACGGTATCGGAATGCCCGTGAGAACTGGAAGCCCACACAGCGCCACATACCGTACTTTGGTTTTTCCCTTTTGTTTTTCGTAGACATATTTTTCACTCCTTTTGTCGTTCTACTCGAAAGCCTTCACAAACATTATAAATCAAAAATCCCCGAAAATATTTTTCGGGGATGAGTCGTATTCAGTGGGGGATAAGTTGTATCAAAGCGCAGAAAACAGAATGGAACGAAACAGACTAACTCAGCGCCTCCGGCAGCAGAATTTCCGTTGTAAATGCTCCGTCCTCCGAATTTATAGACAGGTAACCGCCCAGTTTCTTCACCACCGAGTCTATTCTTCCCAGGCCCAGTCCGTGATCGCCGCCCTTCGAACTTCTGAAAAAATTTCCGATCTTTTTCAGCTTTCCGCCGTTTGTAAAATTTAAAAAAGAAATGTACAGTTGCACGCCCCTCATGTCCATATAGACCCGGATCACCCGCCGCTCCGGCGGCAGGGAAACGCTGGCCTCTATGGCGTTGTCAAAAAGATTACCCAGGATGGTACATAGATCCACCGGCGAGAAATTCAGCAGTGCCGGAACATGTGCGTCCGCCTCAACCCTGATCCCCCGATCGTTTGCCAGGGAAATCTTCGAGTTCAAAATTGCGTCTGTCATGGGGTTTCCGGTTTTAAACACAGTATCCACAGTGCAAAGATCGGTCTCCAGATCCTCTAAATAGGCAGTGATCGCCTGAAGGTCTCCCTTGTCGGCATAAGTCTTCAGAACCTGAATATGATTACGGTAATCATGCCGCCACCCCCGCATTTTGCGATACATGTTGTCCACCTCGGCAAAGTGGGTCTTGATCAGCTCCTGCTGATACGCTTCTATTTTTCTGTCCGATCTCCGTGGTATTTTCATGCCTATACCCCCTCTGTGCGCTTTAGCACACACCCGTCAAACTTTTCATCTCTTTAGATTTATGATCCCCCGATTGACTGTCTCGTATGCGCCCCTGGGCAGGGGGACCGACTCGCCGCCGCGAAGAAAGATCTCGGAGCGGGTCACCCGGGAAACATAATGAAGATTCACGATATAAGACCTTCCCACCCTTAGAAAGCGCTCGTCCAATTCCCTCTCAATCTCCTTAAGAGTCCTTTTTACGGTATAACTGCCTTCTGCGTAAACGGTGATATAATTCTTCATCACTTCGATGTAACGAATCTCATAGAGAAGTAGCTGAACCGTCTCCGCAGAGGTCTTAAACACGATCTTCCGACCGTCGATCTCCTGCTTTTCCAAGGCACGATCCAGTGTCGAAAACAGCTTTTTCGGTGAGACCGGTTTTATCAGATAATGCAGCGCCGCCACCTCATACCCCTCGGCGATGTACTCCGAAAAGCCTGTGATGAAGATAATCTGAATGAGCTTGTTCCTCTCACGAAGGCGCTTTGCCAACTCAACGCCATTCATACCCGGCATCTCGATATCCAGAAGCACAAGATCGGGTACAAGATCCTCATATTCAAACAAAAAAGCCTCGGCAGTAGGGAATTCGCACACGCTTACATCCGTCCCCGACTGCCGCGCCCACTCCCGTACCAAGGCATTTATGAATGCGCGCTCCTCCGAAGAGTCATCGCAAATGCAGATTTTAACATTCATGGCAACCTCCTTATACCCTATGACGACATGTCAAATCTCCATACAAAAACCTGTAAACATTCTGTCTGCAGGTTTCTTGGTAAGCTGTTCACTTTAACTCCCCGAGTAGGGCTCGAACCTACAACAACTCGGTTAACAGCCGAGTGCTCTACCATTGTATGATATGCAACCGGAAAATAATATTCAGCACATACACTCAAAATGCATCTACGTTTCTAATCCCACAATAATGTTTATGCCTCTACTTGGCAGTCAGGACACCAGTCTTTACAGGATCACTATATAATATGCTTTCTATAATCAATAGTATCTATCCCATACACTTGTGTATCTACACACTCAAACAAAGCCGGATCAAACAAAGCCAGATTATATCCATCGTTATGCATTACGCTTTTATATTCAATACCAGCATATTCTGCTGCATCATCATGGGTAATACTCTTAATAAAATCTGTAATATATTGCGTTGATACATAATCTAAGGCACTATCACTCCTTCTCATAATTTTACCCATTTCATCATTTATCTTATTTAAATGCTCTTTATTAATTGCATATTCTAAACAGCTTAATCCTTCTATAAATGGACTGATTTGATTAATTTTCTTTAAATCAACCACAATAATGTCTTTTTTCAATTTAAACTTTCCAACCGTTACATAATCATATGCACCGGCTCTGGTCTCATATATTGTAGTCTCGGCAGTATCTCCTAAGTATAAACATCTAATCCCTCTTGCATTTGCTCTACCATCTGTAGTCTTTTCAATAGGCGGGGCTCCCATTTCTTCAATGGGAATTCCTTCTTCCGTTGAAATTCTACATCGGTAAAACATCTCACCTGCCTTATAAGGTTTACGTATATATGAACAAAATCGTTCCAGTAAATCCAAATTTATATAATGAGTATGAAAGCGATTCTTTGTTTTTAACGCCTCCACAAAGTCATCCCAAGAATTTGTAGTTAAAAGAGAATGATTTAATAAATACTCTTGGTCATATAATTCCGGTATACCAACTGGTTGATCAAATAACTCTGCATTATATTCGTACTTCTCTTTGCATATGGCAGTAATAATATTATATACATCTGCTTCGCTCTTTTTATTAAAAATCTTCCAGTTATTAATCAATTCACCCTTCAATAGGCAAGTTTCCGATTTCGGATAGGAATCTGGCAACAAAGAAACTGGCGTATATATGCTTATCAAGTCATCAAACATCATACTCAGGTCCTCATACTTATCCGTATCATATATATGTACACTTTTACATTTACACAGAGGGCAATCCCCAATCTCTGCTTTGTTTCGAATAACAGAGATAACTTCTGTATCACAAAAACATCTTTCGCAGATTATCATAAGCTACTCCTTATCCAAATATCTTCCTATCAACTCTAAATGATGCATAATGGATAATTTTTTCACTGTCCCTAGACCTGGATAAGCTTCTCGATGATATAAATCTTCAAACTCTTTCATTGCAACAGTATCAAGGTGCTTTCCCTTATTCCATACCACAAGTTTCGATAATGCTTCTTGAAACTTTCCAGCCGGGTCACTTATATCATCATTCGAATCAGACACAAAATGCTTTACACGTAAACTATCATCTGTATCGAAGTATACAATATGTATTGCAACTGCATAAGGTGCAAATCCAGTTTCATTATATTCCTCACCAACTACAGAATAATCAGCAAACCCTACATATCCATCTTCCTGATAATACAAATGATCTTCTGAAAATGGCTCATCATCAATTTCAATATAATCATTATTTCTTTCTTGTTTGTTAAACTTATCCTCCAAAAGTACTCTGTTTTTTCTTATCTTCCGTCTAAACCCGCTTTCATCTGGTATTAAATTATATTTAACATCAGTTTCCGAAAAGTATTTTTCATAAACTGGAATAACATCTTTGTCATTGCATATCGTTCCCATATTATCCGCATGTCTATCAATGAACTTCTCTGGTTTCGAATTTGCTCTCAGTAAATTCATAAAAAGAATTTTATTGTTTTCTTTTAGACTGACAGATAGACCTTCCTTTAATTTCTGATTTTTTTCTTCCTTAGCATCACTATTGAAACTACCCACTTTTGGATTGGTAATAATAGCCAGCTGTTTACTATTTGCCCCATAGATTTCTATGGTCTTAATAAGTGTAGAAGATAATTTTACAGGTTCAATAATAGGCGTAATTCTGCTACTCAAAACCCCTTTCTCTACCAATTCACGCAATGCAATTAATTCAAATTGGCGTCCTCTCAAATAAGGAAAATACATACTACTCACCTCCATATTGACATTCCAAAAATGTTTCGAGCTTCCGATAATCATCATGTGTTAATTCCATAAAATATGCCAAAAACTTTAATTCATATGGAATCTTAACAAACTCCTCTTTTTCTAATTGCATCCTCTTTTTCAATATTTTCAATACAAGCAAATATGACTCTTCTACCGGTATCTGTAAAAACATTTTTTTACAAGCAGAATAATACTTAAACTGTGTAACTTCTGGCAAATATCCATATCGTTGAGTAATTATCTCTTCATATTCACTTTTCCGTAATAATTTAAAAATAACTTCCCTGTCCAAATCAACTGTGTATCTTTGCGGTTTCCGTACTGTACCCAACTTCCCATTTCTTCGTAATATGTAAATGCCTACAGGTTTATCAATACTCTTCAAGACTTTCTGTAACTGCGGCAGATTCTTCTCATAAGTGACTACAGCCACATGGTCAAATGCCTTGTAATAGTCATCTAACTGAGAACTTAGCCTCTCCAGATTATCTAATTCCGTTTTTATCTCATATACAACGGCCTTACCATTAATTAGTAGAAAATCCGCTTTAGATTTTGCAATCGCTATTTCTGTTAGAGCAGTTGTCGTATTAACGCTATGCACACCCAAGAGTAATTTATTCAACAAAGTATTCTTATAAAAATATTCATTTCGATACGTATTCTTTAATTCACAATAAATTTCACATATTAATTTCCGATTATTCTTTTGGTCAGCATCATGTGTATAACGTCTTACCACTGATGAATATACGTTATCTACTTTCCCATTTATAAAGTGGCGAAGCATATTGCGGGTAAATATTCTATTTAAATTACTCATTCTATTTGTTTTCATCAACTTCGCCTCCTTCCAATATAAATTATTGAATAATATTTTACCATATTTCCTTATAAATTCACAGAAAATTTTTAAATAAATTTAGAGAGATTTGTTTATTCCGTTTTTGATATTTCTTAATTACATTCCTATCATCCACTCAGCATAAGTTCATGCCTTGATATGCTTTCATCCGGCTCATTGTCGTCAGAATGCATCAATGTATACAAAAAATCATTAACATTCCATTCCGTGCCGAACTGGTTATAGGTCATGTTGAGCTCCACGGATATCTTGCAATCCACCGCTCTTTCCCGTCTGGCTCACTGTAACCTGCTACGCAGCACAATCCCGGTTTGTTTCCAGTTAACATTTTCTTGCCTACTATTTACTGGCATCTGCCTTTTTCCTGTTATTATTAGTCATTTCTTAGACAGTGAAAAACCCGCAAACACTGATGTTTACGGGCTTTCCCTAACTCCCCGAGTAGGGCTCGAACCTACAACAACTCGGTTAACAGCCGAGTGCTCTACCATTGAGCTATCGAGGAATATTATGCAACCTGCACAAATTCGCAGATTGATTTTTGGTTATCCTGTATAGCTTTTTCCGGTATGTAACCACATGGGCTACTCTACCATTGAGCTATCGAGGATTATTTTAAACTGAAGACATTATAACTCCTTTTCTTCCGTATGTCAACAGGAAAATTCACCTTTTTTCTTTCGACCTTATTGGTTATCCGACTGTGTATCCCGTCCCAGAGGCGGCATACACGGAAACTTCTTTCACACGGCCCAGTACCTATTATGGCCCAGGCAAATCATCTTTATACATCCCTGCATACATCTCTGCCAAATATATTCTTGTCGATACTCCTCATTGACGACTGTCCACATTCCCTCTTCCATCTGGAGAATAACGGTGCGGTCAGGCTAATGGACAAGCCCTCCTCTGCTCACATATCATAGTTTAAGAGTATTTCCCCATCTGAATGAAAAGCCCCGAGGACACCTGTAAAGCAAATATCCCCGGGACAAGCCCCACCCAGTATCAACAGAAGTCAAAACTGTCAGCTGCTTTTCCAGCCATACACAGTTCCACTCTTTAGCATATTCCCATCTGTTTCAAGATCCAGTAAATCATCCCCAGCACCCAGCTGGAAAATATCCCATACAGGATCACCGGCCCGGCAATGGTAAAAATCTTACACCCGATTCCAAAGACCTGTCCCTCCGCTTTATACTCAATGGCAGGGGCCGCCACGCTGTTGGCGAAGCCGGTGATGGGCACCAGAGCCCCAGCACCGCCCCATTTGACAATCTTATGGTACAGCCCGAAACCGGTCAGCAGCACCGACAGCAGCACCAGAAGCAGTGAGCACCAACTTCCGGCTGTCTGCTTGTCCAGCCCCTGACTGGCCCCATAGTTCAAGATCCCCTGGCCGATGCAGCAGATAATCCCGCCGGTGACAAATGCTTTAGCCATCTGAAGCCACAGATTGTGTGTGGGAGTCACCTCCTTCACATACTGCTCATATTCCTGCTGTGCTTTTTCCTTGTTAATCCCATCCATGTTTTCATACCTCATTACCATAAATTTATTGTACCATAGTATCCTGCCCGTACCTTCTTTACTCCTATTTTGCGGACCATAGTCTTTTCTTATACCATTCTGAAATGGAAATTTCTGCAAAATCCAGGTTCAAAGCAACACTACAAACTTCCGAAGCATAAAAAAATAACTTTCTGCCAATATTATACTTTACATCCGAGCAGAACATATGCTATGATATTATGATATGTGGTAATGAAAACTATATGACAAAGGTTTCAAAATAGTTGTATGAGTTTTTACGACAATTCCTGAAAAATATATGGATAGGAGCCAACACTATGAGTTACAAGATTATACTGGACAGCTGCGGGGAACTTCCGGAAAACCTGCTTGGAGACGAAAGATTTGAACGGGTACCCCTTGGCCTGGAAGTGGGAGACTATCAGATCCTGGACGACGACAATTTTAACCAGGCGGAGTTCCTGCAAAAAGTAGCGGAATGCCCCACATGCCCCAAGTCCTCCTGCCCTTCCCCGGAGCGCTTTATGGAAAGCTGCATGGCCCCTGTGGACCATGTCTATATCGTAACCCTCTCCGCCCCCCTGAGCGGAAGTTACAACAGTGCGGAGCTGGGGAGAAAACTTTACCTGGAAAAATATGGCTCCAAACAGATCCATGTGATAAATTCCCAGTCTGCCAGCGGCGGAGAGACACAGATCGCCCTGAAACTGGCGGAACTTGAAGAAGAAGGTCTGCCCTTTGAGGAGATCACCGCCCGGATAGAGCAGTTCCGCGACGAGCTGAACACCTACTTTGTTCTGGACAACCTGGAGACACTGCGCAAAAACGGAAGGCTGACCGGTGTGAAAGCCCTTGTGGCCTCCACCCTGAACATTAAGCCCGTCATGGGCGCTGACAAGGGGGAAATCATCCAGAAAGGCCAGGCCATCGGAATCAAAAAAGCCCTGGGCAAGCTGGCGGAGCTGGCCGCCTCCGAGGCCCGGAACACTCCGGAAAAAAGACTGGTCATCACCCACTGCAACGCTCCCCAACGGGCGGAACTGGTCAGAGACCTGATTCTGGCCCGGGCTTCCTTCCGCGAATGCATCATTATGAATACCAGAGGAGTCAGCAGTATGTATGCCAACGACGGCGGAGTAATTGTCACCCTCTGAGTCCTGCCAGAGGGCAGTTCCCCCTCTTAAAACCCAGAAGGCACAAAACATTTCAGATATTCATCAGAATCAGAAAGATTAAAAGCTCAAAGACGAAAATGGCGGGCATGCCATACTTAAAATACCAATGCTTAGTCTTATGACGAAAATGCCGCATTCCCAGGGTGCACCCCAAGGCGCCCCCCAGGAAAGCGGTGAGAAAAAGCGTAGCCTCCGAGATGCGCCAGGCACCCCGGATGGCTCTTTTTTTGTCCACTCCCATAAGCACAAAGCCCACGGCATTGATCAAGACCAGATAGGCCGCTGCAACCCCCATTTAGAACATGGTCTCCTTCTGCTGGGCCATCTTCATGGCACGCACCTTGCAGGAGAGGCCGAAGAGATTGATAAAGCCCTCTGCGTCATGGTGGTCGTACAGATCGCCGGTGGTAAAGGAAGCGATGCTCTCATTGTAGAGCGTATAAGGGGAAGTGGTGCCCGCCTTGATAATATTCCCCTTGTACAGCTTAAACTTTACCTCTCCTGTGACATATTTCTGAGTTTCCTCAATGAAAGCCTGCTGGGCCTGACGCAGGGGAGTAAACCATTTTCCCTCGTATACCAGACTTGCGAAACGGCCGCCCATCTCCTTTTTCATGGCATAAGTATCCCTGTCCAGAATCAGCTCCTCCAGCTGCTGGTGAGCCTCCATCAGAATGGTTCCTCCCGGCGTCTCATAGACTCCCCGGGACTTCATGCCCACCACCCGATTTTCCACTATGTCCACAATGCCAATACCGTGCCTTCCCCCCATCTGGTTGAGGGTGCGGATAATGTCGGATACCTTCATGCTCTTTCCATTGACAGAAGTGGGCACGCCCTTCTCAAAGGTCATGGTAACATACTCTCCTTCTTCCGGAGCCTTCTCAGGGGTGGTGCCCAGCACAAGCAGATGCTCGTAATTGGGCTCATTGGCAGGGTCCTCCAGCTCCAGACCCTCATGGCTGATGTGCCAGAGATTGCGGTCACGGCTGTAAGAGGAGTCCGCGGAGAAAGGAAGGGTGATCCCATGTTCTCTGCAGTATGCGATCTCCGACTCCCTGGAATCCATGGTCCACTTGTCACTGCGCCATGCGGCGATAATCCTCAGATCCGGGGCCAGTGCCTTTATGCCCAGTTCAAAGCGGATCTGATCGTTTCCCTTTCCTGTGGCGCCATGGCAGATGGCCGCAGCATTCTCCTTTCTGGCAATCTCTACCAGTTTTTTGGCAATCAAAGGCCTGGCCATGGAAGTCCCCAGGAGATATTTATTCTCATACACAGCCCCTGCCTGGACACAGGGTACCACATACTCATCGCAGAACTCGTCTGTGACATCCTCAATATAGAGCTTGGAAGCCCCGCAGGATATAGCCCGCTCCTCCAGCCCGTCCAGCTCTTCCTCCTGCCCGCAGTCCACACAGACACAGATAACCTCATAGTCGAAATTCTCCTTCAGCCAGGGGATGATGGCGGTGGTATCCAGTCCGCCTGAATATGCCAGAACTACTTTTTCCTTCATAAATCCTCTTCCTCCACATTCAGCGATAAATTTCTACAGCTTTTTCCTACCAACTATACAACATTCCTGACTGAAAAGCAAGCGTAATTGACCATTTCCGAATCTTCTGGTATAATCTTTCCATGAGCATGGAGCAGAATGTTAGAAATTGACGAAAAATGCTTGAATAAAATAAGAAGGGATTGGTCATTGTCCATGATTGCACTGCAGATTACTTCCATGAAACAATTTATGCACCACCTGCTGGTGGCGGATACCTTTGAGCCCTTTCTTTTGGAGGAGGCGGTGGTGGGCACTGCCTGCACCTTTTCCATCGACGGGCGGATCAACCAGGCTTTCTACGAAGACCAGGAGAAGGAGGATTCCGGAAACAACTATGATTTCCGTCCCTGGAGCGAACTAAAAGGGCTGTGCTTCGACCTGATCAAAGGCAGACGCACACCCCTTTTCTTCCGCTTTGTCCTGCACCTGATGCCCCAGAAAGCCGCCGCTCTTCTGGAGAAAGAATCCTGCGGAGTGGAACCTTCCCAGGTAAAGGCCCTGGTGCTGAATATCCGGTACGATGGCTCCAAAGCAATTCTCACCTCCGGCACCGCCTTCCACACCTTTGTCCCCTCCAAAGAACCCGATGCCATCTGGGACAAAGCCCTCCGCAAATTCCTGGACGGGAAAAAAATCCCCTATGAGGAGCTCTGACCCTTACCCCTTCATCTTGGGCTTGAACACCAGACTGGCCAGATAGCCGAAGATCAGGGCGGCGGAAGTTCCCACTGCCCCGGCCTTAAATCCGCCTGCAAACAGTCCCAGAAGCCCCTGCTGATCCACGGCCTCCTTCACACCCTTCATAAGCACATTGCCGAAACCCAGCAGGGGCACGGTGGCTCCCGCCCCGGCAAATTCTGCAAAGGGCTCGTACCATCCAAACACGCCGATGACCGCCCCTGTCACCACCAGAAGCACCATAATGCGCCCGGGCATCATTTTCGTCTTCTCCATCAGAATCTGCACCAGAGCACAGATCAGACCTCCCACCCAGAAGGCATTCACATAATCCATCATTTGGCATACTCCTTTTCTCTTTTACATAGTATCTGCCAAATGTGAAAAAATATCCTGCCCCTGAGGAACTGTCTCTCACAGAGCCGCTATAACCTCCACCTCACAGAGAACATTTTTCGGCAAAGTTTTCACTGCCACACAGCTTCTGGCAGGCTTCTCTGTAAAATACCTGGCATACACTTCGTTAAAAGCGGCAAAATCCCCCATATCCGCCAGGAAACAGGTGGTCTTCACAACCTGTTCGTAATCAGCGCCCGCCTCCTCCAGCAGCGCCCCCACATTTTTCATCACCTGCTCCGCCTGAGCCGTGATATCCCCGCCTTCGATCTCCCCTGTGGCAGGATTGATGGGAATCTGACCCGACGCAAAAAGCATACCCCCGGCTATAATCCCCTGGGAATAAGGCCCAATGGCCGCCGGCGCTTTGTCCGTAGAAATTTTCTTCAACATTATTTTACACCCTCCTGTGTGAACTGTCACACAGGCCCTTCTTTCAAAAGATTCACACACTCCAGAGCCTGCCTGAAAAGCTGTTTCCGCCCTCTGCACGCCCCGGAGCGCTCTCTATTCTTCCTCCACCCTGATGCAGTTATACCGCTCCGAGCCTATGACTTTCTCCATCATCTCCAGAGGTGTGCTGTCCAGGCAGGCCAATACCTGCTGAAACATGGATGCTGACTGACCGCTCACCAGCTGCACGCCCTTCCGGTTCCTGTCCGCGTGGAACACGTCGTGCCGGCTGTTCACATTCCAGAATACCACATTGGGTATGTCATAGCCATATTTCCGGAACCGGGACGCCATCTTGTCGTAGAAAGTCCACTCCCTGTCCCCGCACCTGTCTATTTCCATGTCTGAGATGACGATGATGGCCCTGGGCATATCCTGCATGGAAATATGGCTTTCCAGCGCGATCTCCAGCACCTTGTCAAATGCGGCCTTCAGATTCGTGGTCATGCCCCACTCCGCCTTGGAAACATTGCGGATCTTCTGTCCCAGATCCTCCCCTCTCAGCACCACCACCTGGGGATTAGAGCTGAAGGTCATAAAGAGATTGTGGTATGCTCCCTGATTCCTCTCCGCAAAATACACAGCCAGACCCACAGAGGTGGACATGGGCCTGCCGTACATGGACCCCGACACATCCGCCATGACAATGGCATTGGTGCCCTTCTCCACATAGTCCGGCAGCTGGTTCCACTGGGCCTCCAGTACCCGGGAATCCTCCCCTCTGTAGAGAATCTTCTCCACAATATCATAGGGAAACAGGGCGTCGGAGTGTATTTTCTCTTCCCCCGCAGCGGCCTTGTTCACAAATTCTGAAAAACGCTCCTCATCATGCCGAAGAAACGCCCTGCGGTAAATCATCATGGCCCTGCTGGGAACCTGGGAATACTTGATCTCCTCCCAGCGGCCTGCGGACATAAGCCCCTCCACCACACCAATATGCTTTCTCATGCGGCGGATCATCCGCTTAAAGTCATAGACCTGATACCCCAGCTTCCCGGCGGTGAGAATTCCCATCCTGCGGGTCTCCCTGGAACTGGCGTCTGCGGTCTTGATCCACTTGGCCAGCAGGGATATGGCATTGCCCTTTTCCAGATTCTCCAGATCCTCCAGGAACTGCCTCTTCATGGCCGCCCACATGTCCTCCTCCAGAGGAGTGCCCACCAGGCAGTACAGATCGTCGTAGCGGCCGAACACTCCCACCAGATCCAGATTGGGTCGAAGCGCCCCCGGATGATGCAGGGCCATATACTTAAGCAGCGTCCGGAACGTGCGCCGCTCCCCCAGGCCTTCCCGGATGTCCCTGGCATAAAAGACTGTCTTTACGGCACACAGAGGGTCTTCCCTGAATGCTTCCCCAAACAGAGCCTGAATCCTCTCCTCCGAGGCTTCTCTGAGGGATCCTGCGGTGCTGAAAAAGTCCAGACAGGCGCTGCCTGTAGTGTTCAGCGCCACCGCCCCGTTCTCCGTGTGGGTGAAACTCCCCGCCGTTCTCAATGCGTCTGCAAAACTCATTTCCTGTTCCTTTCCATGACCCCTTATACGGAATTGAACCGCCCTGCATTCGTTCTAAACGAGTGTTTAACCAATTGTTATTGCTGCGGGGGTCACATCTGCTTCCCTGATACCTGTTTTCCATGACACTATATTCAAAGTGGTAGTTTGACGATGGTTGCTGTCAGTGTCACATTTTCATGATGCCATTGGGTTTAAGATTAAAAGTCTTATCCAAATAAAATATCTCTTTTCGGGAAAGCGTACCCAAATGGTACCCTTTATTTTCTTATTTCAACA
>OFHA01001275.1_pt1 | contig 18065 bp, 15 predicted proteins | sample 1521891 | NCBI WGS metagenome assembly OFHA01 (sample SAMEA3504089, study PRJEB24116) | mouse gut metagenome | biome: mouse gut; feature: mouse-associated habitat; material: faeces | place: Denmark | collected 2011
CTGATACAGGGGCTGCGGAACCATCCGCCAGAAGAGATTGCTGGGTATACAGTGGAAAAACAGATTGACTACCAGCAAGATAACACCGGCCTGCCTAGGTCCAATGTCCTGCGATTTTTCCTGGCAGATGGAACCGAGACAACAATACGCCCTTCTGGCACTGAGCCAAAGCTGAAAATATACTTTACCACTGTTAGTCCATCCAGGGCGCTCAGCGAGGAAAGAGCGGAAAAGCTGGCGGGCTATTTTACAAAATGGGTGAAGCAGGGAAAGTAGTATGTAAGCCCCATTGATAGAAACAGATATCATACAGAAGCGCTGAGAAGTGCCCGTCTGATAAAGGCTGTCCGAGCTAAATGCGGAGGGTCGGATATTAGCAGGCAAAGATATGCTGTGGGAGCAGTTCCGCGAAGTTTGTATAAAGGTGCTGAATGAACGATGGTCTATACCCCTCTGCCCTTGCGTCCATGCTATAAAGAATATATCTGGGGCGGCTCACACTTGAAACAGGACTTTGGAAAAAGGGACGCCCCAGATACTGTAGCCGAAAGCTGGGAACTTGCCAGCCATCCGGATGGAGAATCTCAGGTAGAGAGCGGCGAATGGATAGGTTGGACAATCAAGAAGTTGGGGGAGTTGGACCACGATGGTTTTTGGGGAACCAGCTGCGAGGTAGGTAGATTTCCTCTCATCGTAAAGCTCATTGACGCCCAAAGGGATCTTTCCATCCAGGTGCATCCCTCGGACCAAAGTGCTCTTCCAGAAGAAGGAGAGCAGGGCAAGGCAGAAATGTGGTACATCGTGGACTGTGAACCTCAAGCGTTCTTGTACCTAGGCTTTTCCCGGTGCATTACACGGGAGGAATTTCTTCAGCGGGCACAGGATGGGAGTATTTGCGAGGTCCTTAACCGGGTCCGGGTGACAAAGGGCGATGTGTTCTATATTATGCCAGGAGTGATCCACGCCATTGGAGCTGGAATTTTGGTGGCAGAAATTCAGCAAAGCTCCAACACCACCTTTCGTATATTTGACTACTGGCGGCAAGGAGCAAATGGCAATCTGCGACCCTTGCACTTGGAACGGGCAGCCGCAGTCACCAGTTTTTCTCTGGTTTTCCCGGAAGAATGTAAAGCCAACAGCAGTGTAGTTCTTCCGGGATTCACAATGGTAGAAATGTTTTCCTGCCCCTACTTCCAGGCCTATCGAGCGGATGTGAGCGACTTGGCAACCTTTTGCTGCGATGGCAGGTCCTTTCAGCATCTCCTATGTGTGGAGGGGAAAGGCTGTATCCGGGCGGGAAATAAAAGCTATTCCTTCCATAGAGGAAAATCTTTCTTTCTCCCTGCGGCGTTGGGAGAATATCAAATCCAGGGAGAGTGCAAGGTGCTACTTTCCCACATATAACATTTAAGGAGAATTTTCATGAAAAAAACCGTGCTGATTATGGCTGGCGGCCGGGGAGAACGCTTCTGGCCTAAGAGCCGGAAAACGATGCCCAAGCAGTTTCTGGCGCTCACTGATGACAGGCGAACGATGCTCCAGCTGACGGTGGACCGCATCCTTCCTCTGGTGGAAATGGGGGACGTCTTCATTGTTACCAACCGGGATTATCGGGAACTGGTACGCCAGCAGCTTCCAAAGCTACCGCCAGAAAACATCCTCTGCGAACCAATAGGACGAAACACCGCTCCCTGTATTGGCTTGGGGGCAATGCACATAGCGAAAAAATATGGGGATGCTGATATGATTGTTCTCCCCTCGGATCATCTTATCAAATATACCAGTATCTTCTTAGATACGCTGGAAAGCGCCTGTATTGTAGCAGAAGAGGGACCAAATCTGGTGACATTGGGAATCACTCCAGACAGCCCAGAGACCGGTTATGGCTACATAAAGTTCCAACCGGACCGGATGTTGGGGAGGGCCTTTGCAGTGGAACGGTTTGTGGAAAAACCAAATCTGGAGACGGCCAAGGAGTACCTAGCCTCGGAACAATACCTCTGGAACAGTGGCATGTTCATTTGGCGGGTATCCACTATCCTGGATAATCTGGAACAACATCTTCCGAAGACATATCAGGGACTTTGCCGTATCCGGGAGGTTATTGGAAGCAGAGAAGCGGAGGAAGTGCTGGAACGGGAATTCAATGCCTTTAAATCGGAATCTATCGACTATGGTGTAATGGAGAAGGCAGAAAACATCTATACCCTTAGCGGCAGTTTCGGTTGGGACGATGTAGGCTCTTGGCTTGCAGTGGGACGGATTAAGCGGAGCAACGAGTTCGGCAATGTGGTGGATGGCCGGGCGGTGTTGGTGGGTACCAAAAATACCATTATTCAGGGAGCAGAAAAACTTATCGCTGCAGTTGGATTAGAAAATATGATCATAGTAGACTCAGAGGATGCAATACTCATTTGCCGCCAGGAACATGCTGGGGACATCAAAAAAGTGTTGGAAAGGTTGCGGATCTGCAATCAGACAGAATATCTGTGAGGGAAATATGGTTAAAAAAGAAGTTGTCACAATACCCTAAATGATAGATTTGGCTTGGAAAAACATGTGGAAAGAGGGGGCAAAGCAGATGACAAAAGTACACTTTGTTATCCTCACCTGGAACTCGGAAAAAGTTATAGGAAATTGTATAGATTCGCTCTTAGCCTTTCAAAATATCGCAGTTCATATTTGGATTGTGGATAATGGCTCAACAGATAGAACATTGAAAATAGTTGATGAGCGAAAAACAGCGTTGAAAGGAATCAATAAAGCTGTTCTTTTTCCATTGAAGGAAAATGTTGGAACAACAGTCAGTCGGAATATTGTTTTGAGAAAATTGTTGGAAATTGCACAGAGAGATGAATATATATGTGTTTTAGATTCTGATACACAGGTTACAGAAGAGGCTGTTCATATACTCATTAGCGAATTGGAAAGCGATTCTCGAAATGGGATAGTTGGTCCCCAATTGTACAGTCCTGATGGCACGCTTCAGGTATCGGGAAGGAATATTCCAACAATAGGGGAAAAACTCAAAAGTCTATTGTTTGATAAAATATCTCTTAAGACGGCAAGAGCAATGCAGGAGCAATACCAAACAAAGCAAGACAGTGCATATCCAGTAGGGTATTTATTATCCGCTTGTTGGCTAATGAAACCTTTATTGCTTGAAAAAGTTGGTCTTTTTGATGAAGAAATTTTTTATGCGCCGGAGGATGTGGAGTTTTGTATCCGGGTGTGGAAAAAAGGGCTTCGAGTTATGCATTGCCCAAAAGCTAAAATTCTGCATCATTGGCAACGACTGTCAAGAAAAAGATTATTCAGCATACATAATTATAAACACATAAAGGGCCTTTTCTATATGTTCATAAAGCACAGATACTGCTTCTCAAATAAAAAAATCCGAAAGTTGATGTTTTGATTTTTAGAAAGAAAAGGGGATATGGGTTGAAAAAGATAGTTTATCCTATTCTATTCTGTATTTTAACAAGTGTAATAGGAGGAGCGCTAGTTACACACCCAAACATCCTGTTCCTTTTTAAAGAAAATATGTTTTGGAACATTCTGCGTAGCATCTTAATGGGTGGAATGGTATCTTTAATTCTGTGCAGTCTGTTGTATATTATTCTTAATAAACATATGTTAAGCTGCTATTTTTTAAAGTTGTGGAAATACCGCACACTTTTGTATCTGCTTGTGCGGCGGGACTTTTTAGCAAAATATAAAAGATCTGTATTAGGCGTGCTGTGGTCACTTTTAAATCCTCTGATGACGATGGCAGTGATGACCATTGTGTTTTCTTATATGTTTCGTTTTAATATTGAGAATTTCCCGGTTTATATGCTAAGTGGACAAATTGTTTTTACAATGTTCAGCGAGATTACGAATTTATCTATGACATCGGTCATGGGTGCAGCAGCCCTAATAAAAAAAGTCAATACACCAAAATACTTTTTTGCGCTTTCAAAAGCGATTTCTGGTTTGATTAACTTTGCCTTTTCTTTTGTTGCATTACTGTTAGTTATGTTGGTGACAGGAGCGCCGTTTTATCCGCAAATGCTGTTCTCTGTAATTTCCGTTGTCTATGTATTTCTTTTTTCAACAGGTGTAGGACTGGTTCTTTCAGCACTTTCAGTGTTCTTTCGGGATATTACTTATATTTATGGGATAGGCCTGACTGCGGTAACTTATTTTACTCCTCTTTTTTATCCGATTGATATTATCCCGGATAAGTTCCGCTGGATCATTTCCATAAATCCCTTATATCACTTTGTGGAGTGTTTTCGCACCTGTACCATTTATGGAGATATCCCATCACTTTGGCAGAACGTAATCTGTTTAACCTTGTCACTTTCTATGTTTGGAATAGGACTATTTGTTTTTTATCGCAAACAGGACCAGTTTATTCTTTATATTTAATGAGGTAGCTGCGATGGGAAGTACAGCAATCCATATAGAGCATATGTCTATTTGTTTTAATATGAGCCGAGAACGTGTAGATAGTATCAAAGAATATATTATCAGAGCAATTAAACATCAGCTTTTTTATGATGAGTTTTGGGCGCTTAAAGATATTTCTCTTGATATTAAAAAAGGGGAAGTTTTTGGTCTTGTAGGATTTAATGGTGCGGGAAAATCCACCATGCTTAAAGCGGTTGCAGGAGTATTGAAGCCGACAAAAGGATCGATTTATGTAGAGGGAAGTATTGCACCATTGATTGAGCTTGGCGCAGGATTCGATCCGGAGCTGACAGCACGAGAAAATGTTTTTATGAATGGAGCTGTTCTTGGATACAGTATGACCTACATGCAGAAATGCTATCAGGAAATTATGGATTTTTCTGAGCTGAGAGAATTTGAGGATGTTCCGGTGAAAAATTTTTCATCTGGAATGTATGCCCGGCTGGGGTTTGCGATAGCAACAACTGTAAAACCAGATATTTTGATTATAGACGAAATTTTGGCAGTAGGAGATTATCGTTTTCAGGAAAAATGTCAGAAGAGAATTAGCAGGCTGATGGGCGGCTCAACAACTGTACTTTTGGTGTCCCATTCAACCGATACAATTAAAAAATTTTGTAACCGGGCGGCTTGGCTGGAAAATGGTGAATTGAAAGCAATCGGAACTGCTGAAGATATCTGTGACCAATATGAAAAGAAATGATAACTTTGTTTAACCCTTAATGGAATTGGAAAAAGGGGGTTCAGCCTAATGGAAGATTTGGATAGAGGGACTAAGCCGAAAGTTTCTATCGTCATCCCGGTATATAATGGTTCAAATTATTTGCAAGAAGCCATTGATAGCGCATTAGCGCAAACCTATAGCAATATGGAAGTGATAGTTGTCAATGACGGCTCCAATGATGACAGAGCAACTGAAAAAATCGCCTTGTCTTATGGGGAACGCATTCGCTATTTTTATAAACCAAACGGCGGCGTTGCCACAGCATTAAACCTTGGGATAGAAAAGATGACAGGGGAATATTTTTCGTGGCTTAGTCATGACGATATGTATTTGCCTGATAAAATTGAACAAGAGATAGTTTGTTTACAAAGACTGAGGGATTTTCATGCAGTTATCGCAGAAGGATATCAAGTGGTTGACACAAATGGGGGATATATTGCGACGGTTAATTTACATAGACAGTACCCAAAGGACAAGCTGACAAACCCTATGTTTGTGTTAATGCGAGGCGGGATACAAGCTTGTGCTTTACTGATTCACAAAAGTCATTTTGAAAGAGTGGGATTATTTGACCCGAATTTAAAAACAACACAGGATATAGACTTTTGTTTTCGTGTATTAAGAGGCCAGCATTTTTATTATGCACCTTTTTCAAGGGTCCTTGTAAGGGGACATAAGGAGCAAGGGAGTAAGCAAAATTTTGAATTGCATATGCAGGAGTGTGATAAACTATGGGTTGGGATGATGGACACATTATCGCTACAGGAAAAAAAGAATTTTGGTGGTTCAGAGTTTGATTTTTATAAGAATTTATGTGGGTTTTTAGAAACTACAAATTATACTGGAGCGGCGCAACATGCGCAGTATAGAATGCTAGATGTAGCAATAAAAGAATATCGGGAAAGTGGGAAGATAAAAAATTTGAATCTGGCTTGCAGTTGGCTGGGGATTTCGAAAAAATATCTGCTAAGAGAAGCAGAGTTCTCTATAGAAAATTATAAAAACCTACAAAAGGGTTTCTTGTGGAATTTAACAGGCCCTATCCGGTTTCTAAGAAAAGCAGTATTTGTTTTTAAAGAAAATCGTTTTATTTTTTTGTCAGAAAAAATAATCCGGATATGGAAAAGGGATGGTGCAATAATGACCCTAAAGAAATTAAATAAAAAACTAGCAAGATGCTTTCGAGAAACCTTATAAGATTAATAATTATATTATAGAAAGAGGTAGAGAAAAGATGTTTAAAGGAAAAACGCTACTAATTACAGGAGGAACTGGCTCCTTTGGGAACGCGGTCCTGCGCCGGTTTTTAAAGACGGATATTGGAGAGATTCGTATCTTCAGCCGTGATGAGAAAAAACAGGACGATATGCGTAAGTATTATGGAAGCGAAAAGCTGAAGTTCTTTATCGGCAACACAAGAGATTATACCAGCATACGCAGCGCTATGCAGGGGGTGGACTATGTTTTCCACGCCGCAGCCCTTAAACAGGTGCCTTCTTGCGAGTTTTTCCCCATGCAGGCAGTCCGCACCAATATCCTTGGAACAGAGAACGTGCTGAACGCGGCCATTGAGTGCGGTGTCGAAAAAGTGATTTGCCTTTCTACCGATAAAGCGGTGTACCCCATCAATGCAATGGGCATGTCCAAAGCGCTGATGGAAAAAACGGCAGTGGCCATTGGGCGCGGTGAAAGCAGCACCACCATTGCCGTTACTCGCTATGGAAATGTGATGTGCTCCAGAGGCTCGGTGATACCTTTGTTTATTCAGCAAATTCGAGAGGGGAAACCCATTACCATCACCGATCCAAACATGACCCGGTTTATGATGAGCTTGGAAAGCGCGGTGGATTTGGTGCTGTTTGCCTTTGAGCACGCAAAGGGCGGCGAGCTGTTTATCCAAAAGGCACCGGCTGCAACCATTGAAACACTGGCACAGGCGGTCAACGAGCTGTTTGGCGCCGTCCAGTCCCCCCATATCATTGGAACACGGCATGGAGAAAAGCTGTATGAATCGCTGCTTACAAGGGAGGAGATGTCCCGTGCAGTGGACCTGGGGGATTACTATATGGTCCCTTGTGACGACCGAGATTTAAACTATGGCAAGTATTTTGAGACTGGAAAGCAGGAGGTATCGGCTGGCGAAGATTACACCTCCCACAATACCACCCGCTTGAATCTGGAACAAATGAAGGAAATGCTGTTGACCTTAAACTATGTACAAAAGGCACTGGCTGGTGAAGAACAGGATGAGGGGTATTGAGATGAGGGTAATGACCATTGTGGGGACCCGCCCGGAAATTATTAAACTGTCCTGTGTTATTTCAGAGCTGGACAAGTACACCAGCCATTTGCTGGTACATACCGGGCAGAACTATGATTACGAGCTAAATGAGATTTTCTTCACCGGAATGGGAATACGCAGGCCAGATATTTTTATGGAGGCCGCAGGAGGCACGGCGGCAGAAACCATTGGAAAGGTTATTATTCGTTCCGACGAAATTATAAAAGCCCACCGGCCAGATGCAATTTTGCTTTATGGGGATACAAACTCCTGCCTTTCGGTAATCTCTGCAAAGCGCAACCGAATCCCGGTATTCCATATGGAGGCTGGAAATCGCTGCTTTGACCAGCGCGTGCCGGAGGAGCTTAACCGCAAGGTGGTGGACCATCTTTCCGATATCAACATGGTGTTGACAGAACACGCCCGCCGCTATTTGATACAGGAAGGAATTCCGGCGGAAACGGTTATCAAAACAGGTTCCTCGATGAAACAGGTGCTCCAAAGGCAGCGTCCAAGCATTGATGCGTCGGATGTTCTGATGCGGCTTCATCTCTCCCCCCAGGAATATTTCGTTGTTTCCATTCACCGTGAGGAAAATGTAGATTCCGAGATGAACTTCCATACATTGATGGATACGCTCAACGCGGTTGCCGCCAGATTTGGCAAGCGGATAATTGTATCCACCCATCCCAGAACGCGTAAAAAGCTGGAGCGGGGGGCGTATCAGTTTTCCAATTTAGTGGAATTTATGAAGCCGCTGTCCTTTGCGGACTATATTTCCCTTCAAATGAACGGGCTTTGTACCATCAGCGATAGCGGAACCATTACTGAAGAATCAGCCCTGCTAGGTTTCCCTGCCATCACCGTGCGGCAAGCCCATGAGCGGCCAGAGGGAATGGACGAGGGGACGCTTATTATGTCCGGGCTGGGAGCAGAGGACGTTTGTGCGGCAATCCACTGCGTTACAGGGCAGTTGGCAGCACGGCCGGGTCTTATCCGCACAGTGCCGGATTACGATGTGGACAATGTGGCGGAAAAAGTGGTGCGGATTATTTTAAGTTATACGGGATATGTCAACCGAACGGTTTGGAGAAATTATTGATAAGGAAAATTTACTGCAAAAGAGCCCTATATAGTGGCACAGTATCTGCTGAAAACTGGTAAAAACAATGTCTTGCGTAAGAGAAGTTCCCTAGGCGTCTACGGCCAGATTGAGACGGGGCGCAATAGCTAGTTAGAAAATGATGTTTGGAGGAAGTTAAAATGCAAAATGTCAATAAAAAGAGGGAACTCCCATTAGATGATGATGTGGATTTTTTTATAGAGCTTTGTTTGGAATTTTCGCAGATATTATATGACATTTCTGAGGAAAACGATCGAGCATATTGCGATTTGTTAACAAAAAATCAAGAACTGACAACGCTGTGTGAGGAATACGAAAAAAAACAAGGGTCTATATCTGGTGCAGTAAAAATCAGGCTACGTCAGATTAGAAATATATGTCGGAAGATGATAAAGCAAGCATTAAAAAAGGTTGCTAAAACTCTATTTGTAAAAGGAAAGTATTTGGCAAATCGATTAGGAATAAAAGACAAAATTAAGCAGATGAAGTTATATCGTATGCTGTATTCAAACGGTTTCATAGATAAGCTGCGTAGATGAGGTGACTTCTGTGAAAATTATGCTATTAACAGATATTCCCCCCTGTATGAATTTTACCGCAGGGATTGTTCTGAACAAAATGTGTGACTTTCTTTTGGAAGCAGGATTCGAAGTATGCTGTTTTGCAGTTAAAGATATAAACGTAGATGCCCTTATACCACCTGATAAAGCTGAAAAAATGAAATTTCAAATTGTAAAAAAGCCAGTGGAAGGATGGGGGCATTTAAAGTTTGGACCTATTGCGTCCTATATCGGGAATCATTATACTGCGCTGTTTCTTCTTCCCAAAATTGCTTGTCAGGCAAGTGCTTTTGCTAAAGAAAATCAAGTGGATTTAATCTGGTGTGTTGTTCAAGGACAAACCATGATCAAATTGGCGGAGCCAATCGCTCATCAGGCAGGACTTCCCTATGTGATTCAAGTTTGGGATCCGCCTGAATGGTGGCTGATGGAAAACAGATTTGATCGTTACACTACCAGATCGGTTATGAAGTCATTTCAAAAAGCATTACATCATTCCAGGTGCTGTATAGCAGCTTCATGGGCCATGGCGGATTATTACAGCCAGCAATATAATTGCAAATCAATTCCTGTCATCTTGGGCTTTGAGCCAGAAAGAATTCAGGAAAAAAAGAAAAATGAAGACAATTCTTTAATTATTGCTATGAGTGGTCAGTTATATGCGTCACAAGAAATTCAAGCGTTAATTCAGGCCTTGGATTTAATGGAATGGCAGCACAATGGGCGAAAAATTATTCTGAGATTTTACGGAAGATCAATCCAGTTTTTTCTTTCAAAACCATCAAATATTCAAGTTATGGGATGGCTCCATCAGGATGAGCTACTCTCTGAGCTTGCGCAGACAGATTTGTTATACTGCCCTTATTGGTTTAGTGAACAGTTCAGGTTGCCCTCAACGTTATCATTTCCAAGCAAACTATCAACCTATTTGAAAACGGGCGTACCTACATTAGTACATGCACCAGATTATGCTTCCCCTCGAAAATTTGTAGAACAAAATGATGTGGGCTATATTTGCGGTACACTAGATCCAAATACAATTCGAGATGTTTTGAACTATGTTTTCAGTAGTACAGAGGAAGAGCGAAAAGAGCGAGGCCTACGGGGCTATCATACTTTTTTGCGCTATCTAACAACAGAACATATGCGGACAGCATTTTTTGAAGCGTTAGGTATAGCTACAGAATAGGTGGATACACTATGAAAATTTTACATGTCAACAATGTGGATCTTTTGGGAAGTCGGTTTAATGGATATGATATGCAGCGTGCATTGAATGCACGGGGAATAACAGCAGATCAAATTGTTATGGAGCGAATGGGAAGTGATCCACATACCCGTTTGTTATCCACACACCTTGGTGGAGGTTGTTTGCGAAGTCGAATTGTTACAGGAGAACAAAAGGTATCAATCCATGCGATGATTTACCCTTATTTGCTTAAATTGAAAAATATGCCCGAATTTCAAAAAGCAGATGTTGTGCATTATCATTTGCTTCACAACTTTTTCGGTTCTTTGCCATTGTTCCCTCAAGTAACAACTCTAAAGCCGGCGGTTTTGACAGTACATGACCCATGGATATTTACAGGACATTGCGTTTATCCCAGAGAGTGCAGCAAGTGGATGACAGGTTGTGGCGAGTGCCCCCATTTAGATGACCATTTTTCGATGGAAAAGGATCGAACTGTGTTACAATGGAAAGTCAAACAAAAGATATTTTCCAAAGTTAATCTTGATTTGGTTGTAGCCTCTGATTATATGATGGATTTAGTGAAGAGAAGTCCGATAACAAGATATATAAAATATGTCCATCTTGTTCCTTTTGGTATTGATACAAATATATTCTCTCCAGCTCGTAATCAAAAAGAGATCCGTAGAAGATTGGGGATTCCAAAGGAGAATTTCGTGCTCTTTTTCCGAGCAGATTGCTCAAAATATAAAGGATTGCCTTCTATTCGATATGTATTGGACCGTTTGAAGAAAAAAAATAAAGTCACATTATTAGCGGTAGGTGAACCGGGACTTTTAGCCGACTACAATGGAAAATATCAAATCATTGATTTTGGATGGATTACAGATGACAATTTATTAGCAGATTTGTATAGTGCCTGTGATGTTTTTTTGATGCCATCCATCGAAGAAGCTTTTGGGCTGATGGCGATTGAAACCATGGCTTCCGGCAGGCCGCTAGTGTGCTTTGAGGGAACTTCTTTGCCAGCAGTTTCTTTTGCTCCAGAGTGTGGAATTGCTGTGCCCAAAAATGATGAGGAAGCTTTATTGGCCGTTGTAAAGCGGTTGCGGGAATCTCCTGAGGAAAGATATGTTCGAGGAGAGATTGGAAGAAAGATGGCCCAAGAGCATTATCGCTTTGAAGACTATATTGAACGGCATATTCATCTTTATGAAGAAATTTTGCATAGAAAGAAACAGGGAAAAATATGATAGGAGAAGCGAATGTCCAAAATTCCCCAAATGTTCAACCCAATTTGTGAGTTGATTTTGTACTGCAGATTTAACGGGTATTGTATGAAAAAAGATGGCAACTGCAAGTAAGGGATAATCCGGCAGCACCAAGCGGGCAGGATATTTTCGGCTATCAGCGTCGTTTGCCGGTAAATATTGAATTACTTAGAGGAATAACATCACATAGTGAAAGGCAAAAGCAGGTTTTATGCCTTTCGCGGAAAGGCATGAACGCAAATGAGGGATATAACAGCTGAAAGCCGGCTTGAAAAATATTCATTCCATCCAATGGTTTCTATTATAATTCCAGTGTATAACGGCGCTAATTATATGCGTGAAGCGATTGACAGTGCATTGAAGCAAACCTATGATAATATTGAGGTTATCGTTATCAATGATGGTTCCGAAGATGAAGGTGAAACAGAAAAAATCGCCTTTTCTTATGGAGATAAGATACGATATTATTCAAAATCTAATGGTGGAGTGGCAACAGCACTTAATCTGGGAATCGAAAAAATGAAGGGTGATTATTTTTCATGGCTTAGCCATGATGATATGTACATGCCCGAAAAAATTTCTAATGAAATAGAACAATTGCAAACACTCCCAGATCGAACAATAATTGTCGCAGAGGGTTGTCAAATCATTGACGCAAACAGAACCTGTCTTTACACTTTAAATATTTCCGACCAATACGAACAAAAGCAACTGGAAAATGGGCTGTTTTGTTTGTTCTATGGGGGAATCAATGCCTGTGCAACTTTGATTCATAGGAGCCATTTTGAACGCGTTGGGAATTTTGATTCTGCTTTGCTTACGACGCAAGACTTTGATTTTCTGTTTCGACTTTTACGGGGACAGAAAATCCTGTTTTTGAAAAGTTCCAATGTATTATCCCGTGCGCATGAAGAACAGGGAAGTAAGGCACAGCTTGATTTTCATGTGAGAGAATGTAACACTCTTTGGATTCAAATGATGACAAAATTATCCGATAGCGAAAGGATTGCAATAAATGGCTCCCCATATTTATTTTACAGGAAAATATGGGAGTTTTTAAGTACAAAGAGAGGTTATCCTAAAGCGACCAAATTTGCCCATCAGAAAATGTTGGAGGAAGGTCTAAAAGAATATGAGCATTCTGGTAATTCCGAACTACTTGCAATGGTTGCCCAGGAATGTGGAAGCTCTGTATCAGAAATTAAAAAAAGCATTCTGCTTCATCGAAACAAAAACCGGGGGAAAACCAGTATATTTTTTCAGATAGGGTTTCGAGATGAAAAAGGGGGATTAAATAAAGCGGTAACACAGATGGCGAATACATTATCTGAATTTTTTTGTATCTATTTAGGAAATTGGGGAGGCGACCAACAAGGCGGCTATAAAACAGAAGAATCCGTTACGGAGGTAATGTTTAATATGCCGGAAAATAGAATCAGAAGTTATGTTGAACTATTATCCTTGCTACAAATTGATGTGTATGTTTTTAGTTATTGTTACGCCCACCAATGGTTGCCTCTTTTTGCGGAATTAAAGGAGGTAGGAATTAGAACCATTGCCTGGAACCATGAGGATTATTTTCTGCCTCTGTGGCGGGATTCCTTGTGGAGAGGACTACCAGAACGGCATAAATACTTGCCAATGGCGGACGCTGTTATTTGGTTGAATAAAAACAGTCTTTCTGTGTATAGAACACAGTTTGAAAATGGGGTATGTATTCCCAATCAGCTTCCAGAAAATTGTTTCACTTACGGTAGAAATATAAAACAAATAGACCGAAAGAAAAAAGCGTTGATCGCAGTTGGCCGTTTTGATGACAACCGCAAAGGTTTAGGAGATCTACTAAGGGCATTTGAAATAATACATAGTAAACATAAGGATGCAGAACTATATATTATTGGAAGCTACGATTTGCAGCTTCCGCTGGATCCAGCCTCCAAGATAACATGCCAATCATTTATAAAAAAATGTAGGTTTGATGAAACATGCCTTCACTTTGCAGGTTGGGTAGAAAATATTACAGATTACTATACAATAGGTATGCTTCATATAATGCCTTCGTATTATGAAGGTTTTGGTCTGGTAGTGTTGGAGGCCGCTGCAAACGGTGTTCCGACAGTTGCATATGATGGTTCTGGGATGGCGGATATTATTTCAGATGAAACCAATGGGATTGTAGTAGAACGAGGAAACTGGCGAGAATTAGCCGAACGGATTATAAAATACTTGGATAACCCAGAAAAGATTGTTGCCATGCAGAAAAATCTACCTGTTCTTTTAGAAAAGTATAGTAAAGAAGCTATTGCAGCTCAATGGCGTGAATTAGTTGATACCATTGTAGCAGGGGATGATAAAAAGAAAAAGTTATTTTTTTCGAATCATGCTTTTCAAGATATAGGGGATGTTGAATTAAAACGGATAATAGCGGAATACGAAGATACTATTATAAGAATTTATAAAAATCTGTTGTGGATTACACAAGAGAAATATGGAATGGAGATATACCATGGTGATGGGGAAAGAAACATTTGGGAAGAGGAATGTTTAGCCATGCAAAAAACTCTGTCCTGGCGTATCACAAGACCCCTTCGATGGCTTAGTAGAACGCTGGGTAGACAGTTGCAGTAAAAAATTTTAAATAAAGGATAAATATATATCCCATTTTATGGATGTGAAAGAATCTGCATCCAATCGAAATTTTATATTCAACTGATAAATATGTGATTAAGAGGGAGAAAATAATGGATCGAAGAAAAGATTTTTTCCATGAATTGATACAAGATAAATCTATGCGGATACTAGAGTTGGGGCCCTTGGATCGTCCGATTGCAGAAAAAACCATATATCCAAATACTATTTATTGTGATATTCGCTCGACTGAAGAAGTGCAGGCGCTCTATTCTGGTAATGACTATCTAGCGGCTACAGGAATCAAAATTGATATAGAGACAATAGTCCCTATTGACCATGTTATAAAAGGGAGTTATGCGGAATCTTTTGCAAACGAAGAGAAGTTTGATTGTATTATTGCCTCTCATGTTCTGGAGCACATGGATGACTTGATTTTTTCCTTGCGGGATATTGCACAAATATTAAAATCTGGTGGTATTTTTTGCATTATATATCCAGATAAACGATATTGCTTCGATCACTTTCGCACTTCGGCGTCTTTTCGAGATGCTTATCATGTGTTTCGACAGGGGACAAAAAATAACGCGCCTATGGTCCTGGATTTTTACTATTCCGTTATTCCAGAAAATGATCCTCGAGTGTTCTGGAATCAAAATGGCCTATTGAATGAGTTGCCAAGAGCCCCTTATGAAAATGCAGTAGCCCACTATAAACAGGCTTTGGATGGAAAAAGAATGGATGATGTTCACTACTGGCCTTTTACTGATATGGATTTTTTGAAATTTCTTTATGACTGTACAAGGGCAGGATTGCTTCCATTTCACTGTGTTTCCTTCTGGCCCTGTGTACAGAATGAACAGCAGTTCATGCTTGCGTTGCAATTAGATCAGACCGTAACCATGAATCCCGAACGAGCGTTGAAAGGACTGCGTCAGTGGATGGCCAATGCACTTCCAGATTTTTACTCTGAGAAAGATATACGGCTGAAAATAGAAAAAGAGTCACTAGTAACTCAAGCAATACAACTGAAGGAACAAATTAGACAAATGACGGAGCAGCAAAAGTTGCTGGAAACTCAAGTAATACAGCTGAAAGAGCAAATCAAATTTCAAAAAGAACTGAACAAGACAATACAGTCCGAACTGGAGCGGCAAACGATCGAATATCAGACTAAGTTCCAGCAATTGGAAAGAGTGATTGCAGAAAAAGCAGAGGATATTCAAATCAAGATTATTCGTATAAAGGAACTAGAGACCATTGAAAATAGTCGCACATGGCGATTTACAAAGCCTATTCGGTGGCTTTTAGACAAGCTCAAGGGGAGATAAAGATTTGAACGCTGAATCGGGAAAGTATACAGAAGATTGACTGATGTGAGAGATAGTCTTCAAAAAAGCCGGAGTGCGAATGGGGTGGATGAGCTTAGAGTTTATTCTGATTTGTTGTGTTATAATAGCGCATTCAGTTTGCTAAAAATTTTTTTCTCGGAGCCCAATTAGCAGTTTTCTTTAATTATCAATCTCCTTGTATAATGCATGGAGCAATAGGCCTCTTTGTATTTACCAGCAGTCTAAGGTTGCCTCAAGGGAAATACAATATTTTGCTTGGACTTTCATTATTTGTATTTACAATTTACGTAATATATTCGTTGCTGTTGGATATATTGGCAGGGGAAAACTGGAGGGAATAAAGTTATGGAACATCTTTTATCTTCCACTGGGAATACCTTTTGTAACCCTATCAAGAATGTTTTCTGATTTATTAAACTTGAATGTACAATACAAGTGCAACAGATAGGAAATGGCCCATAACTCTGGTATACTGAAGTTTGCAACAACAAAAGCGTACCGGAGGGAGCTATGAGCCATTACAAACATCTTACACCAATTGAGCGAGAAAATCTACTATTTTATTTAACAAAGGGATATACAATCACAGGGATTGCCAAGGAGTTAGGGCGCAGCAAGGCAACCATATCCCGTGAGCTGCGGAGAAATTCCAGTCACGGAAAATATCTACCGAGCATAGCAGCAGCCAAATATCAAAAGCTGCGGAAGAAATGCCGGAGGAAAAAGCTGCTGGAGGAGCCGGAACTACAGGCGTTTGTACGGGACAAATTTTTAAACCAGCATTGGTCGCCGGAGCAGATTGCAGGGCGGCTCAAGCTGGAGGAGTCACCTTATCAGATTAGCTATCGTACGATTTACCGAGGAATCTACAGTGGTATATTTGACACACCTGCACAACGCAAATCTACTGGCAATCGTGGAGCCAAACGAAAGCTGAGGCATAAGGGGAAACCCAGGCGCAGCAAAGACCGCCAGGACAAACGTGGAAAGCTGGAGATTCAGTATGATATTCGCCAGCGCCCGGAAGCCGCCAATATACGTGCGCGGCTTGGTGATTGGGAAGCGGATACCGTTCTCGGCAAACTGGGTGGGGCCTGCCTGCTTACCTTGGTGGACCGCAAGAGCAGATTTCTGCTTTGCCGAAAGATGGAGCGGAAAGGAAGTGAGGAGCTGGCAGAGGAGATGGTGGCTGCGCTCCAAGGGCATCCACTCCATACAATCACACCCGATAGGGGTAAAGAATTTCAGCGTCATGCGCAGATTACCGAAAGGTGCCATGGCGTGCCCTTCTATTTTGCTCTGCTTCATAACCCCTGGCAGCGGGGCACGAACGAGAACACCAATGGACTTCTTCGTGAGTTTTTCCCAAAAGGATATGACCTGGCAAACCTCTCAACCCAGTCTCTTCAGTTGGTGGAAGATGCCTTAAACTTCCGCCCCAGAAAATCGTTGGCCTTTAAACTCCCTTTGAAATCCACTTCTCCCTTCTGTTGCACTTCACTTGACAATTCAAGAGGATTAAATAGAATGTATATAGGGTGAGTTTATGCCTATATGTATGACAAATTGTATCTTTATACTAGACAGTTTTTGTATAAGGAGATTGAAAAATGAGAATAGTTGTCTTAGGTTCTACTGGCATGGCAGGACATGTAATAGCCCAATATTTGGAAGAGAGGGGATATGAAGTTTTTCGTATTTCCCGTAGTGAACAGGAAGGAATTCGTAGCGTTGCCATTGATGTTACAGATTTTGTTGCGCTAGAAACCTATTTGAATCAAGTAAAACCAGACGGGGTGATCAATTGCGTTGGATTGCTACAAAAAGCTTGTGAAGTTAGATTTGACTTGGGCGTACTTATCAATAGCTATCTACCTCATTGGCTTGAACAAAAATATGTAGATACTTTTGTAAAGATTATACATATATCAACGGATTGTGTTTTCTCCGGCATAAGGGGAGGCTACCGGGAGAATGATTTACCGGATGGCGTCACTCCCTACGATCGCACCAAAGCATTAGGAGAGATAAATAATAATAAAGATCTCACATTTCGTATGTCAATTATTGGTCCGGATATTGACTTAAGTGGTATTGGATTGTTCAATTGGTTTATGAAACAAACAGGAAAGATTAATGGTTTTGGGAAAGTATATTGGAACGGGGTAACAACAATAGAACTTGCGAGAGGCATTGATGCCGCCTTAAGAAAAGAGCTAACAGGTCTTTATCATTTGGTTCCACAGCATGGTATTGATAAGTACAATTTGTTGATGCTATTTCAGAAACATTTTAACAAAGAAGATGTAACAATTTGTAGAGTTGCGGAGCTTATGCTGGACAAGAGACTGATAAACACCAGAGAGGACTTTGATTTTATCGTTCATGACTATTCTGTCCAAGTAGAGGATATGAGAAAATGGATTGAACAACATTCAACCTTATATCCTCATTATAGATTTTAAGGCCGTCCGGTTTAATA
>OFHA01001281.1_pt1 | contig 17982 bp, 20 predicted proteins | sample 1521891 | NCBI WGS metagenome assembly OFHA01 (sample SAMEA3504089, study PRJEB24116) | mouse gut metagenome | biome: mouse gut; feature: mouse-associated habitat; material: faeces | place: Denmark | collected 2011
GGCTGCCGCTCGTTCCTGACCGTATATAAGGATGAAAATGACCAGCCCAGGTTTTACGGGCGTTTTAACCAGGGCGTCGTCACGCTCAATCTCGTGGACGCTGCCTGTACTTCCGGGAAGAATGAAAAGGCATTCTGGGAGATTCTGGACGAGCGCCTCGATCTGTGCTACCGCGCGCTGCTGGCGCGGCATGAGCGTCTGAAAGGGACGCCGTCCGATGTGGCGCCGATTCTCTGGCAGAACGGTGCGCTGGCCCGCCTGAAAAAGGGGGAAAAGATTGACCGGCTGCTCTACAACGGATACTCGACGATCTCGCTCGGCTATGCCGGACTCTGCGAGTGTACCAGATATATGAAAGGCGTATCCCACACCGACCCGGAGGGCACAAAGTTTGCGCTGAAAGTTATGCGCTATTTAAACGATGCCTGTGCGAAGTGGAAAGAGAAGCACAATATTGATTTCAGCCTGTACGGGACGCCGTTGGAGTCCACCACCTACAAATTTGCCAAATGCTTACAGAAGCGTTTTGGTGTAATTGAGGGCGTTACGGATAAAAATTATATTACGAACAGTTATCACGTCCATGTGACAGAGGAAATCAGCGCATTCGACAAGCTCAGATTTGAATCCCGGTTCCAGGAGCTCTCTCCCGGCGGGGCGATCAGTTATGTGGAAGTGCCGAATATGCAGGGCAATCTGGATGCGGTACTCTCCGTGATGCAGTATATCTATGACAATATTATGTATGCGGAGCTGAACACGAAGAGCGATTACTGTATGGAATGCGGATATTCAGGTGAGATCGCCATTGTGGATGACAGGGATGGCAAGCTGGTCTGGGAGTGTCCGAACTGCAGTAACCGTGACCAGAATAAGATGAGCGTTGCGCGCAGGACCTGCGGGTATATCGGAACCCAGTTCTGGAATCAGGGAAGAACCCAGGAGATCAGAGAGCGCGTGCTTCACCTGTAAACGGGGCGTGCGGCAGAGCCATGAACGCCGGCGAAGGAATGATCCGCAGCTGTGGGATTGTGGCGGAAAGGGATGGTCAGGTAATTTCTATGAATTATGCGCAGATCAAACCAGTGACGATTGAAAACGGGACAGGAGTCCGGGTGTCCCTGTTTGTCTCAGGCTGCAGGCATCACTGCAGGGACTGTTTTAATCCGGAGACCTGGGATTTCGGGTACGGAAAGCCTTTTACCGCGGAGACGGAGGAGGAAGTGCTCAGGGCGCTGAGCCCCTCCTACATCGCGGGGCTGACGCTGCTGGGCGGTGATCCCGGGGAACCGGAGAATCAGGAGGCTCTGCTTCCGCTGCTCCGGAAACTGCGTGCCAGGCTGCCGGAGAAGACGGTCTGGATCTACAGCGGCTATCTCCATGAGGATTTTCTGCCGGGCGGACGGGCGCACTGTGCGGCATCGGAGGAATTTCTGGCGCTGTCGGATGTTCTGGTGGACGGGCCGTTTGTGGCGGAGCAGAAAGATATTTCCCTGCCCTTTCGCGGTTCGGCAAATCAGCGGATCATTGATCTGGCGGCAGCCAGAGCGTCCGGCAGGGATGACGCGGCAGAGGAAGTGTAATTCGGGAAGGATATGTTTTATGAAAGTTACATGGAGAGCGCTGGCTGCCATGCTCAGCAGCATCCTGGGGACGTTTGGATGGTGTTATGTGGGCGGCTACAGGGTTTTAAAAGGGCCTGTCAGCAGAATTGCTGTCGCTTATCTGGAGGGGACGCTGACAGCCGGAAAGCTGGCAGCCGCGGTGATACAGGGATTTGTGCTGCTCTCGCTGGCAGGCGGCGTGTGGTGTATCGGTTATATGCTGAATATGTATTTTAAGGATCATGACAGATAATATGGGATGGGAGCAAAAAGCGTCTGCGGAGTCAGATGCTTTTTGCTTTTCCATTATTTTTATCCGGCCTGCGCAGATGAAGCGCCACCATCACCGCGCAGTAACAGAGTGCAAAGGCCCAGGAGACGGGATTGGCGTAGCAGATAGCCGTAAATCCCAGGCCGGCCAGTTCCCCGGCCCCGGAGAGGATGGCCTGAAAACTGTACCCCATGCCCTGCAGCGCATTGCGGAAAATCATCAGAGAGCCGTGAACCGCAAAAAGCGCGCTGATGCGGGTCAGGTAATCCAGCGCGCCGAGCGCGGTGGGACTGACGGCTTCGCCGAGTACAAGAGCGACAAGGCTCTTTTTTGACAGGAAAATAACCAGCCAGGAGGCGATGCAGTAGAGATACTGGATGGTCAGGCCGCTTCTGATACCGCTTCTGATGCGGTCAGGCCGTCTGGCTCCGTGGTTCTGGGCGGTGTAGGTGGCCATGGCCATGCCGACGCTCTCCATGGGGAGCGTGAACATCTGGCGTATTTTTTCCCCTGTGGTCTGGGCGGCGATCGCAGTCTGTCCCAGTCCGTTGATGGCATTCTGCATGATCACGGCGCCGACGGCGGACACAGAGTACTCAAAACCCATGGGCAGACCGATCAGACAGAGCTGTTTTGCGTGGGAAGGCGAAACGCACACCTCTTTTCTGCGCACGGAAAAGCCGTCTGTTTTTGTGAAAAGCCACCAGCAGTTTAACAGTCCGCTGATGCCCTGACTCAGGATGGTTGCGATGGCGGCTCCCGCAACGCCGCAGGGGATGACGGCGACCAGCAGGTAATCCAGGGCGATGTTCAGGGCGCAGGAGATCAGCAGAAAATAAAAGGGATGCCTGGAATCCCCGAGGGCGCGCAGCACGCTGGCGGAATGGTTATAAAGCATCGACAGGGGAATGCCTGCAAAAATAATCTGGATATAAGAAGCAGCCATTGGCAGGATATCCTGCGGTGTCCGAATCAGTGCCAGCAGCGGCACGGTCATAGCAAAAGCCGCTGCCGCAAGGATGACGCTGATAACGGCAGACGCCCACAGGCCGTTCCAGTAAAAACGGTGCACCTCATCCCGGTCTTTTGCACCGAAGGACTGGGAGAGCGGAACACCGAAGCCGGCTGCACAGCCCTGTACAAAGCCGAGAATTAAAAAATTCAGGCTGTAAGTAACACCAGATGCAGCCAGTGCCTGTTCTCCGAGAAACCGCCCGATAATAACGGTATCTGCAAAATTATAAAGCTGCTGGAACAGCGTGCCGAATACAAGCGGCAGGGCAAAAAAGAATATTTTTGACAGCGGATTTCCAGTGGTCAGGTCGTTTCTGGATAATGTATTGTGCATGGGGTGTCTTCTCCTTTGTTCGGAATCTGTCTTTGTTTTTACAGTATAAATCAGACGGCCCGGAAAGTAAAACAGAAAATGCAGGCCGGTGTGAACAGTAACGATTGTCCGGCGCAGGGGGATAGAAAAAGTAACAATTTGTTTGCAGTGACAGGAACACTTGTGCTATAATAGTCCACAAAACAGATTCAAACCAAAGGAGGACAACCGTATGTTTCAATTTACACAGGACTGCATGATTGGAAATGAGCGCATTGACGATGAGCACCGGCATTTATTTGATATTCTCAACAGGGGAGTTGAAATGTCGCGCAACAGCTATGCAGACCGTTATGAAGCGGTCAAGGGGCTGCTGGATGAACTGAACGACTATGCAGAGCAGCATTTTACATATGAAGAAAGCTATATGGAGCAGATACGCGATCCGGAGCTGATTCTGCAGCGCAGCCAGCATATGGTATTCCGCGATAAAATCCGGGGGTGGAGCTTTAGCGATATCGATTCGAGCGAGCAGCAGAACGAGCTGCTTGGGGAGCTGATGGAATATCTGGCCCGCTGGCTGTATCATCATATTATTTCCAGCGATGCCATGATTGGAAAGCTGCCAAAGCTGGAAGAATGGATGGTAAAGGAAAATCCGTGTGAATTTCTGGACGAATACCGTACCGGCATTGACTTTGTGGATGAGGAGCATAAGGTGCTGTTCCAGATTACCGATAAAGCCTACAAGCTGCTGCAGCGTGATTTTTCCCTTGACGGGTATGATGAAGTCATGGACGTGATTACAGAACTCAAGGACTATACCGTGCGCCATTTCAACGATGAGGAAGCATATATGGAGCGCATCAAATATGAAGGGCTGGCCGCACAGAGAAGGGCGCACGAGTCCTTTATCCAGCGTATTGAGGGTGTGGACCTGGATAATGTGGAAGGCGACCTCAAGGAATATCTGGCAAGCCTGATTGAGTTTCTGCTTGGCTGGCTCATTAACCATATTCTGTATACGGATAAGAAAATTCCGCTGGAAGTTTAAAGTTTGACAGGGAGGCTGGTATGCTTACAGGAAAACACGTATTGTTAGGCGTTACAGGAGGAATTGCTGCTTACAAGACTGCCAGTCTTGCCAGCATGCTTGTAAAATTACATGCAGATGTACATGTCATTATGACGAAAAATGCACAGAAAATGATTTCGCCGCATGTTTTTGAAGCACTGACCGGAAACAGGGTAATTGACGATGTCTTTGACCGGGACAGCGGGTATCAGGTAGCGCATATTGCGATGGCACGCGAAGCAGATATTGCCATGATTGCCCCGGCGACCGCAAATATAATGGCAAAGCTTGCGGCAGGGATTGCGGATGATATGCTGTCTTCGACAATGCTTGCAGTGACAGCGCCTGTTTACCTTGTCCCGGCGATGAATACGCATATGTATGAGCATCCGGCGACACAGGCAAATATGGAAAAGCTGCATTCTTACGGCTATCATGTGGCAGAGCCTGCAAGCGGCTTTCTGGCCTGCGGCGATACCGGAAAAGGCAAAATGCCAGAGCCTGAAGAACTGCTCGAATATATCCTTTATGAGGCTGCTTTTGAAAAGGATATGGCCGGGAAAAAAGTGCTGGTTACGGCCGGCCCGACAAGGGAAGCCATCGACCCGGTGCGTTTTGTGACCAATCATTCGACCGGAAAGATGGGGTATGCGCTTGCGGCGAATGCGGCACGCAGGGGAGCGCAGGTGACGCTTATCACAGGCCCGGTGCAGCTGCGTGCCCCGCTGGCCGTAGAAACCGTGCCTGTGATAACGGCCCGGGAGATGTACGATGCTGTAGATGCCCGGTTTGACGGGCAGGATATTGTGGTTATGGCGGCAGCTGTGGCAGATTACCGCCCAGCACAGGAAGCAGCCGAAAAAATCAAGAAAACAGAAGCGGCCAGTGTCCTGGAATTAGAGCGCACGGACGATATTTTAGGCAGCATGTCTGCCAGAAAAAACGGGCAGCTTCTGTGCGGATTTTCCATGGAAACCGAAAACCTGCTGGAAAATTCAAGGGCAAAGCTGCGGAAAAAAAATCTGGATATGATTGTGGCCAATAACCTGCGCACACAGGGTGCCGGCTTTGGCACGGACACAAATGTAATCACGCTCATTACCCCGGACGGGGCGCAGGAGCTCCCGCTTATGAGCAAGGATGAGGCCGCCAGGGCGGTTTTTGACAAAATACTGCAAATCATGCAGAACCGGTAAATAGCATTTCAGGCGGCAGCCCTCAGCTGGCAGTATCAGGCTGCGGGGCTGCCATATTGTGCGCAGAGGCTGTTGGAAATTATTTGCATCTGCCCAGCTGGCAGTGCCAGGCTGCGGGGCTGACATATGCTGGAAGCTGCATTCTTTTATTTTTATATTGATTCTTATATTGATTCTTATATCTTTTATTTATTTCTTATCCTGTCACAGGGTATTATTTTTTTGCATTTTTTTCGCAATTTTTCCGCATGTTTTTTCAAAACAGGGACATACTAACAGCACATCAAAATCATAAAACAGCTGATTGCTGGAAAGTGAGGCGGGTTATTTATGGGCAGGATGATTTACAGAATGTGTCTTGTGTTAGTTTTGATTGCAGCAGTAACAGGAGGTGTATATTATTATATGACAGTTTATGAAAAAGAAGCAGTTCCGAAAAAGGGAACCTTTGTAAAAACAGAACAGGCAGGGCAGAAGGCCGGACTGGAAAAAATCAGCGAAGCGGTGCAGGAAACAGCACATGCCGCAGGGCGCGTGGCAGAAACAGCCGCCTGGAAAGCAGGGCGGATGACGGAAGCAGCTATGGAAAAAACAGGCCAGGCAGTAAAAGATGCGACACGTACAGCAAAACAGTCGGCAGAAACAGCCGTGCAAAAAACAGAACAGGCAGTAAAAAATGCAGCACATGCCGCAGGGCAGATGGCAGAAACAGCAGCATGCACCACAGGCAGTGCACTCCGCCAGACAGCACAGGCAGCGGAAAACGTGGCAGAAACAGCCGCCTGGAAAGCAGGCAGCATGGCACAGACGGCCATGGATGACGCGAAAGAAGCATTTTTGTATGTGGGTGCCAGGACAAAGGTAGCGGCCGGGCAGGCCGGAACCGGAATTAAAGAAGCGGCCATGCAGGCCACAGCTGCAGTCAGAGAAGCAGCCATGCACGCAGAAAGGATGTAACAGCAGATGCCAGCACCAGATACCCTATACCTGAAAATTGACCAGAATGTTGTAGTGCAGGATTACCAGGTGCACCTGCAGGATATTGCATCGATGGAATGTACCAATGAAGCGGTTTTAAGGCAGTTAAAACAGAAAAAAATTTATACCTTCCAGGCAAAAGACACGCCAAAGCAGAAAAAGAAACGCATGCAGGTGTTTTCTGTGTTAAAAATCATACAGAGCATTCACGAAGATTACCCGGAGCTGAATGTGGAGAATCTGGGAGAATCGGACTTTATTATTGAATGCAATGCGGATGTTGTGGAAAATAAAATGCTGGATATCATAAAGACAGCCGTTTTATGCGTGGTTATTTTTTTCGGGGCTGCATTTACGATTATGACCTTTAACAATGACGTAGCTGTTTCGGATGTATTTCAGCAGCTTTACAGCCAGATTATCGGAAAGCAGTCTGACGGCGTGACGGAAATCGAAATCTGCTATGCCATCGGGATGCCGGTCGGAATTATTATTTTTTATAACCATATCGGAAAGAAGAAAATCACGCAGGACCCGACTCCGATTGAGGTGGAGATGCGCAAATATGAGCAGGATGTGGACACGGCCTTTATTGAAAATGCGAGCCGGGAAGGAAGCAGCGTGGAAGTAAGCTGAAAGGAAGAAATAAAATGTGGATAGAACATGTATTTCTGGGATTTCTGGGCCTTGTGTGCGGGCTGTCGGTAGCTTCCGGGAGCTTTGCCATTGCAGTCAAGCTTGGAATCATACCGCAGATGGCGAATAAATCCGGTACGGCAAAGCATATTATGACCTATGAAAATGTAGTTATTTTAGGCGGGATTTCAGGAAACCTGTTTTCCGTGTTTCCGGATATCCGCTTCCCTGCCGGGCATGTGCTTCTGGGGCTGTTTGGCTTGAGTGCGGGCATCTTTGTCGGATGCATGGCAGTTGCGCTGGCAGAAATCATCAATGCTTACCCGATTCTGTTCCGGCGGCTCAAATTGAAAATGGGGCTGGCATGGTTTGTGGCGGTCATTGCATTTGGCAAAATGTGCGGCTGCCTGTTTTACTTTATGCGCGGATATGCCAGCGGGGCATAAAGGCTGCCCGCTGCCGCATCCGGTGCGGAGAAACTTTCTTCCTGCCAGCGCTGCAAAAAAATGCTTGCAGGACAGCGCAGGAAGCGTTACAGTATAGGCAGGAAACCTGTGCCCTGCCAGCCTGCTATGGGGTATCTGGCTATAAAAGAATATGGGAGGATGGATGATATGGAACTGCTGCTTGCCAGGCAGAGCATACTGATTAAATGCAGCCTGAATGCTTCCATTCTGATGGGAAACTATGAATTTTATTACGCCGGCGGGCTTTTGTGCCGCCTGGCCAAAACGCAGCCGCAGCCCGGGATGCAGCCAGAGCAGCTTTATGCATTCCTGCAGCCGCTGCTTGATACATACCAGCCCAAAAATGAACAGGAGTCGTATCTGGTAAAGCTGCTCAGGGAATATAAGGTGTCCGGGGAATATGACGCCCAGATGGAGCAGCTGTTTGAGATGGGACTTATGGAAAAACATCTGTGGGTGGTGCAGCCGCCGCAGGAATAACGGATGCTGCAGGAAGCTTCCGGTTTCAAAAAAGGGGGATACGTGTGAATCTTGACCCGTGCATTGTGCAAAAGCTGCGGGAACTTGCCGCAGAGCATGGCGTGGAAAAATTAGTCCTGTTCGGCTCCCGTGCAAGAGGCACGAATCATGCGTACAGTGATATTGACCTGGCTGTCTGGGGCATCCGAGATGCTGGCGCATATCTGGACTTTCAGGAAGCCGTCGAGGAACAGGTGCCGACACTGCTGCGCTTTGACTTCGCAGACATGCAGGGAATTTTTGCTTCGGATGCACTGCGGGAAGAAGCAGGGAAGGATGGCATTGTGATTTATGAAAAAATTTGAACAGCTCAAACGCCAGTATGCCGCGCTTTCTGGCTATCTGGATGAGACAGATTTGTCAGATAAGCATGTTTCCGCTGCTGCGTCGGATTTTGACCGCCTGTTTGAGCTGGCATGGAAGACACTGAAAACATATCTGTTTGAGGAGCTTGGCATTTATGAGGCAAAGACTGGTTCTCCAAGGGCCATTTTAAAGCTGGCCGCGGCAGAAGGACTGCTGCAGGAGGATGCGGTCTGGCTTGCCATGCTCAAAGACCGCAATGACGATTCCCATATGTATTGCAAAGCAGACGCGGTTATCTATATCAGCAGGATTGCCGGGCGTTACCTGCCGGAAATGGAGCTTTTAATCGGGCATCTCAAAGAGCTGATACCGGAAGAACCATGGGAAGATGTCACCATACCGGAGAGCATGCTTTCTTACGCATTTGAAAATCACAGGCCGCTTTATGAAATCGTAGATGCCATCCGCAGTCATTATGGCTGCCGGACAGATGCTCAGATATACGAAAAATGGGAAGAATACAGAAAGTTATTATGAAGGCTGAATTCATTCTTGACAATTTCAAAAAAAATTTATATGATAATATAAAATTTATACAAAGACAGGTAACGAGAAAGAGGAGTACACCGTACCATCTGACAGAGAGGGCCGTCCGCTGGCTGGAAGGCGGCCTGGGAAACGGGCGGTGGAAGGTAGCTTTTGAACCGGACAGCTGAACGCTTTGAATATCCAAAAGCAGTAAGCGGTCCCGTCCCGTCCGCGTTACAGGACGCCAGAGGACAGATGCAGGTTTGGGAGTACAGCCGGATGCATCTGTTAAAGAAAAGGTGGTACCGCGTTCATTCGCCCTTTGCAGCATCTGATGCTGGAAGGGCTTTTTTGCTTTATCTTTCAGGAAATTTATTTGTTTTCCTGCTAAAATAAAAGCAGAATATAAAAAAAGAAAGGAAACAATACGAATGTCAAAAGAACTGGCAAAAACATACAGCCCGGCCGGCCTGGAAGACCGGCTTTATCAGAAATGGGAGAAAAACGGCTATTTTCATGCCGAACCAGACCACAGCAAAAAGCCTTTTACCATTGTCATGCCGCCGCCAAACGTAACCGGGCAGCTGCATATGGGCCATGCGCTGGACAATACGATGCAGGATATTTTAATCCGCTATAAAAAAATGCAGGGGTACAATACGCTCTGGCAGCCGGGAACAGACCATGCCGCCATTGCGACGGAAGTGCGCGTCATCCAGTCCTTAAAGGAGCAGGGAATTGATAAAAACGAGCTCGGCAGGGAAGGATTTTTGAAAAAGGCCTGGGAATGGAAAGAAGATTACGGCGGGCGCATTGTCAGCCAGCTGAAAAAAATGGGCTCGGCTGCGGACTGGGAGCGCGAGCGCTTTACCATGGACGAAGGCTGCTCCAAAGCAGTGGAAGAAGTATTTGTCCGTTTATACAAAAAGGGATATATTTATAAGGGAAACCGCATTATTAACTGGTGTCCGGTATGTAAAACCTCGATTTCCGATGCGGAAACCGAGCATGTGGACCAGGACGGGCATTTCTGGCATATCAGATATCCGGTCAAGGGCGAGGAAGGCCGTTTTGTGGAAATCGCAACGACCCGCCCGGAAACGATGTTTGGCGATACGGCCGTTGCCGTAAACCCGGATGATGCGCGTTATCAGGATATTATCGGAAAGACGCTCCTTCTTCCGATGACCGGCCGTGAAATTCCGGTGATTGCCGATGCCTATGTAGACCGGGAATTTGGAACCGGATGCGTGAAAATCACGCCGGCACATGACCCGAACGACTTTGAGGTCGGAAAACGGCATAACCTGGAGCTGGTCAATGTCATGAACGACGATGCAACGATGAACGAAAATGCCGGGAAATATGCAGGCATGGACCGTTATGCATGCCGCGAAGCCCTGATAAAAGACCTGGATGCGGCAGGGCTGTTAGCGGCAGTCAAAGACCATGCGCATGCAGTCGGCACGCATGACCGCTGCAAGACGGTGGTGGAGCCAATGGCGAAGATGCAGTGGTTTGTGGCGATGGAAGAACTTGCAAAGCCGGCAATCGAAGCTGTGAAAAACGGGGAGCTGCGGTTTGTGCCGGAGCGGTTTGACAAAATTTACCTGCACTGGCTGGAAGGCATCCGTGACTGGTGTATTTCCAGGCAGCTTTGGTGGGGGCACCGGATTCCGGCTTATTACTGCCCGCACTGCGGGAAAATGGTGGTGGCAAAGACCGGGGAAGAACCGTCCGAATGCCCGAAATGCGGCCATCCGGGCATGGAGCAGGACCCGGACACGCTTGATACATGGTTTTCATCCGCACTCTGGCCGTTTTCCACACTGGGCTGGCCGGAGCAGACGCAGGATCTGGACTATTTTTACCCGACCGATGTGCTGGTAACCGGGTATGACATTATTTTCTTCTGGGTTATCCGCATGGTATTTTCCGGCTATGAGCAGACGGGCCGTTCCCCGTTCCATACCGTGCTGATTCACGGGCTTATCCGCGATTCGCAGGGGCGCAAGATGAGCAAGTCGTTAGGAAACGGCATTGACCCGCTGGAGGTTATTGAAAAATATGGCGCGGATGCGCTGCGGCTGACGCTGATTACCGGAAATGCACCTGGAAACGACATGCGTTTTTACTGGGAACGCGTCGAGGCATCCAGAAACTTTGCAAACAAGGTGTGGAATGCATCCCGCTTTATTATGATGAACCTGGAAGGCCGCGAGGTGAAAAGGCCGCAGCCGGAGCATTTTGCACCGGCAGATAAGTGGATTATTTCCAGCCTGAACACGCTTGCAGCCGATATGACAGAAAATATGGATAAATTTGAGCTTGGCATAGCGGTTCAGAAGGTGTATGATTTTATCTGGGATGAATTCTGTGACTGGTATATCGAAATAGCAAAGCTGCGCACATATCAGTACGAAGCCATGCCGCAGTCAGCCAATGCGGCCCTGTGGACGCTGCGCGAGGTGCTTTCCCAGGCGTTAAAGCTCCTGCATCCGTTTATGCCGTTTATTACCGAAGAAATTTTCTGTACGCTGCACCCGCAGGAAGAATCCATTATGCTGGCACAGTGGCCTTTATATAAGGAAGAACTTCATTTTGAAGCAGAGGAAGGCATGCTTTCCCATGCAAAAGACCTTGTGCGGGCAGTGCGCGCCCTGCGCAAAGACATGGATGTGCCGAACAGCCGCAAAACGAAGCTGTATATCGTGTCTGCGGATGACGGAATCAGGGATATGTTTGAACAGGTTAAAGATGCGTACCTGTCACTTGCCAACGCCTCTGAGGCAGAAATCCGGGCAGACATGCAGGGAATCCCGCAGGATGCCGTATCTGTTGTGATTCCGGGCGCGTCTGTTTATATTCCGCTGGACGAACTGGTGGATAAGGCCAAAGAGACGCAGCGGCTGAACAAAGAAAAAGCCCGTCTGGAAAAGGAGCTGGCACGCTCAAAACAGATGCTGTCCAATGAAAAGTTTTTAAGCAAAGCACCGCAGGCGAAAATAGAGGAAGAAAAGAAGAAGCTGGCTGGATATGAAGACATGATGGCAGAGGTCGTAAAAAGACTGGAGCAGATGCAGCCGTAATGCAGAATGCAAAGTCCTGTGTGAACAGTAACGCAGAATAACTTTCTCTTGAAAAATTGTAGAATATTTGTTGAAGTTTGTCTCAAATAATGGTAGAATTAGTAGAGATATTCCATAAATAATTATGGCTGATGAATTAATAGTGAAGGGTGGTAAAGTCATGCAGACACAACAGCTTGATAGAACAGCAGTAAGTTTTAGTCCTGATGGTATGACAGCATATTTGCGATTACCGGAACCTTTTGATGGACTGAAGTATCGTCTGGAGGATGTTCAGGCGGCGCTGTCTGCCAGCGGAGTCAAAACCGGGATAGACCAGAAGATGATTCTCAAAATGATAAATGAGGGCGTATATGGCCGGGCTGTTCCGATTGCATCTGGAAAGCCTGCCAAGGATGGAAAAGACGGTTATTTTGAATATATGTTCCAAAGCCAGCTGGACGGCAAACCGGTAATTAATGAGGACGGCACAGTCAGTTATACAATCAAATTGTTTGAAATGGTAACAGAAGGCCAGCAGATTGCCCTGTATCATCCGGCGATTCAGGGGGAAGACGGCTACAACGTCAAAGAAGCGCCGGTACGTGCAAGGCCGGGAAGGGAGCTTCCTCCGCTGCGCGGCAGGGGATTTGAATGCAAGCCGGACGGCGTTACCTACATCGCTTCCATTACCGGCAAAATCGATATGATTAATGATAAAATCAATATACTGCCTGTATATGAGGTAGCCGGCGACGTGGATGCCAATATGGGCAATATTGAATTCCGCGGGGACGTGATTATTCATGGCAGCGTGGATGATGTGGAAATCAGGGCGACCGGCACGGTTACGATTGACGGCGTCGTGCAGGGGGCAAGCATTTTTGCAAACAAGGATATTGTGCTTGCCGGCGGCGTGCTTGGCAACGGCAAGAGCGTTATCGACGCAAAGGGCGCTATTTCGGCAAAATTTTTCGAGTTTGCAACTGTCCGCTGCAAAGGGGATATTACAGCCGATATATTCCTAAACAGCAGCGTTTACTGTGAAGGCCGTGCCTTTGTCATGAGCCGCAAGGGATGCATTGTAGGCGGCAGCGTGCATGCGGTCTGCGGCATCGAGGCAAACAGCGTAGGCAATAATGCGGAAATCCGCACGCATGTCCTGGTTGGCAACAGCGGCGAAATCCGCATGAAGATGGAAGAATTAAGCACCAGCATAAAGACAGCAGAAGCAAATATAGCAAAAGCAGAAACCGTTCTGCAGAAGTTTCAGGAATACGAAGAAAAAACCGGACAGTCCTGCAAAGATGACCCGAGACGTGTACAGCTTGTCCGGATCCGGGTACGTGATAAGGCAAGAAAAGCAGCCGATGAAGACGAACTAAAGAAGCTGCGCCTGATGGTCAGCAACGCAAAAGGCGCAAACATTAAAATACGCAGAAAAGTATATCCGGGCGTGCATATATCGATTGATACGTGTGACACATCCTGCAAGGACGTATTTGATAATATTATTTTTATCAAGCAGCAGGAAAAAGTCGTGATGAGAAAGCTCACAGACTGGGGCGAGTAAACAGCACCATGCAGAAACCATTAGAAACCATATAAAAGCCATGCAGAAGCCATATAAAAGCCATGCAGAAGCCATATGGAAATCATATGGAAACAAAACAGGGAAATACAGGACAAAACAGGAATCATACACAGCTGATACTGGAATCGAAATAAAAATAGAACGAACATATAAATCATAAAAACCAGGCATTACCCGAAAATGGGAAGTGCCTGGTTTTTTACTGCCGCAGCCAGCCGTTTTTCATATGCCTGAAAAGCATTCCTTCCTGTCCGGCAGGCAGATGAAATTGTTTTTTCGAAAAAAGATGAAAAAACAAGACAACCGTTTCTTTACAAAGTTTCAGGATATGCTATAATAAATGCGTTTAAGAACAACAGACGGAGGGAATACAGATGATAGATTTTGAAGAAGAATTGAAAAAATTTCAGCCCAGCCTTGAGGTAGAGGAGGCAGAAGAAGCCATATACAGCCATAATCTGACCGATATGACCGATATCCTGCAGGAAATGATAAAAGAAGCAAGACGCAACCGATAATACAGGAAGGAGCTGACGATGCAGTGTTTTAATTGTGGCGCACAGCTGGGAGAAGGGCAGGCCTGCCCGGGCTGCGGCGTAAACGTAAAGATGTATAAAAAACTTCTGGCAATTTCCAATTATTTATATAATACCGGGCTGGAACGGGCAAAGGTGCGGGATTTGTCCGGGGCAGTCGATGCCCTGAAAAAAAGCCTGCAGTATAATAAAAACAATATCGAAGCAAGAAACCTGCTCGGGCTTGTTTATTATGAAACCGGAGAGACGGTGTCTGCCCTGAGCGAGTGGGTTATCAGCAAAAACCAGAGAGGACAGGACAATATTGCCGCGCAGTATCTGGATGATGTGCAGAGCCATCCGGCAATGTTAAATACCGTAAACCAGACGATAAAAAAATATAACCAGGCGCTTTTATACTGCCAGCAGGACAGCACAGACCTGGCTGTCATCCAGCTGAAAAAAATTCTCTCATCCAATCCAAAGCTTGTAAAAGCACACCAGCTGCTGGCGCTTTTGTATATCCGCGACCGGAAATATGACCTGGCCAGAAAATCACTGCGCACGGCCGGGCAGATTGACCGCAGCAATACCATTACGATGCGTTACCTTGCGGAAATCGATACGCTGACCGCTGCGGGAGAGGAAAAAGAAGTACGCAAAAAGAAAAAAGACAGCCGGGTGGAATTCAGCAGCGGCAATGAAACCATCATCCAGCCAGCCAATCTCAGGGATAATTCCGGCTGGATGATGATTGTAAACATTCTGGTCGGCCTGGTTATCGGCGTGACAGCGACCTATTTTCTGATAGTGCCAAGCATCCGCCAGAACCTGCAGAAAAGTGCAAACACAGCCGTTTCTGAGGCCAATGACGTGGTTGCGTCCAAAAACCAGGAAATCCAGAGCCTGCAGGAGGAAGTCGCAAAGCTGGAAAAAGGCATTGAGAAAGCACAGGGCGAGCAGACGGCTTCCCAGACAAAGGCAGACGGCTACCGCGAGCTTCTCGAAGCATATCAGACATACCAGCAGGGCGGGCTGGAAGATGCAAAGGCGGCGCTGGCAAAGATAGATGGCGCAAAGCTGGATGCCGCGTCCAAACAGCTGTATGATGCCATGCAGGGGGATATTAACACAAAGTATCTGGAAACGACGTATAACGAAGGCCATTCGGCCTATATGTCGCGCCAGTACCAGACCTCTGCCGAGCTATTGCAGAAAGTCGTGGATATAGATGACACTTACAGCAACGGGGATGCGATTTATTACCTGGCACAGTCTTACCGGATTATCGGGGAATACGAAAAGGCGGCGGAGCTTTACCAGAAGGTGATTGAGGATTACCCGTCGTCCTACAAGGCAAATAATGCAAAGAACAATTACCTGCCGGAAGTGCAGGCAAGGCTTGGAACCACGCAGCAGTAAGAAAAGCGGGAATCTGGATGTACAATCGAAAATGGAAACAATACAAAAGACACTGGCCGTAACCGGGCCGGTGTCTTTTTGCCTGTGTGAAGGGAAGGGGCTGAAGGGATGCTTTGCGGATGCCCGGCATAACAGAACCAGGTTTTATTATCTTATCAGGAGGTTTTTTATGGAATGCCATTATGAATTAAAAGCGGGATGCCTGACAATATCCATGCCAAAGGAGTTAGACCACCACAGTGCGGAGCAGCTGCGCATGGAAGCGGACCTGCTGATTGACTCGTACCAGGTGCGCAGCCTGGTGTTTGATTTTGCGGGAACGGAGTTTATGGACAGCTCCGGCATCGGGGTGCTGATTGGCAGGTGCCGCAATATGAATTACTGCGGGGGCAGCGTAAAGGCGCAGCATATGAATGAACGGATTCAGAAAATCTTCCGCATATCCGGCCTGCACAGCCTGATGGAAGCAGAGACGGCAGGGGAGAATGGAAACGGAGGCGGGAATCATGAATGAGAAAAACGAAATGAGCATCCGGTTTGATTCCTATTCGGTAAACGAAGGATTTGCACGGGTTGCGGTAGCGGCTTTTTTATCGGATTTAGACCCGACGCTGGACGAGCTTGCGGACGTCAAGACGGCAGTGTCAGAAGCTGTGACCAATTCCATTATCCATGGCTACGATAACCGGATTGGAAAAATTTATGTCAGCTGCATCAAGCAGAACCAGCAGATACAGATTGAAGTCGTCGACTATGGAAAAGGCATTGAGGATGTCGGCAAGGCAAAGGAGCCGTTTTATACGACCCGGCCGGAATTGGAGCGTTCCGGCATGGGCTTTGCATTTATGGAGGCATTTATGGATGATGTCGAGGTGGATTCCGCACCGGGACAGGGCACGACGGTACGCATGGTAAAGCAGCTGGGGACAGGGGAATAGCAGCCATGGAGGAAACAATGGTTCTGCTCCTTGAGGCGCAAAAGGGAAATCGGGATGCAAAAGAGGAGCTGGTCAGGCGCAATCTCGGGCTGGTTGGAAGCATTGTCAGGCGCTTTGAACACCGTGGGCATGACAGGGAGGAGCTGTTTCAGATTGGAAGCATTGGCTTAATCAAGGCCATTGATAAATTTGATGTTACATACGAGGTGGCGTTTTCGACCTACGCCGTGCCGTTAATCAGCGGAGAAATCCGGCGGTTTCTGCGCGACGACGGGCTGGTGCGCGTCAGCAGGACCCTGAAGGAAAACGGCTGGCGCATCCGCCGGGAAGCCGAGCGCATCAGCCAGGAAAAAGGGCGGGAAGCTACGGTAGGAGAGCTGGCACAGGCCTGCGGGCTTGGCCGTGAGGATGTCGTGATGGCGCTGGAAGCAAACCAGGAGGTAGAATCCATTTACCGAAGTGTCTGCCAGGCTGACGGCAGCGAGCTGTACCTGGCAGACCAGATAGCCGGCCAAGGGGGCGCGGGCGGGCAGGGAAATGCCCCGAAAACGCTGATGCAGGGCGGGCCGGCCGACCCGGAAAAGGAAAAGGTGCTGGATGATATTCTGATACGCCAGCTGTTAGACGGGCTGGAAGAACGGGAGCGCAGGCTGATTGAACTGCGTTATTTCCAGGAGCTGACACAGGTGCAGACGGCCGTGGAGCTTGGCATGAGCCAGGTGCAGGTCAGCAGGATGGAAAAGAAAGTGCTGATGAAGATGCGCAGGGAGGTTTTACGGTAAAAAAGTGATTCTGGAGTGAGCAAATCCCATTCGCGAAGCGAATTTAAGATGGATTTGCGAAGGTTACTGGTCACAGAGTGAACAGTAACTAAGAAAATGAGTCCTGCTCTTACGAATGATACAGGCTGATGCATTCGTCAATGATGTTTTCAATAATCCTGACCTCGCTGGCTGTCAGCTTTCCCAGCTTTTCAGACAGCAGCAGGCTGTCCTTGTCAATAATATCCCCCGTCAGCAGGTAATCGGTACTGACCCCCAGTACTGCCGCAATCTTCATCAGGTTTTCCGGCCTCATGGCCCGCTTGCCGGATTCTGCATAGGAGACAAACTGCGTCGTCAGGTCACTCTGCTCTGCCAGTGCTTCCTGTGTCAGCCCGAGCTTCTTGCGGCGCTCCATAATCCTCTGTCCTACTTCATTTAAATACAGCTTTACATCCAACATAGTAATCACCATTTCCTTTCCATTTGTTAAAGTTTATCAACAGTTGCGAGGATTAATAATAGTTTATTGTTGATGCAATTCAACAAATGTCGTGATTTTTCGGTCATGCCAGCTGTTTTCATCTGCGGGCAGATATGTTACGATATATCTGAACAGGTTTCCCGCCCTGGAATGTGCGCCTGCCCTGCAAAAGCCTGTCACCCGGCCAGCTTTTTTCTATCATCAGAGCCTGAAATGTTATGGTGGACGTATCATAACAAAGTCCAGCTAAGAAATGTCAATAGGTAAAATGAAAAATGTTTAAAAAGTATTTT